>LJSS01000006.1_pt1 | contig 56527 bp, 45 predicted proteins | sample 890271 | NCBI WGS metagenome assembly LJSS01 (sample SAMN03797534, study PRJNA294671) | hot springs metagenome | isolation source: water from Lobios Hot Spring | place: Spain: Lobios, Galicia | collected 2011-02-08
GGAAAAACAAAGGGTTCATCACCTTGTTGCAATTTCGCTTGCGCCGCTTCGTCATAGAGGGCGCGATAATGTTGATAGACCCGCAAAACTTCCCTCGCCATCGGGCTATCCACGAAAACGGGTAAGGGCTTCAGTCGCCCGCTCTCCACGAATTCGTTGAGGGCATACAAAACTTCCTGCGTCCTTCCGACGGCGAAACTGGGGATGAGCACTCGCCCTCCTTTCCGGCGCGTCTCATCCACGATGGCGCAAAGGTGCGTTAAGCATTCCGACAGTGGGGCATGGTCGCGGTTGCCGTAAGTGCTCTCCATCATCAGCCAATCAGTCTGCTCAACGGTCTCAGGGTCGCGCAAGATGGGCGAATTGGGTTGACCGAGGTCACCCGTGAACAGCAAAGTTTGCTCGCTGCCATTTTGGCGCACTTGCAACTCCACCATCGCTGAGCCGAGCAAGTGTCCTGCTTCCCGAAAGCGGAAGCGCACAGAGGTCGTCAGCGTCACCCATTCGCCGTAGGGGACAGGTTCAAAGTGCGCAAAGACTCGTTCGGCATCGGCAGTGGTGAAAAGGGGCGAGACCCATGACCAATCTTCACCCTGCTTTTTGAGCCGCTTGATTTTCCATACGGCATCTTCTTCCTGCAATTTCGCTGCGTCCAAAAGGACGATTTTCGCCAAGTCGCAAGTGGCAGGGGTGGCGAAAATTTTCCCCCTGAAACCTGCCTTGACCAAAAGGGGCAACCGACCACAATGGTCAAGGTGGGCGTGGCTGAGCAAGACAGCCGTCAGCGAACTGGCATCAAAGGGGAAGGGTTCGCGATTGCGTCGGTGACGCTCTTCGCCTCCTTGAAAAACGCCACAATCCATCAGCACCGTTGCCTCATCGGTTTGGACAAGATGACACGAACCCGTCACTTCTCCCGCCGCACCACAAAACTTTATCCGCATCTCTTCTACGCCCCTTGCCCGATATTTCAAAAGCCAACCCGCAAACTGTCCAGCAAGATGACACCTTGCGGTTGATGGTCATCGCGAATGGCAGCCAAATAGATGGCTTCCAGAGTAATCGGTTCGGTTAAGCCCAACGGCAAGGGAACTTGCACTTCGCGCCACTCACCGCGCCAATTGAGGATGGGAACGATGTCCATGAAGATGGGTTTGCCCGTGCCATCTCGCAAGCGTGCCCGCAGCCAACATTCGTTGCCGTCGCCGTAAACCCAAACAGCCAACCACTTTGCACCCGATGGTAGCGGTTTGTTGAGCACGAGATAAACTGCCCGCAAGCGTTTGCCCTGCGAGAAATCGTAGCGAAGTTGCAATGCGCCCGTCCCGCTGCGCTTGTTGGTGGTCGTGATGGCGACTTCGCCTCGAACGGTCGGCGGTGTCACTTGAACAGTGATGCCTGAAAGGTCATCCAATTCGTGGAGCGTCTGCCGATTCCCTTCGGCAATGTTGCCGACACGGACTGGGATACGGACATTGACACCGTTGAGGATCGCTTCCAAGATGCCTTCACCGGTTTGGGGCGCCGCCCAAAAAACGTTGTCTTGCACGCTGCCGATGTTGCCATGCACTACCCATCGCACAGCCGATGGGTCAAATTGCAGCGGCACCTTTTCCCCCGATGGTTCGCGCCCGAACGCCTGCACCGTCAGCCGCACAGAGCCACCGGGAGCGACAAGCAGCACGTCGGGCGTTACCCGCAGTTCGTCAGGTTTGGGATGGACGCGGAAGGAGACAGTGGTTGAAGCGGCGCCACCCTCCTTGGGTGCAACAGTGATACGCAGTGGCTGTGGGCGGTCGCCATTAAGCGTCGGCAACAACAAAGTGCTGCCATCCCAACGGATTTCGCAAGGCGGCCTCGTCGTCACCGTGACCTCTTCAGGCTTTAGGGGTATCAAGCGGTAAGCTGCATCTTCGCCGAACACAGCAAAGGGGACAGGTGTGCCAACGAGGAAATGCCCTTCGGTCGTTTTCACCAACAACCTCACGATAGGTTGAGGTGGGAAAAGGTTGAGCAAGAGCAGGGCGTTGGCGATGGGGCGTTCTCGTCCGTCGGACGGTCGGTTGACTACTTCCCCCCGAACCCAAAGGGTCGTGGAGCCACCGCCATCTAAGTTGAGGGCGTCGGTGCAACCGGCGTTGCGCAAAAACTCTGCCAACTCAAAGAGCGTCATCCCTTCACTATAGCCCGGCTGACGCCCATCTACGACGACGAAAAGCAGCGAATCGTTCTTAAGCCCGACAGCAGTGCGTGGGTGCTTTGTCTCAGCCAACTTGGCAGAGAAGTTCTCAACGGCGTATTCCACCGAAATTTGTCCGTTGCGCAGCAATCGGGGACCACCACCGATCGCCCAAACAATGTCACGGGGGTCAAAGGAAGCGTCCAAGGGCGTCAAGTTGATCAGCAGTTGCAATTGGGTGTCGGGCACCAGCGTCTGGGCGATGGCAATTGCGTCGCCCGTCGCCACCAACACGACGCCATCTTGGGGGATGGTGGCGTTGCCCGCTGTGCTGATGGCGCGCACTGTCGCAGTCAAGGGGGTGTTGGGACGCAGGGGCAAATTCCCTTGGGCAATGATTTCCACCATGCCCGTCGGCATTTGAGTCGTCGGTCCAAAGGTAGGGGTGAACAAACACCAACCGCTTTTCAGGGGTGGCTCGTTCAGCCCACTTAAGGGCACTGTCCTGCCGTTAGGCAATTGCATGAAGGCGTTCACTTGAAGGCGGGCGATGAGGACCCGCCCATCCCGCAAGCCAATCAGCGCCGAACGGTTGAAAGCTGGCAAACTGACCAACTCGCCGTCTTGGATGTGGATGCCCAACGGGTCCCCACTGGCGTTGGTCGCCGTCATGCTGAAATAGTCGGCATTGATGGCGGCGGTCACATAGCCCTTTTGGGTCTGAATGCGTCGGGCGATGTTGGAAAGGGGTTGTCGCCCAAACCCGCTATCGCTGCCCAGTGCTGCCATCAACGCTAACCCTTGAGGCAATGGCAAGGGAAGACGGACAACACCCACCCAAAGGGGAGGCGAGTCGGAGCGGAGCGCCTGAAAGAATACCCCTGGTGCGATGGTTTGGCTGTCAATAATTTGCCAACTTTGCGCCCAACTGAAGGTGATGAGGCCCAAAAGGGAGAGGAGCCACCCGCCCCAACAACGAGGCTTCCTGCGCAACCGTCATCACCTCTTTCGCTGTGTCCTCAATTAACGCGTCCCGATGAGGCAGTTAAAATTTGGTAATGCCGAGAAGGGTTCGGGGCGTGGCGCAGTTTGGTTAGCGCGTGGGCATCGGGAGCCCAAGGTCGCCGGTTCAAATCCGGCCGCCCCGACCAAATTTTTTCTGCCACTTATCGCTTGACTGCTTGGTTTTGCGCCCGCCAACGGCGATAAGCGGCGACGGCTCGCAAGTGCTCTTCGTAAGTGCGGCTGAAAGTGTGGTAGCCGTCACCCCGCGCCACGTAGAACAGGTAGGGCACATTCGCTGGGCGCAATGCCGCCAAAAGAGAGGGTAGCCCAGGGCTGCAAATTGGACCTGGCGGCAGACCCGCGTGCCGATAGGTGTTATAAGGCGAATTCACGAGCAAATCGCGGTAGAGCACCCGCTGTTTGCGTTTCCCTAAGGCGTAAAGCACTGTCGCATCGATCTCCAATCGCATCCCTCGTTGAAGGCGGTTGATGATGACGCCGGCGACAATGGGTCGCTCTTCGTCCATCTTTACCTCCCACTGCACTAACGAGGCAATGGTCACTAATTCCCGCAACGAAAAAGGGCGACGCTCAATTTCATCGCGATAGGGACGCCAAAAGCGTTCGGCAAAAGCGTTGACCATCTGTTGGACGATGTAAGCCTCATCGCCCTTCCGCAAGGGTGGCAGCCAATAAGTGGCGGGGAACAAAATGCCTTCCAAATCACCGTGCCACTCAAAAGGCAACACGACTTTGCCCTCGGGACGACGCACGATGTCCATGAACCGTTCGGCATCGCCCAAGCCCAACCGTTCCACCCGCTCGGCGATCTCCACCGCCATCATCCCTTCCCAAACGGTCAGGCGAATGAGTTCGGGGCGCGCAGCGGAAAGCCAGCGGACAAGCCGCCAAAGGGAAATAGGAGTCGGGATTTGATAAATGCCCGCCCGCAGCCGACGGGGCAAGCCATGCCACTCTGCAAGCCGTTCCAACCACCATCGGCTTCGCACCAAACCCAACCGTTGCAATTCGTCCGCCACCTGCGCAAAAGAATCGCCCTGATGAACGGTCAAGGTGGTGACGCCCGGCGGACCCGATGGGATAGTCAAAAGCCCAACCACCCATCCCATGACGATCAAGCTTACCGCTATGGCGGTCATCCAAACCCACCGCCAGCGTGCCATCCCTTGCGACGCTCCCTTCGAACATGGACAATGATCACCGGCAAAACACCGCTATCCAGCGATCAGCAAAAGGAGCAAAGGACGCCTACGCCTATCAGTGGAAGGGGAGCAAGAAGCATATTTTCGTCATCGTCGCCAATGGAGCGGGACTTCGTCGTCGTTCCACCAGACGCCGGGGATCGTTTCTCCACAATTGGGACATTTGCCACCTTGTAACCGATAACGGCGCACTTGGAAACCATAGCGCTCAATGAGCAAGGCGTGACACTTGGGGCAGTAGGTGTTCTCATAAGGTCCGACCATGCCCGGCAAGTTGCCCGCGTAGACGAACTTCAAGCCTTCTTCATAGCCGATTTCTGCGGCGCGGATGAGCGTTCTTACAGGCGTGCCGCCTCGGTCGGTCATCAAGTAATCGGGATGAAAGGCCGTCACATGCCAAGGGATATCGGGCGAGACAGAAGCGATGTAGCGAGCCGCATCCCGCAACTCCTCTTCACTGTCGTTGAAGTTGGGGACGACCAAAGTGACGATTTCCAGCCAGAAGCCCCGCTCATAGACCCAGCGGATGGCGTTGAGCACCGTCTCCAGTTTTCCACCCAACTCACGGTAATTTTTCTCCCGCATGGACTTTAGGTCAATCTTGTAAAGGTCAACAAAGGGGCGGATGTAGTCCAAGACTTCGGGCGTGGCATTGCCGTTGGAGACATAACTGCCGACCAAGCCATGTTTTTTGCCCTCGCGAAAGATGGCGACCGCCCACTCGCTGGTGATGAGGGGTTCGTTGTAAGTGCTCGTCAAGACCTTCGCCCGGTAGCGAAGGGCCATTTTAACGAACTCTTCGGGCGTGACGGGGGTGAAATCCGCCAGCATTGTCGCCACCGAATCCCGCATCACTTGACTGATCTGCCAATTTTGGCAATTGTGGGTGGCGACAAAATGGGCGAGGTAAGTGTGCTCGTCGTCCACCTCCATGTTGTAAACGAAGCCTTTGAAGGGATGGCTGACAATCTGGCGGATGGGCACGTAATAGTAGGCATCGTCCTGCCAGACGGAGCGCCAACGGTTGTCGCTTCGCCAGATGACGACAAAAATGATTGGGGTTTGGCGAACAGGGCGACCTGAGAGGATGGAGCGCGTAGGTTGTCGGCAAGCGCGCAAACTGGGTAGGTAGCCCAACTTCAAGAGTAACCACGCCAACCCGTAGGCTAACTCGACTGAAACGGTGCTGACGACGATGCGTCCATCGGGATGAACCGTTGCGTCTCCTTGTGCGTAAGCCTGAACGAAGGCCTCCACGATGTCCCGCTTGGCTTCAAAGAGGAAGGGTGGGATGCGCTTTTCCCGCGCCTTCGACCCGCACAAGGCTTCAAAGAGCAAGGCTAAGGACGATTTGCTGACAGCGACTCGCAAAGTTGTTGGTGTCTTCACGATGAACGGTCGGACCCCAAACAATTCCCGCAGCCATTGGCAAACTCGCTCTGCCAAGTCTTGTTTGTGATAGCTGAACGAGAAAGTCAAGGTCGCCGCGTTGGGGTGATGGTTATCCCGAACGACGCCTCCTTGTGCACAGTAGTAACCGAGTAAAGCGGCAAAACGGGTGTCCAATCGCAAGGTTTTGGGCAGGCCAGGGCGTCGCTCATAGGGCAACCGCACCCATTCGCCCTCTTCAAGGGGTTGAACGAGGTGTTGATAAGCCAATTCGGTTTCCCAAACGCCTTCGGTTCGGACTTCTTCTTTGTGATCGTGAGAAGGTTTGACGGCGATTTGAAGCCACTGCGGGATTTCCAAAGTGATGGATCGAGAGAAAGTGTAACGTTTGGGGATGGCGAGGCAATGTTCGCAGGTCAACTTGGCGGCGGGCAAGAAAGTCGGTGGCGGGATAGGTTGCCCTTCTTTTGGCTTGTGAATAGCGAGGAACTCATGTTCGGGGGTGCAAGTAATGGGAGGACAAAGGGCGGGCACAAAGGTCAGCAATTGCCCTTGATAGGGGTGACGAAAAATCGCCCGGACGGGACGGGGACGCCTAAGGTGGGTGTAAACGGTCAAATCCTCAGGGTAAGCGACGCTCGCTCCGTCAGGCAAGTCGATGCGGGCGGGTGTGGTGTCGAAAAGTTCGCCGATACGCTTCATGCCTTGTTCAGTGGCTATGCGGGCATCGTAGGGAAGACAATAAGGGCACTTTAAGTCGCAACCGAGCATACCGAAACTAAGGGCTTTGGCATTAGGGTAGGCGTGGAAGAAAGGCTTTTTCTCAATGGGGTCAAGGTGCAAAGCGCCCACATAGCCCCAAGGCACGTAAAGTTTGCCGCCCTCGTTGAACCGAACTCGACAAACGCCGGGTAGTCCATCAAAAATGACGCACCGATGCCCGCAGGCAAAACATTCCACTTTGTTGTCATCCAGCCGCCGATACAGTTCGCCCTCCCGCACGAACTCCTTAAGGACTTGGGCGATGGGCATTTGCTGCGCTTCTCGAACCTTCAACAGGCGATGCTCTAAGGTCGCCATCGTGGCTCACCTCATTGGGGTCATCCGACGACGCCCGATGGCAATTATAGCCCACCCACTTTTTAAAAGGGCAAAGGGTGACCGACGTTGAGTTCTTTCGCCCGTTCATAAACGACCTTGCCCACTGACAAATCCCAAAGGGCAATGCCTTGCGATTCAAAGAGCGTGATTTCATCGTCCCGCTCGCGCCCTGCTACCTTGCCTGCGACGACCTCGCCCAACTCTGTCAATCGATCCCAAGCAATATCGCCCCGTTCGGCAGCCATTAATAAATCGCCACATTCCATCTTGGCTTGCACCCGATCGTCCACGACGAGGCGATGGCAGCGCCGAACGACTTCCGTGTCTAACTCACGGCGCACCAGCATGTTGCTCCCGACGGCGTTGATGTGCATCCCTGCTCTCAACCACGCCCCCGCCAGGACAGGTTCTTTGGAAGTCGTGACGGTCACCACGATGTCGGCATCCTTAACGGCTGCTTCAGCGGAAGGGGCGGCGACGACCGAGATGCCCAATTGCTCGCTCATTCTTTGGGCAAAAGTTTCCCTTCGTTCGGGTGTTCGGCTGAAGACGAAAGCTTTTTGGATAGGGCGAATGAGAGAGAGGGCCAAGAGTTGTGTCTCGGCTTGAAAACCCGTCCCGATCACACCAACGATCGTCGCATCTTTGCGTGCCATGAATTTGGTCGCGACCCCTGAAGCGGCACCCGTTCGGATTTGTCCCAGCCTCGCCGCTTCTGCCACCATCAACAATTCACCGTTGACGCCGTAAAGGAAAAAGAGCGCCGATTGAGGCGTGTAAACTTTGAAGCCCGTCAGCCCCCATTCAGGGACGGCAGCGCCCATCCAGTGCAGGATGACGCCATAACGTCGGACACGCTGGCGGGGATGATTGACAGCCCGTCCTTGCCCGTGCAGGCGCATAACTTCTTCAACGGCAGCGATCGCTGTCGGCATGTCTAGTAACTCAGCGACTTGATTTTCTGTCACAAACAATGCCATCCCTATCGCCTCCTCTCTTGTCGCCGCATATTTTACGGACGAGGTGACCGACAATGCGGGGTGTTGCGACAGCCATCATCATTTTCATCTCCGTCGTTGGGATGAGTGTCACCTTAGTTGCGCTGCGCCCCCGATTGCAAAAGCAGCAGGAAGAACGACTGGAAAAGTTATGTGCCTCTCGGTTGTTGCGGCTGGCGGCAGCGCTGCAACTTTATCTGGAGCGAACCGACAACCTGTTGCCACCGCCTGATCACTGGTGCGATGCGTTGGAGGAATTCATCCCGCCCAGTCAACGCCCTTTCGTTTTTCATTGCCCTAAATTGGAAGGGCGGGGTGGTTACGGCTATGCCATGAACGCTTACGCTTGGGACAAAGAGCACCACACGCCCCGATGGCATCCCGAAATGTATCCGACAAACAAAGTCGTCTTGCTTTATGAGACACGCCAAAGCCGTCGTAACGCCGTCGGCGAAGGTGACGACATTCCTGTTCCTGGTCGGCACGACGGCAAAATCTTGCTGCTGTTTGCCGATGGCTCCCCGATGGCGGTGACGCCCAGCGAACTGCGGGAGATGCAAGAGCGAGGCGAGGTGTTGTTCAAGCCCTTGCCACCCCCGCGCTGACCTTCTTGTGTAAAAAAACAATCCCTGACGATGGCATAAGAGAGCTATATAGTGCCCGATTGAGGTGACAAAGATGCCTGCTTGGCAGCGCGGGTTAGTCGGCACGTTGTTGGCGATGGGCGTGTTGAATTGGCTGGGTGTTACCGCCAGTTTGAACCGCTGGTTGATGGACACCCATTGGCGCTGGCAAGCTGCCCTCCGTAAAACGCCATTCCCTCAGGACATCCTCGTTGTGGCCATCGATGATAAAACACTTCAAAAATTCGGGCGGCTGCGGTATTGGTCGCGGGTGCGTTACGCCCAACTGTTGGAACGGCTGAAGGAAGCCAGAGTCGTCGGAATTGACATCCTCTTCGCCGAACCCGATGAGCACGATCCGCAGGGCGACACCGCCTTCGCTCAAGCGATTCGCCGGCATGGGCGTGTCGTCCTGCCATTTCACCAATGGCAAGGGCGGGTATTGTCGGCTAAAAAGCGAGTAGCCCTTCAACACTTGATAGACAATTTTCCGTCCATTTCATCAAGCGAGCGCACTTTACTACCCGTCCTTTATTTCGCTACTTTGCAACCACCCATCCCGATCTTGACAGGTGCCGCTTGTGCCCTCGGTTACGCCGATGTCAATGCTGACCCTGACGGCATTTATCGGGCGCCCGTGTTGTTGCGGATGACAGAAAAGGGTCGGGTGCTACCTCATTTTGCCTTAGCGATCGCTTGTGTTGCTCAGGGCACTTCGCTTCAGGACACCTTACAGACGAAACCGCTTGCGGTGCGATTCGGACAGCGGAGCGTGATGTTGGACGATGGGGCGTTATGGCTTCGTCCCATTGCCTGTCGGGGCGATCAGTTTTTCGGGGTTGGCTCACCTGTTCCCACAGTCAGTTTCGTTGATGCGTTGTTGATGCCACCCGAAAAATTTGCGGGTAAAATCATCCTTGTCGGCGAAACGGCGACAGGGACGACCGACGTCCGTCCGACGCCTCTTGACAACGGTTTGCGGGGTGTAGAGTTAAACGCAGAAATCCTCGCTAACTTGCTTTTCTTGCCGCCTGTTCGTCCACTCCCAGCAGTGTTGCAGTGGTCGCTTTTGTTGATAGCCATCGGCGTGCCGTTAGCCCTTTACACGCGCTTTCCTGTGCGCACTGCGACTGTTGGCGCCTTGATGGCTTTATTGATCGTCGTTGCCACGATGGAAGCGATGTTTTGGGGTTTGGGATGGTTGCCAGCATGGGGGGTGCCCGTGCTGGGTTGGTTAAGTGGGACGCTGCTGATGGGCTTGCAGAGGTTAGCCGAAGAAGAAGCCCAGAAGCGACAAATCCGTCAGATGTTCGCTCTGTATGTGGCGCCCGAAGTCGTGGAAGAGATCGTCCGCAACCCATCCATCGCTCATCAGGAAGGGACGCGCCGTCGCGTCGCTGTTTTGTTCTCCGATATTCGCGGCTTCACCTCTTACGCCGAGCAAAACCCGCCAGAGTTAGTCGTCCGCCAAATGCAGGAATACCTGACAGAAATGACCGACGCCGTGCAACGCCATCGGGGTGTCTTGGATAAGTTCATCGGAGACGCCGTGATGGCACTGTTTGGTCCCTTTCTTCCTGACGACGCCAATGTGAGTGCCTTGGCGATTTTGACAGCGTTGGATATGTTGGAGCGTTTGGAGCAACTTAACAGGCGTTGGCAAAGGGAAGGACTGCCTACTTTCCGCATCGGGATCGGCATTCATGTCGGTGAAGCGATTGTCGGGAACATCGGGACACCTCAACGGGTGCAATACACGGCGCTTGGTGATGCTGTCAACTTGGCGTCGCGCCTTCAAACAATGACGAAGGATTTCAAAGTGCCCTTGTTAGTCAGTGACGAAGTGCGGCAGGAAGCGATAGGGTCGCTTGACGAAAGCATCGTTTTTGATGAATTAAGCACAGTCACCGTGCGGGGACGGGAGCGCCCCGTTCGGGTCTTCGCCGTCCGCCGTCTTGAAGCCCATCGGGAGGTGAACAGCGATGTGGCGTCGCTCCACCAAAGCCAAGCCCAAGAGTGATGCCGAACGGTTGGCGGACATCGTGAAGGAGGCGGAGAGGGAGCAAGTCCGCAAAGAGCGTCGCAAGCGTCGCCGGGCGTATTTCGGCTGGTTGCAGGGGATGCCGGGTTGGTTCAAGATGTTTTCTTCCTTCGCCCTTGTTGTTTTTGTCGCTCTCGTTGCCGACGGCATCCGCCGAGAAAGTAAGGAGTTCAAGGCGATTTTGGTGGCTTTCTCAGGTTCGGTGCAAGTGATGCTCCACGAGCGGGGTCAATGGGTGCCAGCCTCACAGAACATGGCGTTAAGGGACAAGGACTTGGTGCGAACAGGGCAGCAGAGCAGCGCCACTCTGGTCTTTCCTGATGGCAGCGCTATTCAGTTGGAGCCCAACACGGAATTTGAAGTGCGGCTGTTAGATTTTGCACGGGGCGGTTTGCGAGATCGCTCCTTTATGGTGCGTTTCGGCTCAGCCATCGCATATGTCTCGCAATTTTTTGGTGTTCGTTCGCAGGCGACTGTCTGCACGCCGACAGCCGTCGCTGCCGTGCGAGGCACGGGCTTCCGTGTCGTTTATGACCCCGTCAACCAGCAAACCGTTGTGCAAGTCATAGAGGGGTCAGTGCATTTCCGCACGCCTATCGCTGAGACACCCTCTCAACCAGGACAAGCCACCAGTGCCAGTGGCTATCAGTTGGCGAGTGTGGTGGTTCTTCCATCCAGCGCCCAACGCATGCTTGCCGCCCAAATCGCCTTTCTGCGACGTTTTGAGCAGCCACCCCATTGGCTGCAGCAAATTGAGTGGGGATTGACAAACCTGTTGGACCCTTTCCTGCAAATCCTCGGTCTGACACCGGGCGGTTGGAGTTACGCTGCCACTAACATGGCTCGTCGGACTGCCTGCATGGAAGCCCTGCGTCGCCTGCGTATTCACTTGGAGGGCCTTAACGAACTGCCCAATTATCTCAACCCGATTACCTTGCAAGAGTTGACAGGTCTGCACCCAAAGGAGAGGGAACGCATCCTCAGTGCTTTTGCAGGCAACATGCTGGAGAGTTACCGAAAAGTCGGGCGTGACCAATACATTGTCCGAGCCCGCGCCCGTGACAAAAAGCGAACTCTTTACGAAATGACCATCGCTGAAATCCGACAAGTGCCTGAGTAATTCGGAAATATAAGCAGGTGCTGTTAACGAGCCCAATCGGGATCTCCGATAAAGTTGCCGACGGCCCTTTCCCATGTGCCTTGTGCTTTTAAGATCAATTCCACGACTTCACGGACAGCGCCTTCCCCACCTCGCCGTTGGGTGATGTAATGAGCGACTCGCTTCACTTCATCCACCGCATTGGCGACGGCGACGGCAAATCCCACCCGTTTCATCGGCGGAATGTCAGACACATCGTCGCCGATGTAGGCGACGGCATCCAATGGCAACCTGAGTTGTTGGCACAACCCTTGCAGCGGCGGCAATTTCTGAAAAGTCCCCATGATCAAATGGGTGATATGGACTTCTTCAGCACGCCTTCGGACGGCTTCCGTCGCCCGTCCCGTGATCAACGCCGTCTGCAACCCCGCCAAATGGGCCACCATTAAACCGACTCCATCTTGGGAGTTGAACAGCCGCATCTCTTCACCGTTGCTGAGTAAGGCAATTTCACCACCCGTCAAAACACCGTCCACATCCATGACTATCAACCGAATGCCTTTCAGCCCTGCACCACTTAATGGCCGTCCAGTCCAAGGCAAATGCCATCTCTCCTTTCCCTCAAATCGCCCATCGTTCCTGCCGATAGGCCATATCCCAGAACAGCCACTCAAAACGGCTCGTCATGATGAAATGCTGCTGCATCCTTTGCCGCTGCGGCTCGGTCAATCCTTCAGCGATGCGGTCGGTGGCCTCCAAGACTTGGCGGACGACTTGTTCGAACTCGGCGCTGGCGTAAGTGTCAATCCAGCGGCGATACAAAGGGTTGGGTGATCCCTTTTGCTCCAACGCTTTGCCGACCTCCCAGTAAATCCAATAGCAAGGCAAGAAAGCAGCAATACCCTCGTAAAAGGGGCGTTCGTAAGCGACCCGCAAAAGGTAACTCGTGTAAAGCAGGTTCGTCGGCGCCATCGGGGTCGCGTAAACTTCCTCGGCCTTCATCCCCCACGCTTGAAAGAAACTTTCGTGCAATGACCGCTCCACGACGATGGCGGTCTTGGCGTGCTCGCAGAACATCACCAGCCAGTCGTCTTCAGGGGCTTTCGCCCCCAATATTGCCAGCCCCCGCCCAAAGTCCCTCAGGTAAAGGGCATCTTGAACGACATAGAAGCGGAAGGCTTCCTCGTCCAGCGTCCCATCGGTCAAGCCCGTCAGGAACGGGTGAGCGAGGATGCGAGCAAAGACATCGCCGATGCTCTCCCAAAGGCGCTGTGTGAACGCCATGCTCGTCACCTGCCTCCTTCGTTATGATGCGTCCCAAGACCACCCGAATGATAACGGTTCTCTTGCCCACCAGTGCGAGGTTTCCCTCAGCGCTGATGCCCCTTCCTACCATTTCCGTCACCCGTCCCTTTCCTTCAGCGTTACAATGCCCGACGGTGACGAAGGTGATGGAGGGCCGCTTGACGGAACAGTTGCTCGCTTTTTTGCCCGATGGGCTGCGGGAACGCTTCCAAACTTTGCTTGCGATGGCGTTAGAGGCTGCACCTGACCCTGAAGCCGCTTTAAATGCCCTCCTGCATTTTACTGAAGCGGCGAGCAACCCCACTGCCTTGCTCTCCTATCTTGCGGACGATCCAGCGACTTTGGAAGCATTGCTCGTCGTGTTTGGCAGTAGCCATTTTGCCGCTCACATTTTGACCTTCCATCCCGAATATTTGCCCTTGCTCGCTGAACGCCATCGGTTGGCGCAACCGAAAGGTTTGGCCCGACTGCGAGCTGAATTGAACGACGCCCTCGCACCTTTCCGAAGACCGGCGAGCCAATTGGATGCCCTTCGGCGTTTCCGCCGCAGAGAGATGGTGCGGCTGATAGCCGCCGATTTGCTCGGGTTGATGGATGTGCCGACGGTCACACGGGAACTTTCTGACCTCGCAGAAGCCCTCGTCAACGCCGTCGTGACATTGATGGAGCCTCAGAACTTTCGCCCGTTAGTCGTCGCCTTCGGCAAACTGGGAGCGGGCGAACTCAACTACAGTTCCGACATTGACCTTGTGATTTTCCACGACGGCGACTCCTTTGCCGCTGAACGATGGGTGCGAAAGTTCGTGGCGGCGCTGACAGAAGTCACCGCCTATGGGCGTCTTTACCGCGTGGATTTGCGGTTGCGCCCTTACGGGGCGACAGGCCCCCTCACTTTGGCGCTGGAAGCTGCCTTCGCTTACTACGAAACTCACGCCGAACCGACGGAACGGTTGGCGTTGTTGAAAGCCCGACCGATTGCGGGCGACGAAGAGTTGGCGCAACGTTTTGAAAATTTTCGCCACGCTTTTGTTTTCGGAGAACCATTGCGAGGGGAAGAGTTGGCGTGGCTTTTGCGGGTGAAAGCCCGCACCGAAGCCACCTTCGCCACTGACGGCGCTGTCAAGCACGGCTTAGGTGGCATCCGCGATGTGGAGATGACCGCCCAATTTTTGCAACTTGCATTCGCACCTACCTTCCCCGACCTCGCCGTCCGTGACACTTTGACCGCCCTGGAACGGCTGCGTCGTCACGACCTTTTAACCGCCGACGAATTCGTCACCTTGAAGGATGGCTACCTGTTTTTACGCCGCTTAGAGCACTTGCTTCAAATTGCCGAAGATTTGCCGATGCAAACCTTACCGACCGATGAGCGGGAATTGAACCGATTAGCACGATGTTTGAATTTATCCGACGGCGTCCAGTTGCTCCGAGCCTTTGAAGGGCGAACGCAAGCGGTGCGAACCGTTTACGAGTCGGTCACGGCGGAACTGGCGAAGACGCTGGGCGTCTCTGAGCAAACGGGTGTCCTTTTAAGCATCGTCAGTGGCTTAGAAGCCGATGCGACGAAGATGCAGGTTTACGGCTTCGTCCAGCCCCACGAAGCCCAACGACGCCTCTTGCGCCTCGTGCACGGCGAAGCGACCTCAGCTTTCCGTTGGCAAGAGCGCGTCCGCATCCTTCGGGTGTTGCCCTCGGTGTTGGACGCCCTCGCCCGAACGCCTGACCCAGACACTGCGTTGATGCGGTTAGAAGGTGTGATCGCAGGGATGGGACCACGCCCAAGTGTCCTTGACAGTTTAAGTGCCAATCCCTTAGCCTTGCGAACCATCGCCCTCGCCGCCAGTTTAAGCGAACCTTTGTGCCGACTCGCTCAACGCTATCCCGAAACGCTGGAAAGTTGGCTGACAGGCACGACGCCGCCTTTACACACCGCCGAACAAATCCGCTCCGCCGTTGAAGGGGCGTTCCGCGCCTTGCCGTCCACCGAGGACCGACGGGCGGTCATGAACTTACTGCGTCGTCTTAAAGGGCGGTTTGCTTTGCCTTTGGGTTTGTTGCACCTTTGCCGTTTGGCGGACGCTGAGGCTGTCGGTCAAGCCCTTGCCCACCTCGCCGATGCCCTTGCGGACGCTGCCCTTTTCGTTTTGGGTGCTTCATCAAACCTTGCCCTCCTGGCGTTGGGCGGATGGGGAAGCGGTGAGTTGCATTTCGGTTCGGATTTGGATGTTGCCTTCGTTCACGAAGGCAACCGACAAACCGGTGAGAACTGCGTGCACCAGTTGCGTTCGTTGCTTAGTGAGGTCACTGAGGAAGGTGTTGCTTATCGGTTGGACTTGCGCCTTCGCCCGACGGGGCAAGAGGGCGCCCTTAGTAGCGACCTTGATAGTTGGCGCAATTTCACAAAAGAGCGATTTGAGGCGTGGATGGCGTTGGCGTGGACGCGCCTTCGCCCTGCCGCCGGCGATCGGCGCTTAGGGGAAAGGGTCGCTCGTTTCGTAGAATGGCGCCTTTACGTCCGTGGGCTTGACGAATCTCATTGGGCAGAACTATCCCATTTGCTTGCTCGCATCCGCAAGGAGCATCGTCCACCCCGCGAGGTCGTTGACCTCAAACACAGCGAGGGAGCCCTTTGGGACATTGAATTAGCGATCGCCGAAACGCAATTGCGAGAAGGGCAAAGGGATCCTGCCCTGCGGACGCCTTCCCTCACCCAAGCGGGACGCCTTTTGGCAGAACGGGAAGAAATTTGGCGGCAACGGTTGGAAACTTACCGATGGTTGCGTCAGTTACGGTTGTGGCTGAGTTGGATGATGCCCGAAGCACCACCCCGTTTCGTTCGAGGCGACAAGGTGGAGAAATTGCTGGCGTGGCTGGACGCCAACGAAGCCCCCTTGACTCAATCGGTGCTGGTGTCCGTTGACGAAGCAGTGGAGCGGTTTCGACAACGCTGGCGGGAGCGGCTCCCACCACCCTGATGCTTCCCCTCAGGTGCTTTCTGACTTCGCTTCGTCTGCCTTAGCACTTTCCACCACGAAGTTCCAGAAGGCACGGGCGATAGGTGAAAGAGTGCGGTTGCGCCAAGCGATGCCGTAAAAGCGCCGCAGTATTCGCCCTTCCTTTAACCGAACGACAGCGAGTTGTTGCGAATTTTGTTCGCATTCTATGGCTCGAAGGGAGACAGCCCCGATCCCACCATCAGTGGCGACGAATTGCTTGACGGCTTCCGTGCTACCCAGTTCCGCAGCGATGGGAAGTTGAGCTAAGGAAATGCCATGTTTCGCCAAAAATTGCTCCAGCGTGCTGCGTGTCCCTGAACCTCGCTCGCGGATGACCAACGGTTGGCGCACCAACTCGCTCACGGATACTTCCCCCTGTTGGGCCCAAGGGTGCTCGGGTGAGACGATCAGGACGATTTCGTCGTGCCAAAGAGGGGTGATGTGGAGCAAGGGTTCATGGGGGCGCACCCCAACGATACCCAATTCCCACTCACCGCTGAGCACACCGTCTAAAATTTGCCCGCTCGCTCCCAAATGCATCACTACCGTCACGGACGGAAACTTCCGATGGAATTGGGCTAACAGCTTCGGTAGGATGTATTGCCCTGGGATAGTGCTGGCGCTGAAAGTGAGCGTGCCCGTCAGCCCGCCGACGAATTGAGCCAATTCCTGCAATGCTTGCTCGTGTTCCCTCAGCAAGGTCTTAGCGTGGCGGTAGAGCAACTTGCCTGCTGGTGTTAAGGTCACTTTCCGCGTTGTGCGATCAAACAGCTTCACGCCCAACCGCTTCTCAAGGGAAGCGATGTGGTTAGTGACGGTCGGTTGGGCAAGGAAAAGCATCTCAGCGGCGCGGGAGAAACTACGCTGCTCGGCAACGGTGCAGAAGATTTCCAACTGCCACAAATCCAAGCGCAACTTAAGCCGTTCCATGCGACCTCTTCGCCTCCTTGACTCATCGCCCTTTGGTGAAAGCCGCTGTCGCTACAATGATGCCATCACCCTTCAAAGGCATCGTGCTCCCATTGCTGGTGTGAGCGCCCATGCCCTTTACCGCAAACGACCTTCAAGGGCAGATTGAACGATAAAATGCCTCGTTGCAAGGGCGAAAGGCACAAAGCCTTATCTCAAAGCCGCCAAGCGAACCTGTCAGATGGAGGACATCGTCTCATTGAATGGCAAATCTGGCTTTGACGCTACTGAACGCATTCTCCAAGGGGTTGCCGTTCAATGAAACCGCTACTCTATCGCCACGAACTTGCGGGAGCGATAGTTCAAGGTCTTTTCGCCTGATGGCATGGTAAGTTACCAGCGGATTTGGCTCGTCGGGTCGGGATCGGCGGCGAGGAAAGAGGGTGTGATTTTGGATCTCGCCTTTTGCGGTGGACAAAACAGACGACGCAGTAAGGGCGAGTGGACTGGACTCACCGCCCATTTCTCCTTTCACCTTGCGTCGTTAATCGCTCGCCCACTTCACCACGCCGTCAAGAGGGTCGGCTTGGCGACAGAACTTTCTTGCGGTGCATAGTATTCGTAAGCCGTCGTCCGTCCCGTTTTCGCTTTGACGGGCATCTTTGCCCGCAGTCGGAACTGCCACTCCAACGTCGCACCGCCCCCAATTCGCTCAAGGTAGCAGATGACCTGGCGGGGCGTCAGGTCAAATTTCTGCAGCACCTTCCGCTCCACCAAAGTCGTCAAGTCATCGGTCAGCACCTCAAAACCGGGCGGGATGCCGATGTCCACGATGACCATTTGAGCCGCTTCTGGGCGACGGTTCACCACCCGCACCTTGCAAGTGACTGTCTCCTTCGTTTGCAACTCCGTTCGGTCATAACTCACCCGCACTTGCAGGGGCCCTTCAGGAACGGGAGGGACGAGTTCCCAAGGCAGGTAAAAGCGGGTGCTGATTTGATAAAGCAGCGAACCTGTCCCATCAAATTCCAGCACGACTTCGTTGGCGCCTTCGCGGACATATCGGCTCGCATCCGCCATCCGAACGATGTCGGCGTTGTCGGGCGTGATGCGCCACTCGGCGACTTTCTCACCGTTGACCCGAACGATGAGCGTTCCGTTGATTTCGCTCCCGCTGTGCTCCATCGCCGCAAGGAAGGCTTTCAGCGACCAGATGGTTGCTTGCGTCGTCTGCCATGTCCCAAACTCGTCTTTGTTTCGCACCAAAAAGGTTAGGGCTTTATTGACGAGGGCAGCGTAGCCGCCGTGACGGATGAGCGCATAAGTTGCTAGCGCCGTCGTTTCCAGGTCGCCACTTTTGCCGCGCCCGAAAAACGGTGTCGGTTCTTTGCTCTCCCAAAATGCCACTTCCTCGCTCTCTTTCGCCATGCCTGCCAACCGCTGGGCGACGTCGTCAATCAAGGCGCGAGGTGATTCTTCACTTCCCGTCCCTCGTCTCACGTCCCTTGTCCCGATGAAAGCGTTAAGCATCAACGCCAACGCATAAGGGTCGTCGGCGTCGTTGATGCGCTCGCTCAAATAGCCAACCGCTTTGCGCAACGCCCCTTTCACTCGTCCCTCGTCTCCCGTCTCTCGTCCCGCCTCACCGATTGCCCATGCGATATAGGCAGTCGTGCGGAGCGTGTCGGTTTGGCGGGTCGTGGCGCCTTCCTGGATGCCGAACTGGTCGGGTGTCCATGAGCCGTCAGCGTTTTGTCGGCTGATGAGCCAGTCGATCGTTCGGATGATCAGGTTGGGATCAACGTCGTGGACTTTGCTCATGTCGGCGAATTCCAGCAAGCCGTAAGCCGTCAAGACTTTGTGGGCAGGTGGGTCACCGAACCAACTGAAGCCGCCCCCTTCCACTTCAAAAGTGAGCAGCCTTTGATAGCCGATGGTGATGAAGTGACGAGCCTTCATCTCGGTCTCAGGCTGTGCCTTGCCTGTTCGCTTGAGATACCGAAGGACCAACACATTGGGATAGGTGACGCTGGAAGTTTGCTCGAAGCAGCCGAAGGGCATCCGCAGCAAGTTTTCCAAGCTGTCCAGAACTTGAACGAACGCGCCGGCGTAAACTTTGACGGTCATGCCGCTCGCTCCATCAATCGCCTCTCCTGGCACTTTCACCCGCACAACCCGTTTCGTTCGTCCCTCGTCCCTCGTTCCTCGCCCCGTCAATTGGTCGCTGATTGTCTGCCAAAACTCCTTGCCATCAGGCAGGACAGTGACAGTGCGTTTGATGGCGTCGCTCATGGCGTCGCCGTAAGCATAAACGGTGATGGTGTGGGTGCCCAATTTCATCGCTTTCAGGCGAAAGCGGACGGCGGTGACTTCGTTGGGTTGGAGCGTGATGCGCCGTTCCCGTTCGTTCAACACTTCAAAGCCGTCAGCCTCAAGGCGCAACCGCACCGATTGGGCCTTTGCCAAGTAGTTGTAAATGGCGATGGGAATGGACACCTCATCGCCTTGCGTGAAAGCGATGGGCAGGTCAATGTCCACGAAGAAGTCCTGAAAGACGCGGATGGGGAAGGTCGTTGAACCCAGTCGCCCGTTGAGACAATTCGCCAACGCCGTCAACCGCCAAGTCGTGATGCTGTCAGCAAGCGAAAGTTTCAACTCGGCTCTACCCTGCTCGTCCGTGAGCAATTGCGGCTGAACGAACAGAGTTTCGGGGAAGAATTGGCGGACACGAACTTCCTCTGGGACAGGGGACGCAGGACGCGGGGCGGCTTCTTTAGAAACCTCGGCAGCACCGGCAGCAAGCGCCGGCGCGGCTCTCCTTTCCAGAAAAACAGCGCCGTCGGCAAACACCATTTCATTGCGGGCGGCAATCTGGATTTCGCTTTGGCGACCGCCAGTTGTTGCAAAAGCGATGAGATCGTCATCGGTGTCAAACTTGCCGTCCAAACCCGCACACTCCAACTGGAAACCGAAGCGGAAATTGTCCAGTGCTTGCAACCGCAATAGGTTGCCCAAAGGATCACGGATGTCGCGTTCTGTCAAAAGTCTCGCTGCCACCAATTCCCGTAGGGCTTCGGCAGGTTGAGGATAGGCGCCTTTGGCGCGGCGATAAATTTCCAGCGCCTTGCGGATCTTCGCCGCCGCTTCCCGCACGAACTCTTTCCAACGCTCCTGAACTTTTTGGGCTTTCTGCTCGTAAGTGCTGATGTGCAAAGTGTGCAAGGAAGTCGGCGCTACTGCTGCCAGCAAAATTTGCCCGATGCGTTGTGTCCTCGCTTCGTCCCTTACCCCTCGTCCTTCGTCCCGCTGCACCAGGACAGGTCTCAACTCCCAGCCATGCACTTCGTAGCGGGGCGTTAGCAATTCCTGTTCCAGCAGGAAGTAGAGCCGTTCCAAGCCGGGCTGCATTTCTGCCAGCGCAAACACGCTTTCGTCCACGACGGCGATGCCCAACGCCGCAATGGCGGGTTTGCCTGATCGGTCGGTGACGGTGAATCGGATTTGCGCCGCCTCGCCGGGTCGGTAGGTCTCTTTGTCGCTGCTGACTTTGATGCCCAATTCATCGGCGGGTTCCACGATGACGACTTTTGTGTCTCGCACGACGTCACCGCCTGCCGTGATGCGGTAGGCGTGAAAAACGAGGGTGCCTGCAAGGTCGGGTGTAAGCGGAAGCGAAAGGCTGCCGCGCCCGTTTTGAAGGTCAACGGTCTTCGTCAGCACTGTTTGTCGGTTGACGATGGCATCGATGAAGACAGGGGACGAGGTGCGAGGGCTGGAAGACGAAACGAAAACTTCAAGGCGGATGGTCTCGCCGACTTTGGCGATGGCTTTGTCAACGCGCAACAAAACGGCTTCTTCCGACGCCGAAAGCGACAATGGTCGTTGAACTTCTGCTCGGTTGCCTTTTTCATCAGTCACCGTCACTGTCACGGTGATAGGCAAACTTGGCTCATCAGTCGGGGCGAATTCGGGGGCGATGCCGATGGGGCGGCGACGCACAAAAGGTTGTGGCGCACCAAACCCGATGGCTTGCTTTCCGCCTTTCGGCAACGCCGTTGCTTTCAAGTTGACCGTCACTTCTCCGATGCCTATCGCATCTGTCTCTCCGCTCGCCGTAAACTTCTGTCCCGTGTCCCATGTCAGTTGTCCCGTGACTTTGAACTTGCATTTTGCTGGCGTCCCATCGGGGTAAGTCGTCACGACGAATAAGCGCATCGGTAAGTTGGGTTTGAGCGTGGCGCTTTCGGGCACGAGAGCAACTTGGATGGGTTCGCTGCTGACGGGAAGGGTGATGCTGGTGCCCTCACTGTGCTCGGCTTTATCGGTGACAGTCGCTTCCAACCGAAGGAGCCCTTTGCCACCCTCCAAAGGCAACCCGACAAACTTTTTGGGCAACTTCGTTTCAAACTGCCAAAAGCCCTTTTCGTCCAGAGTGCCTTTCAGTTCGGCGATCTCGTGCCAGCCAGCGGCGAAGGTGCTCAGCCGCACTGTCACCTCGCCGTCGGCGACGGGCTTGCCGAAGAAATAAGCGGCATTCACCGTCCCTCGCAGGGTCTCCGCTGGCAAGTAAAATCGCTTCTCCGTTTCCACCGTGACCTTGAATTTCGGCAGCACATAGCGCTCTACTCGCACCGTCTTTTCAGCGACGGCTAACGGACGGGAATTAGGGTGCTTTTCGTCCCTCGTCCCTTGCAGGATCGCCGTGATTCGGTATTCGCCCAATGTCACTTCGTCGGCGATGGGGAATTGGGTTGCAGCGATGCCAAAGCGGGATGTCGGCTCAGTGGCGCGGAAGACAAGGTTGCCTTTGGGATCGCGGACTTCAAAAGTGCAGGGCAAATCGGCGGCAGGCTTCAAGTCGGGTTTGCGCAAGCAAAGGGCACGGATGTGCACGGTTTGGTTCGGTTGGTAAATGGGCTTGTCGGTCGTCAGCAAAATTTGCGCCGCCTCTTCTACTGTGACTGTTTGCTCGATGCGGTCGTCGCCGATAGGCGACTGAACACTGATGGTCAGCGGGTAAGTGCCCGCACGGGATGGGGCGAGGAACTGGACATCGGCGACGCCTTCGTCGTTCGTCATGCCCACGAAAACCGTTTGCGTTCCGAGGCGGACTTGCACCTGCGCCCTGATAGGTCGTTGTTTCGATCGGTCCAGCGTCACGACCTTCAAGGCAACAGGGCCGTGGGCAAGCCACCGGGTTTGCCCAAAAACTTGCGTGTCCAGCGGCGGTGGCAAATAGGCGGACGCAAAATTTCTTTCCTTGCCCGTCCTTTGCAGGGCAAGGCCCGTCAAACCTGTCATGCTCAAAATGCCTGTCAAGGTGAGCAAAAGCCATCGCGCCGTCATCGTCTGTCGCCTCCTTTATGGGCTGCCGAAATTTGGACGGACACACTTGCCCCGATTGTTCCCAATCAAATTATACGGGCATCCCTTGTAGGTAACTGGAGACGACTTGAGCGGGATCGCCATCCATGACGACGCTGCCTTTATCAAGCCAGATGGCGCGAAGGGCGATCTGCTCCACCCAAGTCAACTCGTGGGTGACCAACACGACGACTTTACCCTGCTGATACAGCTCCTGCAATGCCGACAACGCCTTTCGCTGGAAAGGCGCATCGGCACTTTGCAGTTGTTCGTCCACCAGCAAGATATCGGGGTCGGAGTGGATGCCGAGGGCGAAACCGAGGCGAACGGTCATGCCCAGCGAGTAGGTGCGGATAGGGGCTCGCTCAAAACCTTCCAGTTCGGCGAAAGCGAAGATGTCGGGCAAGCGGCGACGGACTTCCCGCAAAGGCAAACCCAAAACCGTCCCGACGAAGAGCAAATTTTCTTCCGCCGTCAGTTCAGGGTGGAAACCGCCTGTCACGCCCAACAAGGCGACGACGCGCCCGAAAGTTTCCACGCTCCCTTTTGTCGGTTCGTAGATACCCGCTATCGTCGCCAGCAGCGTCGTCTTGCCAGAGCCGTTGCGCCCAATAATGCCGACGAGTTCGCCGAAATGAATGTCCAGCGAGATGCCCCGCAGCGCCACGATTTCAACGGGGCGCCAACGCCCAAAGGTCAACACCGCCTCCTTCAGCGTGCGGGGCTGGGTGTGATAACTGCGAAAAACCTTCCAGACATCGCGCACTCGGATGGCACAATCTGGCTTCATCGCCTTGCCACCTGGCCTTGACTTAGTGCAGAGCCATCGTAAGGCGCCATAGCGAGGTTTGTTCGCCAAAGGGCGAAAGCAAACTCACTTTTGGGCGTCGACGGAGCGCAGCCATTTTGCCAACTGTTCAATTCCGTCCACAAGGCGGGGCGTGGGACGGAAGAGTAAATCTGGATCAAGGGCAAAGACAACTCCTTCTCGCACGCAGCGCAGCCGGTCGAAACCCGGACGCCCCCGTAGTTCTCGGAGCGCTTTAGATAACGACTGCTTTGTCGCCACGAGATAAACATCGGGATCTTTCACCACCAACGCTTCCATGCTTATGACAGGGAAAGGTTGCGGGGCATCGGCGAAAGCGTTGCGCCCGCCCGCGTAGCGGATGGCGTCGTCAATGTAGTTGTTCGGACCGGCGACCATCAAATTGGGAGGTGGGGCAATTTCCACGACGACCGTCGGGCGCTTTTTGAGGTGCCTTTGTTGGCGAGCGACCTTTTCTAAACGACGATACAACCGGGCGACAAGTTGGCGGGCCGTTTCTTGGCGGTTTACGACTTCGCCCAATCGCAATAACCCGCTGAGCATTCCGGCGACGGTGCGGGGGCACAGGACGAAGACGGGGATGTGGCTACGCCGTTGCAAATCGTCAGCGATAGGGGCGGTGATCGTCCCGCTGCTGATGACGATAAGGTCGGGTTTGAGGGCGACGAGGCGTTCTAGGCTGGGCTTGGCGAAATCGCCGACTTGAGGCAAACGGCGCACTTTGGGCGGGTAATCGCATGCCGAGCAAACGCCGACGATCAAATGGCCTGCCTTAAGGGCGAACAAGTTTTCCGTCGCCGCAGGGGTGAGGGAAACGAGGCGCCGCACCTGTGGCGGCAACTTCACGGCCCGTCCCAACTCATCCCGAACCGTGCGGGCCGCTGGGACGGAAAGGCAAAGGAAAAGCGAAAATGTTGTCCCAACCCATTGACGCCAAAACGCCCCATGCGTCATCCATTCATCCTCCGAGATCACACCCAAATTTGTGCATCGCTAAATTCCCGTGCCAAGTTGAGCAACTCTTGCCAGTTGTCCAAGCCCTTGATGCCTAACTTGAGGGCGATGCCTTTGCCTTTCTTGCTTTGGATGGAGAAGTGGGTGATTTGGCTGACTTCCGACCAAAGCAATGCTCGCCGCACCCATCGGTCGCTGTAAACGAGTCCGTGCTCGGTGACGACAAGCAATGCCGTCTTAGCGACAATCCAAAGATAAAGGGTGTAAGCGCTCATCAAGGCGACGGGTAAGGAAAGGACGAAGAAGGCGCGGGCGAAAGGTAATACCTCCATTCGGACGAACGCCCAAAGGAAGAAGCTCGCCATCGCCACGACCGCCGCCCAACTGACCGCGTAGGGAACGAAGGCGTTGGGGCGGTAGGCGAACACTTTCGTGAATTGCGCCAAAGTATCAGGGGATCGCTCGGCATTCATGGCAACGCCCCTCCCACCAGACCGGCCAACAGCGCCTTTTGCACATACAGCCGATTTTTCGCCTGCTCCCACGCAAGGCAAAAGGGCGCATCTAACACTTCGTCGGTGATTTCCTCTCCCCGATGGGCAGGTAAGCAATGCATGACGACGACATTTTCAGGAGCATGACGGAGCAAATCAGTGTTGAGTTGAAAGCCAGCAAAATCACGACGGCGTTTTTCCGCTTCCGCCTCTTGTCCCATACTCGTCCAAACATCGGTGTAAATCGCATCGGCATCCCGAACGGCGACGATAGGGTCATTGGTTAGCGTGACGCGCACGCCCGTTTGTTCCGCTAGCCGTTGGGCTTTGTGCACGATATCAGGTTTAGGCTCGTAGCCTTTGGGCGTGGCGACAGTGCAATGGACGCCCAAGAGGGCGCAGAGCAACATCAGCGAATGCACCACATTGAAGCCATCTCCGATGAAGGTGAGCCGATGACCTTTCAGTTCACCCCAAAGTTCCCAGAGGGTGAACAAGTCGGCAAGGGCTTGACAAGGGTGCTCCAAATCCGACAGGGCGTTGATGACGGGCACTTGTGCCCATTTTGCCAGTTCTTCCAGTGTGCGATGGGCGTAGACGCGAGCGACGATGGCATTGACCCAATGGTCTAAGTTGCGGGCGACATCTTTGACGGCTTCCCGCTGACCTAGACCGACTTCCCCTTGTGTGAGCACGACGGGATAACCACCCAACTGAACGACCGCCAACTCAAAAGTCACACGGGTGCGCAGAGACGGTTTCTCAAAGAGCAAGGCGAGGGATTTACCCGTCAGGCAGGCTCGTTCCCGCTCAGTGGGCGTGCGTTGTTTAAAGCGTTGCGCCGCCTTAAAAAGCTCCATCACTTCCTCTGCCGTGACATCCACGACTGAAAGGAAATCTCGCCCCATAAGGCTCATACTACTCACCGCTTGCAATTATGGCATCATTCACTCCGGCGCAACCACACACCAATAGACAAAGGCGACGCACAAAAGACGGGGTGTGATGGGCATGGTGCTGCTGCGCCCAATTCGGCTTTCTCCGCCCCTTTCCCGAAGGGCGTTCGCCACGGAGGTGCTGATAGTCGCCATCATCATGATAGCGTTGGTGCAGTGGATTTCCTTGCATCGGGCAGGGCGTATGAAAGCGTTAGATGAATGGCTGGCGATGCTTGGCTATGTGCCGGCGCATCCCCGTTGGTGGACGTGGTTCACCGCCCCGTTGGTGCACGCCGACGCCCTTCACCTTTTGGCGAATTTGGTCGGTTTGTGGCTGTTTGCCCGTTATGCCGAAGCGTTGTGGGGCAGTAAGCGATGGTGTTTGTTCGCTGCCATCACGCAAGTTTTGGCCCTCAACGTTCAAACGGCGATGGCGCGCCAAGGGATACCTGATGCCCTTGAGGCCCCCATCGTCGGTGCCTCAGTGCTGGTGGCGTTGGGGATGGGAGCCGTTTGGATCGGTTTTCCCGATGCTTCCTTGCAAGTTCGGTTCTATCGGGGATGGCGATGGCAAAGGTATGATGTCAACTTGCCTCTCCGATGGCCTATCGTCCTTTGGCTCCTTTGGCAAATGGCCCTTACAGTTCGTCATCTTCTCGGTCAACCTGTTGAACAAGCCATCTGGGCCCATTGGACGGGATGGGGATGTGGGTGGTTGTTCGCTTGCCTTTTCGGCGGACTCTTGAGGGCAAAAAGGGTGCACTTTCGCCAACGGGCTCAACAAGCGGAAGCGGCAGGGCGCTGGGATGAAGCGGGGCAATGGTGGGAGCGACTGGCGCAACTGCCTGACGAAGAGCAAGGGACGATGTGGTTGATGGCAGCACAGGCTTTTCTTCAAAGCGGTGACTTGACAAAGACTCAACGAGCCCTTCAAGAGGCTTTAAAGAGCGGCCTTTGGGCGGAGACAGCCTTGGTGCCGTTGCGTCGTCTCCTCGCTTTGCCCCAATTGGAAACGCTCCCACCTTCTTTGCTTTTGGCGTTGGCAGAGCAAGCGGAACGGAAGCGATGGAGCGAGGAAGCGTTGGCACTGTTCGAACGGCTCAGTGAACGGTCCAATTTTGACCGTGCCCCATATGCCTTGTTGCGGGTGGTGGAACTTTGTTGGCGTCAAGGGGAAAGGGAGCGAGCCTTTCATGCCTTTCATCGTTTCTGGCTTCATTATGCCGATTCGGCGTGGCGTCCTCTCGCCGAGCAATTGGCGTCACAATATCGCATGGCGGTCAGCCGTCTCCAGACGAAAGAACAACGTTGAAGAGGTGAAGAGCAATGCGCCAAACCCTTTGGGCAATCACGCTCCTTTTGACAAGCATCGCGCTGGCGCAACCCAATCAGGCGCCTTCCGAGCAACCGACCAACAAACCGACCCAAGGCATCTTTGTCCCGACAATGGCGACATTGGTCACCGAGTTGCACTTGACCAAGGACGATCTTTTGCCCGTCATCGCTCAGGTGCTCTCTTACTTCGGGTTGCAACATGCCACGGGGCAAGTGCTTTCAGGGGAAGACTTGAAAAACATGGTTTCGTCGTTGGATGCCCTTTGGCTCGTGGAATACGACATCAGCCAGCGAGGGGTGACGATCGCCGACGCCGTCAAAATGCAACAGGGCTTGATGGAGGCGCAAGGATGGCGGCGAGTCTTTTGGAATCGAAACACGAAGGGCACCCGCGAGACACTGGTGATGATTGAGCCTCCCCGCAACGGTTTGTTCGTCGTGATCGCCCGCGAACGACCGCAAGCATTGAGGGTGATGGTCATCCGGACGAAAGGCCAAATCGATGTCAACTTGGCGCTAGGGTTGCTCGTGACTTTCCTGATGCGCCCTGAGCAACCGACCCCCATGCCGTTGGCGCCGATGCCCCCGACAGGGACGGACAAAAGCGGCGAAAAGAAGGAGGCGCCCGAAAAATCCGCTCCTGAAAAGACAACCCCTGACGGATCAACGCCTGACAAACCTCCCATTCGATAAGCCATCGAAGAAAACGCCAGGAAAGCCTTCTGACAGATCGTCGCGAGGTGAAAGGGAATGGCGGTGCGGGTCGTCGTTGTCGGCAGCGCCAATATGGACATGGTGGCGTTCGCCTCCAAATTGCCTGCTCCCGGTGAGACAGTTTTGGGCGACCGGTTTGAGATGGTAAGCGGCGGCAAAGGAGCCAATCAAGCCGTCGCTTGTGCCCGATTGGGTGCTGAAACTTGGTTCGTCGGGCGCGTCGGCAATGATTGGTTCGGCGACACTTTGTTGCGCAACTTGCAAGTGGTGGGAGTGAACACGCAATTTGTCACCCGCGATGAGGAAGCATCCTCAGGTGTGGCGCTCATCTTTGTGGATGAGCAAGGGCAGAACGAAATCGTCGTCGTGGCGGGGGCGAACGGGCGCCTCCGACCGTCCGATGTAGATGCCGCCACCGATGTTTTTGCCAGCGCGAACGCCTTGCTCGTGCAGTTGGAAATCCCGTTGGACACCGTCGGCTATGCGTTGGCGACGGCAGCGCAACATGGCGCCTTGGTCGTATTAAACCCTGCGCCCGCCCAGCCTGTCCCCGACGAATGGTTGGAGTTAGTGGATGTGTGGGTGCCTAATGAGCGGGAGGCGGAAGGGTTGACAGGGATTGCCGTGACCGATTTAGAAAGCGCCGAGCAGGCGGCGAAGGCATTGCTAAACCGAGGGGCAAAATCGCTCGTCATCACGCTGGGGGCCAACGGGGCGTTGATGGTCACTCCTGAAGTCACCCGCCACTTCCCCGCCTTTCCTGTTCAAGCCGTTGATGCGACGGCAGCGGGCGACGCTTTTGTAGCGGCCCTAACCGTTCGGTTGGCGGAAGGAGCAACGCTGGAAGAAGCCGTTCGCTTCGCTAACGCGGCGGGAGCGTTGGCATGCACGAAAGTGGGGGCGCAACCGTCCATGCCAACCCGCAAGGAGATAGAAGACTTGCTCGCTGGCCCTTCATGACGGAGGGGAGACGGCCAACTGTTTTGAGATCACCTTCGTCGCTACCTCCACCACTTCACCTACGACGAACACCTTCCGAACGAGCGAAAAGTGTGCCATTTCTGCATGAGCTTTTAGAGATGGCGACCAACCAGTTGCCTCAAGGGCGTCGCTAAGAGTAAACTGCCGATGCCAAGGGATTTGACGACGCCTCACTTTATCGGGTCAGGCATGAACGATTGGGCAGGCACGAACTTGCCGACCCAAAGACAAAGCCATCCGACAAGGCGTTGGTCTATGCGATACCAAAGTTGTGGCTTCCTCCCGTCGCCCCTTCAAGTGAGCCAACGGAGCAATTGAGTGGCGAGCCAAAGGAAAACGGTAAACCCGACGACATCTTGAAACGCTGTCTCAAAGGGTCCTGCCGTTGCAGCGGGGTCAAAGCCCAAGCGTTTGGAAATCATCGGGAAGAGCGTCCCTGTTAAACCTGCGATGGTCATTGCTCCAAACATTGAGACACCGACGACAACCCCAAAAGGCCATTTGCCTTCCCAAAGCCATCCGATAACGCCCAGAATGGCGCCACAAGCGCACCCCATCAGAAAGTCCGTCACCAATTCGCGCAACAAGGGGCGTTGCCACTCACGCAAAGTGATATGCCCTGTCGCTAAGCCCCGAATAACGATAGCCGCCGCCTGCAAACCGACGTTGCCGCTGATGGCACTGATGATGGGCATGAAGGACGCTAAAACGATGGCCTTGCTCAGCGTCTCGTTAAAACGGTGGATAACCAAAGCCGCCAACAATTCAATACCCATCGTCGCTAACAGCCAGGGTAGTCGCATCCGAGCGATTTGGGGCGGTGATTTGCGCTCTAGTTCTGCTGCGTCGGAACCGACCATGCGAAAGTAGTCTTCCGTTAACTCTTCCTGCAGCACATCCATCACATCGTCCACGGTGATGACGCCGATGAGGCGATAGTCGTGGTCGACGACAGGCACCGCCAGAAAGTCATAACGGGCGAAAAGGTGAGCGACTTCTTCTTGGTCTTGTTCGGGGAAGACGAAGATGACGCCATGGGTCATGATGTCCCGCACCAAGGCGTCGGGTGGCGAAGTCAACAACTTCCGCAAGTTCAAGACGCCCTTAAGCACACCCTGCTCGTCCACGACATAGACATAAAAAATGCTTTCAGCGTCCGCCCGTTCCCGCAAAACTTCCAAAACTTGTGCGACGGTCATCTCTTCCTGGACGGCGACGAATTCGGGTGACATGATACCCCCAGCAGTGTCAGGGGGGTAGCGGAGCAGCTCGCGGACTTCTTGGGCTTCTTCTGGTTCCATCAGTTGCAGCACCTTCTCCTGCTGCTCAGGTTCCAACATGCCCACGATGTCAGCGCTTTCGTCGGGTGGTAAGGTTTCCAGCATGTCGGAAAGGCGTTCAGGTTCGGTCGTTCGGACGAGGTGTCGCTCTGTGGCTTCATCGGCTTCATCTAAAACCTCGGCTGCCGACTCCACATCTAGCAGGCGAAAGACTTGCTCCTTTTCGCTGTCGTGCAAAAAGCGCAAGGCTAAAGCGATGTCAGCAGGATGAAATTGCTCCAAAAACTGTCGCAATCCTTCCGTTTGCTTGGAAGCGAGGAAGCGGCGGATTTCATGGACGACTTGTGAGACTTCCTCGCGAGGGTGAATGAGTTTGCGCCTTGCCATAAAGCGATCCTTTAGGGTTGTCCGCAGTCGTCGGAAACGCTTGCTCAAGCCCACGGGACATCAACCCCCTCGATTTTCCTATTGGGCACCCAATTGAGCCTGCAAAAACTTGCCAAAGGCCAAGATAGGAAACAAATCCCTGCCGAACCCCAAAGTTTGACATTCACCCCTGATGGTATGTCACATCACTTTTTGGCGACGCCAACGATGGAAACACCAAAAGGCAAGCGCCAGCGTGTCAGCAGCAACGCTTCCAATTTCAGCAAGGAGATCAGGGTGTTGTTGAGGGGTTCAGGCAACTCAATGAGCGCCGTCGCAGCCTCCTTGCCTTGCATCCACCAGTTTTGCACCTTGCGGAAGATGAAAACGGCAGGTAGCAAGGGACAGATGGCGAAACTCCAATGGAGCACGGTTAACTTTGCCTCGCCCAATTTCGTCAGTAACTCTGATGGCAAGTAGCGGCGATAATGCCCTAAAGCGATGTCATGGACGCTCCAAAGGCTCATGAAAGCAGGGACGCTGAACAACACGACACCACCAGGTTTGAGCACCCGCCAAATTTCTTTCAGGGCTTGACGGTCATCGGGTAGATGCTCCAAGACATCCAGAACCGCCACGATGTCAAAACGGTCTGCGACGAAAGGAAGTTTCTGGGCATCACCGAGCACCAACGGCACATCGAGACGTTTTTGACGGGCAAAGGCAAGGGCGTCAGGGGCTGCATCTAGTCCGACGACCTGCCCGAATCGTCGCAGCAACCTGAAAGAGCCACCCGTCCCGCAACCCAAATCCAAAATGAGAGGAGGGTTTACGGTTGGTTGGCAGAACCGGCGCATAAGGGCGGCGACGATGAATCGTCGTCCAACAAACCACCAGTAGCGATCTTCTAACGCCGCCATTTTTGCCAGTTCGGACACCTTCACGAAGGGAGCGGCAACGATGCGCCGCTGCGCCACCTCCTTCGCCATCGTTTTGCCTTTTGAGCGTTGTCAAGTCTTAATGGGGCGTGTCAAAGTGTAGCGACGGTGACCGTCCATGCGTCCACTCATCGGCATCACGGCTTCCTTGCGCCCAAAAGAAGGGAGCGCTATCCACGAGTTGGCGGATCGCTATGTGCAGGCGGTCTGGCAGGCAGGCGGGTTGCCCGTTTTGTTGCCCATCGGTGAGCCTGAAATGGCGATGATCTTGGCCCAGCGGTTAGATGGTATTATCTTCAGCGGCGGGCGTGACATCCCCCCTGACCTTTATGGCGAAGCTCCACACTCTGCCACCAACACCGACGACGCCATGCGCCGTCGCACCGAGTTTGAGATCCCTTTGGCGAAAGCGATGGCAAAGTTGGGCAAACCAATTTTGGGCATTTGTCTCGGCTGCCAGTTGCTCAATGTCGCTTTCGGTGGGACGCTCCTTCAGGACATCCCATCCGAATGTCCCAACGCGCTGTCCCACCGCGCTGAACGGGGTTTTGTCCGGCATCGTGTCGTCGTAGAGCACCCTTCTTTGCTGGCAGAATGGTTGGGACTGAATGACGGCGGCGAAATCCTTGTCGCCAGTTCGCATCATCAAGCTATCAAAACTGTGGGAAAGGGATTAAGGGTCGTCGCTTATGCGCCCGACGGTATCGTGGAAGCCATTGAGGCGGCAGATGGAAAACCTATCGTCGGTGTCCAATGGCATCCCGAAGCTCAGCAGGAAGACCTTCATGCCCAACACCTTTTTGACGCCTTTGTGCGGGCATGTGTAAAAGAAGGGGTGATAACGACAGGTGGCCAATGACGGGGCGAAAAGGATGACGGCAGCAGAGTTGTTAGAAGAGCAAGCTAATCAGTTGCGTCGGCGCCTGATGGAAGCAGGTATCTGGGTGCTGACAGGCAACTGGGGCGGCAAAGGGGGGATCGCCCGCTTCAAGGGGCGATGGCTCGTTGTCATAGACCGCAACTTGCCGCCAGCGTGGAAACTTCGGCTCCTTCAAACTGTTGCTGAATACCTTCAAGCGGAGCGGAGGGACGATGCAGGAGCGCCCGACAATTCTGCCTGCTAATCGCTTGCGATGGGGGTGGGGCTTCATCATCCTCGTGGTCGCCGTCTTTTGGGGGCGGCTGTGGTGGCTGCAAGTCGGGCAAGGCGAGCAGTGGGACGAGAAAGCCCGAAACCGTTATCTGCGCGCCATCGTCACCAGAGCGCCCCGTGGCGCTATTCTTGACCGTAACGGACAGGTGTTGGCCGGCAACGAACCCTCCTTTAACATCGCTTTGCTGCCAGCCGAATTTTCCACCGACGGTGCCGATCCCAGAAAGATTTGCCGCTTGTTGGGTATTTCTCACGCCGAGTTAGAAAGGGCCGTCGCAAAAATTCGCGCCAATAAAGTCCCCCTCTTTGAGCCTGTCCACCTGAAAAGGAACGCCGACATCGCCACAGTCACCCGCGTTTGGGAACGGATAAGGGAATTGCCGGGCATCATCGTGTTGGAGGAACCCATGCGGGTGTACCCTCACGGGATGCTGGCGGCCCATGTGTTGGGGCATGTCGGTGCCGTCTCTGATGAAGAGTTGGCGAACCGTCCCGATTTGCAACCCTTTGACTGGATAGGCAAAATGGGCATTGAACGAGCTTACGACCGTTACCTGCAAGGAAAGCACGGACGGGAAGTCATGGAAGTGGACGCGACGGGAGCGCCCATCCAGCGCCTCCATCGGGAGCTAGCCCGTGCCGGTCAAACCCTTGTGCTAACACTTAATGCCCGTTTGCAAGCTGTCGCCGAACGGACCTTGCAAGGTAAACGCGGTGCTGTTGTCGCCTTAGACCCTAAAACGGGCGAAGTCCTTGTCATGGCTTCCTCACCTTCCTTTGATCCCAATTGGTTCAGCGGAGGCATCAAGCCTGAGCGATGGCGTTGGTTGATCTCCCACCCCGCTTGTCCTTTGCAAAACCGAGCCATCGCTACGACGCACCCACCAGGCTCCACTTTCAAAATCGTCACTGCCGTCGCTGCCTTAATGTTCGGCAAGGCGACACCGAGAACCCGTATCCCTTGTGGTGGGGGGCGAGTGGTGGGGCGACGATTTTTCCGTTGCTGGCGCCGCCATGGGACCTTGGATTTGGAGCGTGCCATCGGGCAATCGTGCGACAGTTACTTTTACACATTGGGCTTAGCTGTCGGTCCCGATCGGTTGGCACGGGTCGCCCGTTTGATGGGGTTGGGCGAAAAAACGGGGATCGATTTGCCCGGCGAATCGCCCGGGAACATCCCGACACCCGCGTGGAAACGCCGCCGTTACCGCGAGCGTTGGTATGGCGGCGACACGGCAAACATGGCGATCGGGCAAGGCTATGTCGCTGCTACACCTTTGCAAATGGCTTTAGTGGCTTGTGCTGTCGCCAACGAGGGGGTCGTCATGCGTCCTCACCTGCTCAAGGAGCGACGAGACCCGCAGGGGCGGGTCGTCGCGCAGACAACGCCCAAAGTGCTCCATCGCGTTCCCGTTCCTCCTTCCGTCTGGAAAGCCATCAAGCGCGGGATGCTCGCTGCCGTTTACGGTCCTGGTGGGACGGCGGGACGACTGCGCGGTTTGCCTATCCGAGTCGCCGGTAAGACAGGTTCGTCCGAGCATCGCAAAGGGGCAAAGACCCACGCTTGGTTCATCGCCTTCGCCCCTTTTGACCGCCCGAAAATTGCTCTCTGCGTCATGGTAGAGGAGTCAGGGCATGGTGGTGAAGTCGCCGTCCCTATCGCCCGAGAAATCCTTGCCGCCTTCGCCCAGCAGCGAGGGCAATGATTTTGCCGCCACAAATTTCACGAAGGGGGCGAAGACGCCCCTGCTGTCTGAAAATGGTCGGAACAACGTTCTGGCTCAAAAAGCAAAGGAGCAATGAAGGGGTGATGTCCGGTGGTGCCTATCCACCCTGCCGTCGTGCATTTTCCGATCGCATTGCTGCCGATGGCGTTTCTTCTAGAAGCTGTCGGACACTTTGCCAAGCGGGACGAATTGCGCAAAGCAGCGATCTGGCTTTTGGTCGTCGGGGTCGTCACGACCTGGCTTGCCGTCTTGACGGGCTATTGGGAACAAGAGCATGCCTCGCAAACGATACGTGAATCGCAGGGCTTGGAGTTGTTACAGTTGCATGCCAGGATAGCTTACTTCGTCGCCGTCTTGTGGAGTGGACTGCTTTTAGGGCGCATTTACTTGGAGCGCCCCGAAACGGAGCGGTGGCGAACCCTTTGGTTGGCTTTTGCCCTCTTGGGTTGCTTGTTCACCTTCTTCATGGCTTACTTGGGCGGGCGGATGGTTTACGAGTTTGGGGCAGGAGTCGCCCGACCCACCAGTGAATTGACACCAACGCTCCCGCCAAGGTGAACTTCCATGGTCACAAAACCCGTTGCCCTTTGGGGCTTTATGGGTAGCGGCAAGACGAGCATCGGGAAAATGTTGGCACAAAAACTCGGTTACGAATTTGTGGATACCGATGAATTGATCGCCCAACGTTTGGGCAAGCCTATCCCCCAAATTTTCGCCGAAGACGGCGAAGCGGCGTTCCGTCGGATGGAGACACAGGTCCTCAGCGAAGTCATCCAACGCCAACGGGTTGTCCTTGCGACAGGGGGCGGGATGCCGACCGTCCCTGAAAATTTGGCGTTGCTGCGCCTGAACGCCCTCAATTTTTACCTGCGCGTCCCCGTTGAAGTGCTTTATGGGCGGTTGGAAATGGCGCAAGACCGACCGCTATTGCAAGGTCCCTTCGACCGCTACTTCCGCATCGCCACCTTGCTGTCGCAACGGGAGCGTTTTTATACGCAGGCGCAATTCATCATCTCTTGCGGGCGGCAAACGCCCGATCAAATCGCTGAGCGGATTTTCCTTTGGGTGCGGGCGTTGGATGACAGCGATGATGCCGTGACCGTTGACTTAGGCGATCGCGGTTACCCTGTTGTCGTCGGTGACGACCTGTTGGAACGGTCGGAGCGAATTTTCGCCGCCGTCCCTTTGAACGGACCTTTCGCCGTCGTCGCCGATGAGGGCGTTGCTGAGTCGTTGGGCAAAAAGATGCAGGAACGCCTGCAGCGGTTGGACAAAGCGCACCTCGTCACTGTCCCATCGGGTGAAGGGAGTAAGAATGTGGAGCAAGCCATCCGACTGTGGCAGTGGCTGGCGGATTTGGCCCTCCCGCGCAATGGGACGGTAGTGGCAGTGGGCGGTGGCGTCGTCGGCGACCTAGCAGGGTTTGTGGCGGCGACTTACATGCGGGGCGTGGCTTTCGTTCAAATCCCGACGACGCTATTGGCAATGGTGGATAGTGCTATCGGCGGCAAGACGGCCATTGACCTACCGCAGGCGAAAAATCTTGTCGGGGCGTTCCATCAACCTCGCCTCGTCGTCTGCGATCTAGCGGCTTTGACGACGATGCCTGACCGTCCCTTTCTTGCAGGCTTGGCGGAAGTCGTCAAATACGGCGTCATTGCCGACCCTGCCTTGTTCGCCTATTTAGATGAGCAAGCTCAACTGATCGTGAGACGTCATCCTGTCGCTTTGCGCGCCATCATCATCCGCTCCGCGTCGATCAAGGCGTCCGTCGTCGCCGCCGACGAGCGGGAAGAGACGGGCTTGCGGATGGTGCTCAACTATGGGCACACCTTTGGGCACGCTCTGGAAGGGGCGACAGGTTTTGCCCTCTTGCACGGCGAAGCCGTTGCCATCGGAATGACGGCCGAAGCCTATCTTGCATGGCGGCTGGGTTTGTGTGACCGAGACGTTTTGGAGCGGCAGACAGACGTCTTGCGAAAGTTAGAATTGCCGACCCATCTTTCCCAAGTGCCTGACGCACCTACCGTCACCATCGACACGTTGATGGCAGCGATGGGTCGGGATAAAAAACGGCAGGGCGCCACCTTGCGCTTTGCCCTGCCCAAACGCCTTGGCGAAGTCACCATCACCGACACACCCGTTCCCGAAACCTTGCTAACTGAAGCATGGGAATTCGTGCTGCACCGTTAGCGTCGACGCCGCAAGCAAAGAGGGGCGACAAGAATGGCGGTGAAGACGACACCGTCCCCGCCCGCCGCGACCGAACGAATCAGAGAAGGCTTTTGGGATGCCGTAGGCGGCTCGTGTGGGCCGTGAAAAGATTGTTGTCGGTGTTTTCACAAAAACGCAGGTGATGCGTTCACATTCGGTTTCCGCGGAGGGTGGCACGGCTGCTGTTCTCTATCCCGAGGAGGGTGACAGCCTCCAGTCTCACATGTATGACACGGTCAAGGGCTCGGATTTTCTCGCCGACCAGGATGCGGTGGAGCTGTTTGTGAAAAAAGCGCCAGAAGAGATTCTGCAGCTTGAGCGTTGGGGGATGCCGTGGGCGAGACGAGATGATGGAAAGATTGCGCAGCGCTTTTTCGGTGGGCAGAGTTTTCCACGGGCCTGTTATGCGGAGGACAAGGTTGGGTTCTTTGAGATGAGCACTCTCTATGACACCGCTCTCAAATACGATAACATCCATTTCTATCCCGAGTGGGCGGCTGTAAGCCTCTTGGTGGAGAACGGTAAGTTCAAGGGGCTTGTGGCCCTCGAGCTAAAGACGGGAAAAATACACACCGTCTCGGCTAAGGCGGGTGTTCTCGCCACAGGAGGCGCGGGCAGGCTCTATTCTTTCGCAACCTTCGGATACTCCTCAACACCCGACGGCCTCTACATAGCCTACCGAGCGGGCGCGCCGCTCAAAGACATGGAGTTTGTCCAGTTCCATCCCACAGGCCTCGTCCCATCCGGCATCCTGATAACAGAGGCCTCGCGCGGAGAAGGAGGCATACTCACCAACGCCAACGGTGAAAGGTTCATGAAGAGATACGCTCCCGAGAAGATGGAGCTCGCACCACGCGACATCGTCTCACGCGCCATGTATAACGAGATTGCCGAGGGCCGTGGAGTAGAAGGCCCCGGCGGCGTCAAATGTCTATATCTTGATCTCACCGTGCTTGGTGCGGAAAAAATCAAGAAAAAGCTGGCTGGCATACGTGAATACTGTATGCGTCTCGCCGGCATAGACCCCATCAACGAACCCATACCCGTTAGGCCCGTGGCTCACTACTATATGGGAGGTGTGGACACGAACATCGGTGGAGCAACAGCCGTCAAGGGCCTCTGGGCGGCGGGCGAGGTTGCCTGCGTCTCCATCAACGGGGCTAACAGGCTTGGCTCAAACTCCACAACCGAGTGCCTCGTATGGGGCGCTATCACAGGAAAAGCAGCCGCGGAACATGTCCTCGCCAACCACAACCAAACACCTGTCAACAAATCCGACGCAGCAGCCATCGAGAAACACATCTACGACGAGCTACTAGGCAAAGCACCGAAAGAAAACCCCTACGACATCAGACAAGAGCTGCAGACAACGATGGAGCAAACATGCCACATCTACCGCGAGGAAAAAAGCCTCCTACAAGGCATTGACGCGGTCAAAAAAATTAGGCAAAAACTATTCAGAGGAGTGGTTGACAGCAGCCGCTACTACAACACCAACCTCATGAACGTGCTCGAAATAGAGATGATGATCGAGGTTGCTGAGGTTATTCTCATCTCGGCTCTGAACAGGAAAGAGTCGCGTGGAGCACATGCACGCCTCGACTACCCCAAACGAGACGACGTCAACTTCCTCAAACACACCCTCGCATACTACACCGAGGACGGGCCGCGGATAGAGTACATAAGCCCCGTCATCACAGAATATGCGCCCACGGAGAGGAGGTATTGAGGAGATGAGCAGGCTATCCATAGCACTAAAAACATGGCTGATACCCGTCCGCTATGGGCTGGAGCGCTGGAGCTACACTCTTCAACGCGTCTCAGGTGTTGCGATTATACTTTTCTTCGTGATGCACATCGCCGAAACAGGAAATGTTGTAGGAGGCCCAACAGTCTGGGCTATTCCGCCCTACGAGTATGCGCGGCAGGTGTGGAACGAGACCAAAGAGTTTCTCGCCAACCCGATATTCGACATAGGCCTTGTCCTCCTCGCCTTCATGATATTCTTCCACACGTTCAACGGAATACGCCTAACTCTCGCGCATTTCGGCGTGTTGCTGGAGAAGCCGAAACGCCCAGAATACCCCTATCACCCCGGCTCGATGTCAAAAGCCCAGCGCGTCCTTTTCTGGCTGAGCATCGTGTTGGCGACCGCGGCAATCATCTACTCTCTTGACGTGTTCTTCAAGGTGCTTCAGATATGAGAGAGAAAACGATTCACCTACTTCATTACATAACGGGGATAGGGATACTGGTGGCTGGAGCCATTCATCTAGCCACCGTGTTTCTCCTCAGCCCCTACGAGGCGAGCATGGCCTTCGACGGACATCCCTTCTCCGTCATCTCGGTCTACCGCAACATACTGCTGGCCGCGTCTCTTCAGGCTCTGCTTATCTTAGTCGCTTTCCACGGCTTCAACGGCGTCCGAACAATCCTCTCTGAGCTGTATCAGGGGAAAACGTATCTCCGCATCGTGAACATAGCCGTCACGGTCGCCGCCTTGGCCGTGGTGATATACGGCACACGCACCATAGTGATAGCTCATTTGTTGTAGAGGTGGATGCTATGCAGGAGGTAAGGTTTAGGGTTTTCCGCTACGACCCCGACAAAGACGGGCGCAGAAGCTACCAGACATACACCGTGCCAACGTTCAAGGGGATGACAGTTCTACAAGGCCTCCTCCACATCAAGGAAAAGATAGACCCAACACTCTCGATAAGATTCTCATGCAGAATGGCGACATGCGGCTCCTGCGGCATGATGATAAACGGGCTGCCACGACTCGCCTGCTACACCTTGATAGAGGAGCTGAAGACACGCACAATCACCGTCGAGCCTCTACGCAACTTCCCCATAATCAAAGACCTCGTAACAGATTTCGAGGAATTCTTCAACAAACACCGATGGGTCAAACCATACCTAATAAGACTCGACACATACGAACAGGAGAAAAGCAACGTCTCCTATCGGCAGAGCGATGAAGAGCTTGAACACTACATCCAGTTCGCATACTGCATCAAATGCGGCCTCTGCTACGCAGCCTGCCCCGTGACAGCAACGGACAAGGAATTCCTCGGGCCACAGGCCCTGGCGCAGGCATACCGCTACTACGCCGACTCACGTGACGAAGGCGGAGTGGATAGGCTGAGACCTCTCGCCGAAGGAAGCCGGCTGCTGCGATGCCATTTCGCAGGCTCATGCAGCAAAGTCTGTCCAAAAGGCGTCGACCCCGCTCTCGCAATCCAGCTGCTCCGCCGCGAAGTTCTCCTGAGAACATAACACTTGAACCCGCTGACGCTGCTGATACATCCGTCAAAAGCCAAAACAGTAGAGGGTTCACGGGAAATCAGGAAAGCACTCATAGTTTTCACTTTGGCGGCGCTCAGCCAAGCCGCTGTCACCATCTACATTTACCGCTTCAAAACCGTTTACGAGATAGCTCTGGGGCCCTACTCGATTGTTGAGCTGGAGCTTTTTCAGCTGGATTATTTGATGATGGCTAGCCTGACAACGGTCTTCACCGCGCTCGTCATCATCGTGGGTGTGGGCCGAATACTTGGCAGGCTTCTCGGCAGAAACCATGCATCGATGCGTGATTTCCTCACCGTTTTCCTCTACCTCTTCACAGTCTTCGCCATAGTTAACGTGTTCATATTCACGGCAACAATCCCCTCAGCACCCGAGAAATACTACGTCTTCGGCGCACAATTCTCAGACGTGATATTCAGAAACGCGACGCTGACATGGGTTGACGGAGACATAGCGAGAACCATCGAGACAGAGCTGCTCTACGCCAAGAAAGCCAACGTGACACGGGTGCTCAGCGACGGGAAAATGGTTGAAACAGGCGGATACACCGCGGATGAGATACAGAGAATAATTTCAGAGAGCGTCCTCACAGTTTCTCTTCAAAATCCCTCCGCTCCACCATACAGCTTGCCGGAAAAAATTAGTTTGGAGGACTTTGTTTTCCAAGACATAACTCCTCGGACCACGCTTATCACATCAATAGCGGCGGTTAGAGAACAGCCCGGAGCATTCATCCCAATCATCAGTGTGGTGAAAAACTTTGCATGGCGCGTTCTTATGTCCATCTACACAGGCCTCTTCATCATGTATCTACACAACACTTCTCGGAAATCCGCTTTTCTCGTGATGCTGCTAACTTACCTCGCCGTCGCTAACCTTGTTCCAGCGATTTCCTAAGCTTACCCAGCGGCGTAATCTCACCCATCATGACACGGGTTGATGAGACAGGCTGTCCATCCTCAGCCACCACTAGGGGGCATATCCTGATATCAAGCTGGTTAAGGTTTCGCTCCACCCTCTTCATGTTTATCTCCGATGCACGATACGCTGTCGCGGGGCTTGTGACGATGAGCTCGACAGCGGGGTCGTCAAGCGTTGGGCCATAGGGGTCTTCGAGAACAGTTATCCTAGCTCTCTCAAGCCATCCATATCTGCTGAGGAACTCACGCAGCTGCTTAACCCGTTGCTCATAGGATGGTATCGGATATTTTTTCCCAAGCTTTGCGGCGAAGCCGTCGGATGTGACGCCGACAATCACTTTCTCCGCTTTGGTGAATGCTTCGGCGAGCAGCGCCATGTGCCCCACATGGATGACTGAGAAGGTGCCGCCCAACGCCGCGAGGCCATAATCCGTGTCCCGTTTTCCAGCACAGTTCTCCAACATCGCCAAAACCTCTTCACCGGTTTTACGCAATTCCCAGAGAATAACCATCGCCTCCCCCCTTGTTACACCAAGCCGCGTAACCACCTCCTCGACAGAGATATCGGGCTTAGCCAGCAACAGCTTATCCCTTACATATGCCATGTGGCTACGGTAAAGCGGAAGAGCCTTGACAGCCTCGACCAAAGTCATCCAATCAGCCGACAACCCGGGATAACACATCCACCAACAGCTGGCGCAAGGTGGTTTAAGAGTTTCTCCACCGCAACCGCTCGGAGGCTGGGGTGTTGCGAAAAACTTATTACAGCTATAAAGGATGTGAAAAACGGCGGAATGGCAGCTGATACTGACCAGATGGAGAAGGTCTTGACAGAGCAGCTGGAATACTGTGAAAAAATGCTTGAGATGGAGGCGCGTCTTGACCTCGTTGTCGCCATGCTCGAGGAAATAATCAACGATCTCTCCACGTCGAAGACATGGCTCACCGAAGAAAAACGCAGCAAACTCCTCGAAAGAGCCAAAATATCCTACTACAGGGCCAAAACCCTTCTCTACCTCACCGAAACAACCCGCGGCACAAAATTCTAAACAGGTTTAGCAACGGCCCCCGTCTCATCCCATAAATCTCTCCGGAAATTGTTCGAACGTTTCTGAACGGTTTTGACGCTTTCTATCTGGGGTAAAGTTTTTCGGCATCTTTTCGCAGAGGAGCTGCGATGAAGACTTCGGTGTTAATGGCGGTTTTGCTGTTGACGGCCGTTCTAGCTACGGCTGCTTTGGCTGCTGCTCAGGAGCTGACAGACATGTCGCTGGGGCAGAGGATTACCGAGGAGCTGAGGTCAATAGTTGTGGAGCATAGGGAGGCGGTGAGGGAAGCGTTGCTCGATTTCAAGTTGAAGCTGGAGCAGATAGTGGAGAACAAGACGGAGCTGATAGCCCAGTTTCTCGAAGAACGGCAGAATAGAATGGAGCAGATTAGGACTGAAATAGAGAACCTGCGACAACAATACCTTGCGGGAAACATCACAAAGGAAGAGTATACAGCGGCGTTGAAGGCTCTGCAAACTGAGCTCAAAGCACTAGCAAAGTCATCTGAGAAACTCGGCCAGAGGATGCAGGAGCTCGTGAAAGAGGTTAAGGAGGCTGTGAAGGAAAAGGTCGAGAGGCTGCGGGAAATCAACAGAGAATTTGGCCAGAGGGTTGCGGAGGAGGCCAAGAAGCTGGGTGACCTGGCCAGGGAAGAAGCAGGGAACCAAGGGACAGACAACGACAGGGGGAGAGGCCAGGGCAACCCTCATAGAGACAACTCAACAGAAACAAACAACGTTGACAACAGTAACAGAGGACAAAACAACACCGTTGACGAGCGGCCCGGGAATCCGCATCACGGCAACTCAACAGACACCGACAGAGGAAGAAGAGGACAAAACAACAGCAGCGACGATAGGCCAGGTCACCAGCATCAAGACAACGCAGCCAGCACGGAAAACAACCGTGATAGAGGAAGGGGACGCGGCAGACAATAACACACCAAACATGAGAAAGCTATATACACAGATGCATAACCTCCCCACATGCTCATCACTCTTTTCCTCTTACTCATGCTCGTTGCTTCACAGCCCCCTCCATACATCACCCTGTATGTGGTGGAGCTCGGTGCTGATGGTTCAGCGACTTGGCGGATATCTCACGCTTTTCCACTAGGTTCCGTTGAGGAGGCTGAAGCGTTCAAGACGGTGGCTTCAAACATGTCTCTGCAGAGTGGCGAGTATTTGGCGAGGGTTGCGAGGCTTGTTTCCGATGCCGCGGCTGCCACGGGTAGAGAGATGATGGTTGAGGATTTTCATGTTAGCCACGAGGTTGTTGAAACGGTTAGTGGGATGCTTGGCGTTGTTAAAGTGGTGTTCCGGTGGAGCGGGTTCGCAAAAAGGCTGGACAACGGTCTCGAGGCCGGAGACGTCTTCGTCGGTGGAATGGTTCTGCTCGACGGTGAAACACTTAGAATAACTTTTCCACAGAGTTACAGGGTTGTCGAGGTCAGGCCCACGCCCGACGGCATGGGCGACGGATTTGTCGAATGGAGAGGGCGCAGAGTATTCGGCGAAAAAGAGCCGCACATCGTTCTATCCTCGTCCAACATCATCCCTGCTCCACCCAACTTTCCCCAAAATAGCTGGATAATATTTCCGGCTCTGTTTTCTGCAGCCGCTGTAGCAGCTGTTGCCTTGTTTGTGAAGCGTCGTAGGCGTGTTTATGGTGATGAGCTTCTGGTTGAACGTGTTTTGGCTGTTCTCAGGCGTCATGGCGGGGAGATGAAGCAGTCGCAGATAGCGCGGGAGCTTGGGCTACCGCGTTCAACCGTCAGCACAGTGATGAAGGTTTTGGAGGAGCAGGGAAGGGTCTCAAGAGTTAAGGTGGGCCGCGACGTTGTTGTGAAGCTGCAGTAACGATGCCTCAGCGACGGTGGCTATACCAGCCCTCCATCCTCTCCCAGCTCCAGCCATAGCTCGAGGGAACAGCGTATCCGAAAACTATGCAGCCCCTCCACACAGCATACTGAGGCTCCGCCGAAAGCTTCACAACAGGATTCTCGACACCCTTCTGCCTCAGTTCATGTGTGAGACGTGTCTCGCTGTCGACCGCCACTCCACGAAGCCTCTGAGGAGACTGCCACGAAAAGTTCCCGCCCGAGAGAATAACTTGGCTGTAGAGAAGAGGCTGGAGCTCTGTGGGGCATTTTTCGACGGCTTGGATGATTGTGTCGGCTATGCTGAGTGTGCCGTAGAAGACCATGTCACCGACTTTCGTGTCCGCGGGCTTGGGCATACCTCTCCTGTGATAGCTCTCAAAGATTTCGTGGTTGGGGTTGAAGACGTATTCGCCGATAAGGAAACGAGCCCACGAATCTTTTCCGAGGTCGATTTTTATCCGCGTCCCAGGCGGCTGATACACAGTCTTCAACTCGTCTGGATAATTTTTCGCGAAAGCCAGCGCCTTATCCAGCTCCAGTGGCAGAAGACCTATGTTTTCCTTGACCTTTCTCACCAGGGCCTCTTCTTTCACGAGGTCACCATAGCCCGCGTCCTTGAGTATCTCAGCTGTTATGGCGTTGGCCGCGCTTCCCCCTCTGTTGAGAGCTATGACAGCCTCGCGGATGGGTGCCCGCGATATCGGCGAGACCTGTGTGTTGCCGTGTCCGCTCTCGACTACCACGCATGAGGTCTGCTTATGCGCTATCGCGACGGCGAGAGGCTGGGGAATGATTGTCGAGGAATGGATGAGACCTTCTGCGGCCAGCTTATCATAGATGCTGAAGAGCCGTTCATACATGTAGCGGGGAGCTGTTGCGGATAATGCTGCGACGACGTAGAAGCCTTTGAACCCGAAGCCTCCTGGCTTGAACTCGGCGAGGCTTTGGCGAGTCAGCTCCTCGACGACACGCCACGCCCTTTCATCATCCCGTCCGATAGTTCCACTCCGCATAGGGTAAACGAGACGCGTCGAAAGCTCCGACCCCGCTCCGAGAAAAAGCGTAACATCCTTGCCCACCACAACCTCTTTCTCCACACCCAATAGCTCCGCAACAATAGACTTCTCCGGAAAATATCCTCTGTTAGCTGTTACGAGAGGCCTATCGCCCTGCGTGATGGGGCCGTACTTGAAGTCACTTGTTCCATAGTCGCATCCAAACACATAACGCCTCCGATAGTCCTCGTCGAACATCTACAAACCACATCTCCCCGCAGTATTATACCTCATTTCTTACCCGACAAAAGCTCAACCCATGGGTTGTCCTCGATAAAGGATGGAAGATTCTCCGGCTTCTTCGGCTTTTTTGCTCTGTTCTCTTCTCTCGCCACGGGGGATGTTGGCTGCGGAATGGTCTGAGTCGGCTGAATCGGCTGTCTCGCCATCTCCTCAACCCTTCTCTCCAAATCCTCAACACGTCGCAACACCTCGGCCAACATGTTCTCAAGCCTCTCCACTCGCTCAACATCGATAGATGGTTTCTCCGATACAATGGGTTTCTCCTCATCAACGGTTTTGCCTACAAACCCCGCCTCAACTATCTCTACAACGTCTCGCTCATCATACACCAGCACACCTATCTTGTTAACTCTGAAAGCGTAGTCGCCGACCCGCGAGACAAACGCCATAGGCAGACACACATAGGCAAGTTTGCCGCCACCCGACTCCATCGCCGCCTGAATAATCGTCGCCAGCATCTCATCCCTGCTGGCCAGCTCATCCACAACCCTGACAATAGATTCAGATTCTCCACATAAGAAACGTAGAAAACCATCGGCAATAGATTTCTCCACAACCCTGCACCCCCTCGCAGCAAAATGGCTCTCAACCCATTTCATCAACACACTGCGGGCCGGCATCTCCACGCACAATATCTCCTGGATAGGGATAAGTTTTTCTAAGCGAGAGCCTTCTGCTTGGCTTCTCTATGAACCTCAATCACTTTAGCCAGCAGCCTTGACTTCAGCTCCCGCCACTGTGTTACCGGCGCCTCAAACGTGATGACAACAATGTAGTGGGTTTTGTCGCTCTGCTCCTCGAGATAAATGTCCTTGATCTCGGGAAACTCTGAGAGAGCTTCCCTCAGATTGTTCAAAACAGTTTCAGGGCTGATGTCGATGGGAAACTCGTATCGGAGCTTTCTTTCACGCTCGGTGACCTCTGAGTAGTTGGCTATCGCGGAGTTGGCGAGGATGAGGTTGTTGGGAATCTTGATTACCAATCCATCGTCTGTGACGAGCGTTGTATACATGAGGCTCATGTTGTCCACGACACCTGTATAGGCTGGGATGACGTAGTCTCTTGAGAAGAATTTGTAGCCGGGTAAAAAGGCCCACTGATATGGGATACTGCTCGTGACGACCGCTATCCTGTCGCCTATCTTGAAGGGCCTTGACGTCAGAAGTATGATTCCAGCGATGACGTTTGACAGAGTTGTCTGACCGGCGAAACCTATCACAAGCCCCGTGACTGTTCCGCCCGCGAGAGCTGTCTCAGGAGGTATGCCCAGCGTAGACAGCACAAAGACCGCTATCAAGATGTAGCCGATTATTTGGATGATGAGGCCGCCTCCAACAGCCTGCTGGCCAACAAGCGGCCTAAAGGTTTTAACAACATGTGACGACGTTATTCTGACGAGGTACACGCCCACAAGCACTATGGAAGCGACAACCACAACTCTCTCCATAAGCGGAGGTAGGTAGCCAAGGTTCACCAAAGCAAATATGGTGAGATAGAGGCCAACGGCCAGCAAAACCCCCAAAACAAACCGTGCCCTAAACCCTGCCATATGTCAAACAACCAACCAGAAACTTATAAAGGAATACAATTGATGTATGGTGGACAAGCCCTCTCATGTTGAGGAAAATTGCTAAGTTTCTTTCGAGCGGTTTGAAGAGCATTAGGCTGAGTCTCGAGATATCGGGAACGAACGTTGCCGTCCGGAGATATTTTTTCAGCAACTCTTTTGACGGTGTCTTGACCGTTACGGGGCTTTGTCTGGGAGCCGCGGTTGCGCCGGGGACGAAGGTTTCGACGGTTGTTTTCGCAGGCCTGGGAGCCTCTATAGCCATGCTTGTCTCAGGCTTCACCGGCATCTATGTGACTGAGAGCGCCGAGTCACGTAGAAGAGTAAGGGAGATTGAGGAATCCATGCTTCGCGACGTAAGCGACACAATCATTGGGAGAGCGGGCATGGTCGGCCCGCTTATCGCCTCGCTAATCGGCGGGTTATCCACCTTCCTCCTCTCGGTCACGGTGCTTCTGCCATATATCGCGAGCGTGTACATAGAGGAGCTGCAGCCCTATGCCGTGTTTCTCTCTCCCGCCGTGGGGCTTGTGCTGCTGTTTGTGCTTGGATTGTTTCTCGGAAAGTTCTCGAAGATTGATATGGTTAAGACGGGTTTGAAGATGCTGGGTATGGGAGTCGTTACAGCTGTGATAATATTGTTGATGGAGATGCTTCTCAGCCTGTGAGAAACTTGTAGAGTTCGTCTGGTTTGAAGACGCCTTTCTCAGTGATGACCGCTGTGACGAGATGTGGAGGAGTGATGTCGAAGGCGTAGTTAATGGCACGTGTTCCCGGTGGCGTGATTCTCTCACGGCCCACGTAATGCACCTCATTCTCCGACCGCTCCTCAATAACCACCTCATCCACTGTTTTATGCAGGTCTATGGTTGATGTGGGGGCTGCGACGTAGAAGGGTATGTTGAAGTGGTGTGCGTTGACCGCGGCGGATAACGTACCTATCTTGTTGATGACGTGGCCTGTTTTGGCGAGGATTCTGTCGGCGCCGACGACGACGCAGTCTATCATGCCTCTTGACATGAGGAACGCAACCGCTGTGTCAGGCACAACATAGAACGGTATTTTGAGTGTTTTGAGCTCGAAGGCCGTGAGCTTTGCTCCCTGTAGACGGGGTCTTGTCTCGCTGGCGTAGACGAGTATTTTCTTCCCCGATTCATGTGCGTACCTGATTACTCCCAGGGCTGTGCCGTATCCTGCTGTGGCGAGGGCTCCTGCGTTGCAGTGTGTGAGTATTTTTGCGCCGTCGGGTATGAGGTCTGCGCCGAGTCTGCCGATGGTTTTGTTCATCTCCACATCTTCCCTATGAATTTTATGTGCCTCGTTGAGGAGTTCTTTCGCGATTTCTGCAGGCGACCCATCGATGTTCTCCGCCCTCTTCATCATTCTGTCAAGGGCCCAGAAGAGGTTGACAGCTGTTGGCCTTGTGGAGCCGAGTGTTTTCGCGGCTTGCCTGAGCTTGGTCAACAGCTGTTCACGTGTCTTACCTCTTGAACGGAGAACGGCTAAAGCCATGCCATACGCGGCGGCGACACCGATTGCTGGAGCGCCTCGGACAGCCATGTCCTTAATCGCCACAGCAACATCATCAACATCTCTACATCGTAGAAACTTTACACGAGCAGGCAAAAGCCTCTGGTCAAGTAGAACAAGCTCACCACGTCGCTCATCCCAGCGAATCGTCTCAACAGCCTGCAAACGCAATCACTCTGACAACAGCATTGTAGATATTTAATGATTTATAATTGGCGAAAAAATTGGGGTGATGACTTGAGCGAGGTTCTTGTTCTTGGCGCGGGTTTCGGCGGTTTGGCTGCGGCGGTGGAGTTGAGGCGTCTGCTTCCCCCGGAGCATAGTGTAACGGTTGTCGATAGGCGGGATATGTTTTCGATGGGTTTCATGAATCTCTGGATTATGGTTGGGGAGAAATCTATGCCTCGTGAATGCTTGTTCCCGGTTAAGGGTGTGGAGAAACGTGGTGTACGGTTCATCAACGAGGAGATTGTCGAGATAGACCCTGCCTCGAGAAAAGTCGTTACGAGCGGGAACGTATACACTCCTGACGTGGTGGTGGTTGCTCTTGGTGCCGAGTATGCTTTTGACGCTGTTCCCGGCTTCCGAGAACATGCACACAACTTCTACGACCTGATGGGCGCCTACGCGGCACAGAACATGCTCAAAGACTTCACCCATGGACACATAGCCATCCTCATAGCCAAACCACCCTACAAATGTCCACCGGCTCCCTATGAAGCAGCCCTACTCATAGACTCTTACATGAGGCGAAGAGGCCTACGAGACAAGGTTGAGATAGATGTCTACACTCCTGAGCCGCAGCCCATGCCAGCCGCAGGCCCCGTCGGCAAACGTGTTGAACAGTTTTTGACCGAGCGTGGAATACGGTTTCATCCACGCAAACAAGTTAAACAGATTATGGACAGGAGGCTTGTGTTCGAGGATGGTGAGGCCGAGTTCGACCTGTTGCTCGGTGTCCCTCCACATCGGGCGCCGAAGCCGGTTAGAGAGTCGCCGCTCGTCGATGAGACAGGCTGGATACCCGTAAACCCCCAGACCATGGAGACAAGATTCAGAAACGTCTACGCAATAGGCGACGTCACTTCGGTTAAGCTGCCGAACGGAATGTTTCTACCCAAGGCCGGGGTCTTCGCCGAGGCCATGGCCTTGGTCGCGGCACGACGCATAGCCGCCACTCTCCAGAACAAGCCAGCCGAAGAACTGTTCAACGGCGTGGGCTATTGTTTCTTCGAGGTGGGCGAAGGCCAAGCAGGCAAAATTGTAGCCAATTTCTTCGCCGACCCTGCTCCGTCGATAATGTTTGAGCCGCCGTCGCCAAGGTATAGGGATGAGAAGGTTGAGTTCGGAAACGTTAGGCTGAGTAGCTGGCTGCTGTAGGTTATCCGCTCATGATGCGCCGCAGCACATACTGGAGTATGCCGCCGTGTTTGTAGTATTCGACCTCGATTTTTGTGTCGAGACGTGTGATGACGTTGAATTTCTTGATTTCGCCGTTGTCGCTGACTGCTTCGACGGTGAGTTTCTTGCCTGGTGTCAGGCCCTCGGATATGCCTCGTATGATGTAGCGTTCGCGGCCGGTGAGTCCGAGCTGACGCCACCCCTCACCTTCCATGAACTGGAGAGGCAGAACACCCATGCCGACGAGGTTGCTTCTATGGATGCGTTCATAGCTCTCCGCAATCACAGCCCTGACGCCGAGGAGTCTCGTGCCCTTCGCCGCCCAGTCTCGTGAGCTACCTGCTCCATACATCTTCCCAGCCAAAACAATCAAGGGAACACCCGCCTCCCTGTAACGCATCGCCGCATCATACACAGTTGTCACCTCGCCAGTCGGGTGATACACCGTCCACCAGCCCTCTTTCCCCTCCACCAACAGATTCTTCAGCCGTATGTTAGCAAATGTCCCGCGTATCATGACCTCGTGGTTTCCTCTTCTCGCGCCATAGGTGTTAAAGTCAACGGGGTCAACTCCCTGCTCAATCAAGTATTTGCCTGCTGGGCTGTTTACCGGGATTGCGCCCGCTGGTGAGATGTGGTCGGTTGTGATGCGGTCGCCGACCAGTATGAGGACACGGGCATCAACTATGTCCTCAGGCTCCCGCGGTGTCTTCGGCATGTCGATGAAATAGGGAGGCTCGCGGACATAGGTGGATTTCTCATCCCATTGGAAAACCTCTCCAACTGGGGCGGGCAGCCTCTCCCACCGCTCCTCACCCTTCAAAATGTCTGCATATTTTTTGATGAAAAGCTCTGGTGTAATGGCTTGGTTGATGACCGACTTTATCTCCTCGAGGCTGGGCCAGATGTCGCGAAGATATACTGGCTGACCGTCTGAGCCGATGCCGAGCGGCTCGTTAAACATGTCGATGTCTATGCGGCCGGCGAGTCCATAGGCGACCACCAGCATGGGTGACATGAGGTAGCTGGCTCTCACATGCGGGTTTATCCGGCCCTCGAAGTTCCTGTTTCCGCTCAACACGGCGACGGTGTAGAGATTTCTCTCCCTTATCTGCTGAACAATATGCTCGGGCAGTGGGCCGCTGTTGCCTATGCATGTTGTACAGCCGTAGCCCACCAGGCTGTAGCCAAGCTTCTCGAGATAAGGTGCCAGCCCCGCTTTCTCGAGATACTCTGTCACAGCCATCGAGCCCGGGGCGAGGCTTGTCTTTACGTAGGATGGTGTCTGTAGGCCTTTCTCCACGGCTTTTTTGGCAAGCAGCCCCGCTCCAATCATCACCGAGGGATTGGATGTGTTGGTGCAGCTTGTTATCGCCGATATCACCACCGAGCCATGGGAAAGCCCATCAACCACGCTGCCTGTTTTCTTCTGCACCGTGGCGATAGATGCCCTCGCCGCGCCGCCTTCATAGCTCCACTCACGCTCGTTAACATCATCAACAGCTATTCCAGCCTGTTTGAGGTAGGCCAGCATGATTTCACGCGTCCGTCGCTTAGCCTCCCTAAGCGGTATGCGGTCCTCAGGGTTGGCTGGCCCAGAGATAGATGGCTCCACCGTTGACAGGTCAAGCTCCAGCACAGTGTTGTAAACGGGTGTTTCATCGGGGTTGTAGAAGAGGCCCTGTATCTTCGCATACTCTTCGACGACGCGTATGTGTTCTTCCGGTCTTCCTGTCATGCGTAGGTAGTTGATGGTTTCACGGTCTATGGGGAAGTAGCCGATGGTTGCGCCGTATTCTGGGGCCATGTTCGCTATTGTGGCGCGGTCGGGTACGCTGAGCTTGGAGAGGCTTGGCCCGAAGAATTCCACAAACTTGCCCACCACTCCGTGTTTCCTCAGCATCTCGGTGATTGTTAGGACAAGGTCTGTCGCGGTCGTGCCTTCACGCAGCTCGCCGACAAGCCTCACACCCACGACCTCGGGCGTCGTCATGTAGTATGGCTGGCCCAGCATAACCGCCTCAGCCTCGATTCCGCCAACACCCCATCCAACCACACCCAAGCCATTAACCATCGGGGTATGCGAGTCCGTCCCCAACACAGTGTCGGGAAAAGCGGTCAAAACACCGTCAAAACCACGCACATCAACAACCTTCGCCAAATACTCGAGGTTGACCTGGTGAACAATTCCCCTACCAGGCGGTATCACTCGGAAGTTTCTAAAAGCATTCTGCGCCCACTTGAGAAAAACGTAGCGCTCTGTGTTGCGTTTGAACTCGTAGTCGAGGTTGAGGCTGAACGCCTCAGGTGTCCCGAAGAAATCGACTTGGATGGAATGGTCTATGACCAGGTCCACTGGAATGCTTGGGTTAACTTTGGAGGGGTCTTGGCCAGCGCGTTTAACAGCGGACCGCATGGCAGCGAGGTCGACAAGCGCAGGCACACCCGTAAAATCCTGTAAGAGAACACGCGAGGGGAAAAACGGCACCTCGCGCTTACCGCCATGCAGATAATTGGCTGCCTCCTTCACATCATCATCTGTGCAGACAAACCCATCCTCGTTCCGCAGCACATTCTCCACAAAAACCCTAATGCTGTAGGGAAGCTTAGCCAATTGAATTATGCCCTGCTCCTCCAAAGCCTTCAACGAATAATAACGCAGCCTCCTGCCGTCGACCACAAACTCCCGAGCAGCAAAGTCACGTAACAACTCAAAACCAAAGGATGGAAAGCATTTAATAAACCAGTTTCTCACACAGTTTAAACAAGCAAAATTTTTTAGCGAGCATCGCTGAATAGCATTTAATGCGGTCAGTCACCGTCTTTCTGGCGGTTTTCTTCCTTATCGGTAGTCTATTGCACGATGCTTGGGCCTTGTCTCCTCAGCAAAACACCGATGATTACCGTGTTCTCCCCATCAAGGGAGAGCTTCCGGTTACAGTTTTCTTCTATGATGTGGACCCACGCTGGTTTGGCGTCAAAAGCTTCCAAGAACTATATGATAACATGCTCGAGACAGGGATTATCAGGAGCAAGGCTCACTCACAGATAGCTGCATTCGGCTCAGGAGAAAACCTTGCACCATTCGAGTTCGACGTGAAGATCGAATTCTTCGATGTACCTGATGCTTTATCTATGTTGGAGGAGTTTCGGCAAAAAATGCGGTCACTCGTCTCGAAAACACCTTTCCAAATTTCGCAGAAGGCCGTGGAATTCGCGGTGGCCTGGGGAATACCGCTATCCTGGACAGACCAAACCATAAGGGCCCGTGATGCTTTACGCGTCTTCGCAGACATCACAGAGAAATGGCTCGGCACCTATGAAGGAGGATACTCGATTTTCGTCTTCTGCAGCATCCCCTTCATGGGCGGAGAAAGGCCCGCGATATACTACACGTTCGGCCAGTCTCCTGACACCGGAAGATACTTGGCCGACTTCGGAATAACGATCTTCGGTGGACCATGGTGGGGAAGATACTATTACATCGACATCTGCTCGCTGCCTCCGCCCCGTTTCAGAGATGTGATTAAACCCATCTACCTAATAGAGCCACCCGAAGAGAGAATAAACTATCTCGCCAGACTCATAGACCTTATCATCGACATGGGCGGGTTTGTGAAATCAACTCTGTATCAGCCGAAATATGGTTTGCAGACACTGGTTGATGTGGTGGTGATAGACGCCACTGTTGCAGGCGTCGGCTTCGACATGCTCGTGCGTTATTTCGACCCCGAGCTCATGCTCAAAGCCTACACAACCCTGATGCCGTACAACAAGTTTAACATTAGACTCAAACGCGTCGACCTCGCCACCGTTCCAGAGCTGAGAAACGCCCTTGAATTCACGCAGCAAGGCATCATTCTCAAAACCTACCAAGCCTACGACATCCTAAAACAGAGAGGATACATAGAGGAGGTTGGGCAGCAACGCTACACCTACATGCCTGTCATTGTTCTGACCACTACCACGAACTCTTTCATCGAGGAGCCCGGCGTCCTTGGCATAGCTTCTCCCGACCCAAGAGACCCTACCAAGCCCCACCACGCCTCCGCAGCCGTCTACTATGAACACATGATAGAGCAGGGTATGACGGTTCTCGTAGCGCACGAAGCTGGTCATATCTTCGGACTTAGACATCCACACGACGACTACGACGAATACCGCAAATCTCGGTCAAGCTTTTTCCCGCTGACATACTTTACCGAGACGATTATGAGCTACAGCGTTTCATGGGTTTCAGCAGTCGAGCAGACACTTGACTTCCCCAACACCTATCCAATCAGAACCTTCTACAGCATCTTCGACCTCGACAACATCGACCGAGCCACAATAATTCTCCTGCTACAAAACTATGAGCAAAACATGCAGACGATATTGTCGACGCTTCGGCAGAACAACATAAACCTCAACGACATACCGGAGCTTAACATTGTATTGAATTCGGCGAAATCATTCGCCAAGATAGCGGTTGAATACTTCAAAATGCACAAATACTTCAACCGATTGGAATTCAAAGGTCTTGGTGCAGAGGACGATACTGCGTTTGACACCGCTTTTTCTGCCTGGCTTTACACGGAGAACATCAAAAACTATGTCTTGCCCGGGTTGGTGGATGAGGTGAAAAGGCTGGGCGGCGAGGTTTCTAGGTTAACGGGTATACGTGAGCAGCTGAGAGGCGAGGCGGAAAAGGCTCAAAGAGAACTCGAAGAGGCTAGGGCTACTCTTGAAGAAAATAAAAGAAAATTGGCAGCCGCCGAAGAAGAGGTTCGCCAACTTGAGGCAAGAATCAGCGACGCCGAGGCACGTGTTGCAAGCGCTAGGACTGCGAGGGAGGAGATTAAAAGTTTGGAGAATAGGCTGCGGCAATATTCGGCGGATGTGGATGCTCTGGACAAAAGGCTGGCGTCTCTGAGAGAGCAGAACAACCTTCTCATTGGCGTGGCAGTAGTGGGAGCGGTTGCCGTTGCTGGAGCAGCAGTCATAGGGAGAAGATTTTCTGCGAGGAGGCCTCCGCCTCCCCCGCCTCCACCAAGTTTCTAGCGTCGTCTACTCAGCAGAAAGAGCCCCCCTGCTCCAGCGAATAAGACAACGGCCACCCCTATCATAACCATGTTCATGGTCTCCAGCTGGGCAACCTCGTTCCTCGCTTGACTAAGCTTTTGCTCCAGCTTGTTCACCTCATTCTCGAGCTCAGCTTTTCTTTGAATTAACTGTGGGAGATCGGCTGAATCTTTCTCGAGCTGGGCCAGTCTATCCCGGAGCTGTGCAGCCCTGTTCTGCGCATCCACAATCTGCTGCGTAACCTGGTTAAGCTGCTTCTCGGCCTCGGTTTTGGCTTGACGGGCTTGCTCCACGTTCTGGGACAGTGTTTCAACCTCTTGTCTGAGCCGCTCAATCTCAGGCATCAACTGCTTGTTCCCGAGCAGAACCGCCTCAACATAGAGTTTCATCAGGTCTGTGGCAGCCCATGCCATGAACGCGTAGTCGAAGGAGGTTTCCAACTGTGCGCCTAGGCCTTTGAAAGTCAGCCTGTCAAAGAAATTGTATCGCTTGAATTCCTCGACAGCCCTTCTAGCCCACTGGGTAGAAGTCGAAAGGATTGTCTTCAGCTGAGGCAGGTCGTCTATGCTCAGACCAGCGTTGCTCAGTGTTTCGAGGATTTGGGCGTAGTTTTTCTCATAATCTTGGAGGAGAAGAGTTATGGTGGCTCTATCGATTGCGTCGAGGTCGAAGATGCTCCAATAGGTCCGCATCGGGTAAAAACCTTCTCTAACAATTTTCCGCTTAACACCCTCTACCCAAGTGGTGCTGTAAACCATGAAAGTCTCCATAGAATCTGTATAAATCCATCTTGCCCACTTCTCCGATTCCGTTGATTCATCGAAATCATCATGTGGATGACGCAGGCCCAGGCAATGTCCTATTTCATGAGCAACGGTTACAGCCAAACCTTCATACAGGAGCGAATAATAGGAGGCGGCGGCGGTCGCTGCCAAGGGATAAGCTGGGTTTTCAGGGTCCTCTATAGCCACCCCTAGAGCAGCATCGTCCTCAATCATGACGGCTGTATCATACTGAGTGACAACTATAATTGTTGGAATGTATTTGTAATCCGTTGTTTTGTCTGCAAGTATTCCAGCTGATTTGAGTACATTATAGGCCTCATAGGGGTCGAACGCCGCCACCAATTCCTTTCCTCTCCTAGTTTCTAGTTCAACTAGTTTTATGATGGAGGCGAACCCAGGGACCTCGTTTACATCGTAGAGTCTTAGACGGAAGCTGTAAAAATTGTAGGGGGTCAAGGTTCTAAGAGATGAATCAGTTATCTCTATGTCGAAGGATTTTACCAATTGGTCGAAGTTGAGCCCTAGCCCGGAAGCGTCTATAACAATCACGTCGATTAATATCTGCAGGTTGTAGAAGGGATAATAGATGTTTGATTTTACGAACTGGAGGTCGATAAGCTCGTCAACGTAGAGGGAGAGCAGCTCACGCCTTTCCCTCGCTGACTCCAACATTGAGACAGGCGGATAATCCTCCTCATATGCGTGTCGAGTACAAATGTCGACGAAAACATAGCGCCCCCACCACGGTCCACCATACATGTTTAGTTTAAGCACTCCTCCCACATTTCCTGTCTCGGGCAGTATGCCGAAGCTGTAGTAAATTGGGTCTCCTCCTAATGCGTTTTCGCCGCATACGAAGAAAATTGTGTAACCCTCAAGAGGTGTTTGTATGTGTTTTTTGGAGAGGTCGATGAGGGTTTTCAAGGCCTCGGGTGCATTTATGCCCGACAATGCGCCGCTTATCCCCTCTTTTTGGAGAAGCTCACGCGGAATGGGCTGGTTTAAGCTGCGCCAAGTGAACCTGAACTCTTGAAGCGCCGGCCCTCTAAACTGGAAGCCCCGCAGCCTAACATCATAGCTGAAGGGCGCGTAGGGGATACCAGTCTCGCTGTACCATGCGAGGGTGGATTTGGCCTCGCCCCTAACACCAGCCGCAACACTTCTCAGCAAATCATCAAGACCAGTTGAACCAAACCAAGCCGGGTCAACATCTATGAACACGAGGTTGACAATCAAATCGGACCTAATGGGGAGAACTCTGTAGTCCTCTTGCTGAGCAAAGCCGTGAGGCAGAAGAGAGGCGAGAAAAAGCACGGCGAGTAAGCAAGCGGCGATTTTCATAGTGTAGAGTCAGCAAAAAGCTGGTTTATATTTTTTGCAGTTTGAATCATGGTTATTGTTTATTCTGTTTTTTGAGCAGGTCTTCGAGGGTGTATGTTGGCTGAGGGGGCGGTGTTTTGTTGGTGAGTTTTTCCTCGACGGCCACGGTTAGCAGGCTTGTTTTCAAAACTTTCTCGAGGCGTTTGACGAGGTCGAGAGGTGGGTTGAACTCGTTCTGCTCAATCTTCTT
>LJSS01000001.1_pt1 | contig 49244 bp, 31 predicted proteins | sample 890271 | NCBI WGS metagenome assembly LJSS01 (sample SAMN03797534, study PRJNA294671) | hot springs metagenome | isolation source: water from Lobios Hot Spring | place: Spain: Lobios, Galicia | collected 2011-02-08
CGGAGAACCCGGCCTACCCGCCGATCCGGGAGGCGTTCGTGGTCATCGGCCGCGTGGTAGGTCTCCTGCGCCGCTACGGACGAGAGGCGCTGCCGTGAGAGTGCTAGGGGATGACCGTGCTCGCCTTACGCCACCACCCGCTCCCGCCGCGTGATGACGATCTCGCCGACCTGAACGTCCACAACCGCTACGTCTCCTTCCCGCAGCTCGCCGGCGATGACCATCCGGGAAAGGGGGTTCTCCACCAGGCGCTGGATGAGCCGGCGCAGCGGTCGGGCCCCGAAGTCCGGGTTGTAGCCCTCCCGGGCGAGCCACGCCTTCGCCTGCGGGGTGACCTCGATGGTGATCTTGAGGTCCTGGAGGCGCTGCTGCAGGTAGCGCACCTGGAGTTCCACGATCTGCTCCAGGTGTGCGCGGCTTAAGGGCCGGAACACGATCACCTCATCGATCCGGTTCAGGAACTCGGGCCGGAAGGTCCTGCGCAGCTCCGCCTGCACCTGGACCTTCGCGAGCTCGAGGGACGGGGCATCCTCAGGGTCCAGGTCCCGCAGGTAGTGAGAGCCCACGTTGCTCGTCATGATGAGGACCGTGTTCTTGAAGTCCACCGTGCGGCCCTGCCCGTCGGTGAGCCGGCCGTCGTCCATCACCTGGAGGAGGATGTTGAGGACATCCGGATGAGCCTTCTCCACCTCGTCGAAGAGGACCACGCGGTAGGGCCGCGCTGCTGCGGAAGAGCCCAGCGCTGCTCCACGCCCACACATCGGCGAGTGCCCCAAAGGGACATCCCTCGTAGAGCGTTCCCGGTGGAAGCGTCATCGGCTCCCACGTTGCCCCGGCGTCCGTGCTCCGCCAGAGCATTTGCCCGCGTACGGCGACGACGACGTTGGGATAGGTTGGGTGGACGTAGAGTCGGGTGCCACGGTCGGCAACAATCGGATGAGTTTGTGCCCATGTTGCCCCGTCGTCCGTGCTGCGCCAGAGCCCGTATGGGGTGACCACCAGGAGTGCTTCGCTTGTTCCATCAATGGCGAGTGCAATCGCCTGTAGAGGGAACGGGAGGGAGGTTACCGCGGTCCACGCTGTCCCGAGCGTAGGCGCTGTGTACAGGAGCTCACCTGTGCTGACCCAGAGGCGCCCTGTTCGTGACGATTGGGCAAATGCCAGCGGTGTTGCCCCTTCTAAGCGCCCACGCACCAGCTCCCATCCCTGCGCTGCTGCTTCAATGCAGGAGCTTGCCAGAATCCCGACGAGAAGTCCTCGCCTAATGCTCATGGAGCCTGAGTCACTGTCTTGACCAGCCGTGCGCGCCGGGTGAGGAATTCCTCCAGGCGGTTGAGCGCTATGCGGATGTTTTCCACGGAGTTGGCGTAAGAGAAGCGGACGAAGCCTTCGCCGTACGACCCAAAAGCGGTACCGCTGAGGCAAGCAACACCGGCTTCGGTAAGGAGCGCCTCGGCAAACTCGCGCGAGCTCATCCCCGTGCCCTCAATGTTCGGGAAGGCGTAAAAGGCACCTTGCGGGCGCACACAGGAGATGCCGGGCAGGCGGTTGAGCCCTTCTACCAGCACATCACGACGGCGCTGGAATTCTTCAACAAAGCGCCGAACAGCGGGGAGTGTCCGATCTTGCAGGGCTTCAATCCCGGCAATCTGGGTGAACGTCGCTGTGCAGCTGGTGCAGTTGGTCTGGAGTCGAGCAACAACTTCGGCAATGTGCTCGGGCATCAGCCCGTAGCCGATGCGCCAGCCCGTCATAGCGAAGGTTTTGGAGAAGCCGTCCAGCACGATCGTGCGTTCTTTCATCCCTTCAAACTGCACGATGCTAACATGGCGGACGCCGTCGTAGGTAATTTGCGAGTAAATCTCGTCGCTGAACACGATGAGGTTATGGCGCCGCGCGAGTTCGGCGATTTGTTCCAGCTCCTCAGCGTGGAGGACACTCCCGGTAGGGTTGTGGGGGCTGTTGAGGACGAGCATACGGGTCCGCGGGGTGATCCGTGCCTCAATATCGGCGACGTCTATGCGGAAGCCCTTCTCGGCGCGGAGGGGGAGCGGGACTGGCACAGCGTTCAGGAAGCGGATGACCGATTCATAAATGGGGAAGCCGGGGTTGGGGTAGATGACTTCGTCGCCCTCTTCCAAGGTTGCCATCATGCCGAAGAAGATGATAGGCTTCGCACCGGGGGTGATGACAACTTCCTTGCCCGAGTAAAGCTGGACTCCACGGGTGCGGTTGAAGTACTCGGCAATAGCTTCCCGTGCTTCCGGCAAACCGGGGGAGGGACCGTAGTGCGTGTAGCCTTCGTCCAGTGCCCGCTTGGCGGCTTCGCGGATGTTTTCCGGCGTGTCGAAGTCCGGTTCGCCAATTTCCAAGTGGATGATGTGGTGTCCTTGGGCTTCCAGCTGTCGAGCGCGTGCCAGAACTTCAAAAGCAGTCTCCGTGCCCAGGCGGGAGATGCGGCTGGCAATGTGCATTTAGCGCACCGTAGCAGGTTGGACGTGCTGGATACGGATGCGGCGGTCTGTGTCCGAGGTGGGGGAGAGCTCAATGCTGACGGCATAGTGGGGGACGGAAATCACGGAGTCAGCCCGTTCGGACCACTCCACCATCTTGATAGCGTCGGGGGCAGCTACGCACTCTGAGAAGCCAATCTCCTGGAGTTCGCGTGCGGACTTGATGCGGTAGAGGTCCACGTGGTAGAGCACCACTTCTTCGCCATTGGGGAAGCTGCCAACGTACTGGTTGATGATGGTGAAGGTGGGGCTTGTGACGAGCTCCTCAACGTGGAAGTACTGGCAGATGCCTTTGACGAACTCTGTCTTTCCAGCTCCGAGCTCTCCATAGAAGAACACGATGTCGCCTGGTTTGAGCCGCTGGGCGAACGTACGGGCGATTCGGAGTGTGTCCTCTTCGCTGTGGGAAATGTACTCTTCCACAGCGCCGTTGTGTGCTGAGTCACGCATTAGCCGGCTTCCCAAGGTCATGGCAGGGTGCAAAAATACGGTGCTCTCTACGCCCGGGGTTCTAAGATGGCAACGGGTAGCACCATCTCCTCCAGAGAAATCCCGCCGTGCTGGAAGCTGTCTCGGTAGCGCTGAGCGTAGTGGTGATACTCCGTCGGGTAGACGAAGTAGTAGTCTTCCTTGGCGATGAGCAGAGAGGTGACGGCGCTGTTTCGCGGCAGAAGCCACTGCCGTGGGTCACGGAGAGCAACGACGCCGCGCTCGTACTCAGCGCGGACGTTTCGCCCCAGTTTGAAGCGCAGATTCGTGGTGGTCTCGCGGTCGCCGTAGACTTTGAGTGGACGCAGACAGCGGATGGAGCCATGGTCGGTCGTCACAATGACCACGGGCTTCGGTTCAACGGTTGCCAGCGTGCGGAGAATCCCGAAGAGGCTGGAGTGTTGGAACCATGACCGTGTCAGGCTGCGGTAAGCGGCTTCATCGGGGACAATCTCACGGAGCACGGGCGACTCCGAGCGGGAGTGAACGAGCATATCCACAGCATTGACCACAAGAGCCACAAAGCCATGGCGCATGTACCGTCCAATTTCCTGCTCGATCTTGCGCCCAAAGCCAGGGTCAATGACCTTGATGTATGCAAGACCGCCTGGCACCTCTACACGACGGCGGCGGAAGTACGCCTCCAGGAGCTGCCGCTCGTAGGCGTTTTGACTCTGCTCGTCATCGCTGTCATTCCACCATTGCGGGTAGTGTTGTTGGATGTGGAGCGGGAAGAGTCCTGCAAAAATGGCGTTGCGAGCGTACATCGTTGCCGTCGGCAGGATAGAGCAGGCGTAGTGCCGCTCAATGCTGTAGTACGGGTGCAGGAACTCTTCAATGACGAGCCACTGGTCCAACCGGAGACAGTCTATGAGCACGAAGACAACGGGACGCTCAGCGGAGAGTCGGGGCAGTACGAACCGGTCGAGTACAAACGGTGAGAGCGTCGGTACGTCGTCTTCCTTGGGATGGGCAAGCCACCGCTCGTACTCGCGCTCAATGAAGCTGCCGAACGCAGCGTTGCACTCCCGCCACTGCGCTGCCAGGGTTTCGTGGAGCCCCAGTTCGGGATGCTGCTCCAATTCTCGGCTCCACGTGACCAACTTCAGGTAGATGTCCAGCCAGTCGTACCACGTGAGCGGTTCGTGGAGGCGACGCCCGATTGTGTAAAAGCCGTGCAAATACTCCTGGGTGAGCCGCTGCCCCGTAATGCGGCGAGCCTCTACCAGCTTCTTGCAGGCAGCCAGAATCTGCGTGGGATTGACGGGCTTGGTCAGGTAGTCATCAATCTTGCGCCCGATGGCTTCTTCCATGAGGGTTTCCGCTTCGTTCTTGGTAACCATGACCACGGGGATATGGGGCATCAGTTCTTTGAGCACCTCCAGCGTTTCCAAGCCCGTCATCCCAACCATCATCTCGTCGAGGAAAATCAGGTCGTAGCTCCGCTGCCGCACCAGTTCTATGGCATCCTCGCCAGAGGTGGCAGTGTCTACGTCGTAGCCGTGCTGGCGGAGGAGCATCAGGTGGGGTTGGAGGAGCTCAATTTCGTCGTCGACCCACAGGATTGTGCCGCGTCGCTGCATCGTTCTCCACCGTTCTGGCAACGGCGGAGACGAACATCGCATGGCTCAATTACGGCAAACAAGGTGCCAAACGGCTCTGGCGAACTTTGTAAGTTTGCAAAGCTGTACGGCAGCCACAACGCTCATGGGCATAGCCCTTGCGGAGCTCTTGGAGCTAATTGAGCGGGAATTCCCTCCCGAAACAGCAGCCGATGGTGATGTAGTAGGGCTCCAGCTCCAGGCAGGACGAACGGAAGTCAACGCTGCCTTGGTCTGCTTGGATGTGACAGACGATGTCGTTACCGAAGCCTGCGATGGAGGCTACGACGTACTCCTCAGCTTTCACCCGCTCCTCTTCCATCCCGTTCGGGCTTTGACGGAGGATGACCGTGTTGGACACCTCGTCACACGGCTCATCCAGCACCGGATCGCACTCGTTGCGTTGCACACCTGCGTAGATGCTCATCCCGCTGGGACGAATGCGCTCTTTGCACGTGCGCTCGGGCTGCGGGTTCGGGAGCCCTTGCTTGCTAATCCCCGATACCCAGGCTACGGCATCGGTGTGATTGCCGAGGCGGAGGAACCCATAGAGGCTGAGGCTCTGTTAGACCGCATTGCCCGCTGTGTAGGGCAGCCGCTGCGCTACGTGCCGGGTGCTGCACCCAGGGTGCGGACGGTTGCCCTCGTCGGGGGCAGCGGTGGCAGCTTTGTGTCTGAAGTGCTCCGGCGTGGCGTGGATGCTTACGTGACCGGAGACCTCAAGTACCACAGTTTTCACGCCGCATCTGGGCGGCTCTGGCTCGTTGATGCAGGGCATGCTGAAACAGAGCGCTTTGCCCCTGAAGCAATTGCCAGCATCCTGCGGCAGCACCTTCCCGTAGCGGTGCGGTTGGACATTTCCCGTCGCTGGCGCAATCCCATTCAGTGGTACGGATATCCCCCGGTTGGTTCCATAAGGTCATCGGCTGTCCATGCAGAACCAGCTGTATTACCTGGCGCTCATCGCCGTGATTGACCGCCGTTTGGATGAGCTCCGCGAGGAAGTCGGCGAGCTTCCAGAGCAAGTGCAGCGTGCGCGCCGGACGGTGGAGCGCCATCAGGCGTTGGTCAATGAGACCCGCAGCATCATCGAGGAAATCCGTGCCTTTCGCTCTCAGGCACATATCACCATCCAGGAGCTCCACGAGCGTGAACAGCGGCTTTCCGAGCAACAGTTTCGGGTGCGCAACAACCGTGAATTTGACGCGCTCACACGGGAAATCCAGACCGTGCGTGCCGAACGGGAGCGTATTGAACAGGAGCTGCGGAACTCTGTGGTCAAGCTGGAAAACCTGGAGGCTATCCTCCAGCGGCAGGAGGAGGAGTTAGCACAGGCACAGCAGGAGTTAGCCGAGTTAGAGAACGCCCTGCAAGCGCTCAGCACGAACCAGAGTGATGAGCTGGTTCAGCTCCAGGAGTGGCGCCAGCGCTTCGTAGAGAAGGTGCGCCCCGAGCTGCTGGCGGAATACGAGCGGATTCGGACATTTCATGCCGATGCAGTGGTGCCTGTGCGTCGGGAAAGTTGTTCAGGATGCTTCAACCGTATTCCGCCGCAGCGCTTGGTGGAGATTCGCATCCACCGGGACCGCGTCTTCCACTGCGAACACTGTGGACGCATCCTCTATCCTGAAGAACACTTGCCGGAGCTGGAGGAGGCAGAGACACAGTCTAACTAATGCGCCTTCTGGTGTTCACCGACGGAGCAGCTTCTGGGAATCCCGGACCGGCAGGTATCGGAGTGGTCATCACGACGGAAGACGGTAGCCCTCTGCTCCAGTGTGCTGAACCCATTGGCGAGGCAACAAACAACGTTGCTGAATACCGGGCGCTCTTGCGTGCTGTGGAGCTGCTCCGCGCATGGGAGGGGTTCGTAGAGCAGGTCACTATTTGCAGCGATAGCGAGCTCCTGGTGCGCCAACTCCGGGGTGAGTACCAGGTGCGAGCCGCTCATCTCCAGCCCCTTTGGGAAGCGGTGCGCACACGGCTGCAGAGTCTGGGAGTTCCGGTCACCATTGAGCACATTCCGCGGGAGCGCAACCGCGAAGCGGACCGGCTGGCGCGCTGGGGAGCACGCCTTTCCGGCATGAGGGAGCCGAACGCAGGGCTGTAGTTCGTCTACTGCTACTGGAGCTACGGCGGAGGCTGCGGGCAGTCGCGGAAGACCCGCAGAGGGCTTCCGAGGAAAGTCCGAACTCCGCAGAGCAGCGCGCCGGCTAACCGCCGGGCGGACTCCCGCAAGGGAGCTCCGACGGAAAGTGCCACAGAAACCAGACCGCCAATCCGCTCGTGCAGCACTGCTGCGCGAGGTCATGGAGGCAAGGGTGAAAGGGTGGGGTAAGAGCCCACCAGCACTCCGGGTAACCGGAGTGGCTTGGCAAACCCCGCGCGGAGCAAGACCAAATAGGGATGCAGACCCCGCTCCAGGGGTGACGGGTGGCTCGCCCGTGTGGCACTATGCCCCTGCATCCGGGTAGGTCGCTGGAGGGCATGGGAGACCATGCTCCCAGATACATGACTGCCTCCCCACAAGGGTAGACAGAATTCGGCTTACAGCAGCCTCCGCCACCGTGGCTCCACGGTAACGCTTCGGAAAGTCCGTAAATTCGCTTCCAGCCGTACTGGTTCCGGAGGCTTACATGGTGTTGCCTGACGACCCGCTCCTCCGAGAGCTGCTGCCAGAGTTCCTCCAGAGCTGGCAGCAGGATGCTGCCCGTATTGTTGAAGCTGCCCAAGCCCATAATGAGAGCGAGCTCTACCGGCTCGGGCATACCCTCAAAGGGACCTGCCTCCAATTTGGGCTGACGGACTTGGCAGAGCTGGGTATCCAGCTCATGGAGTGTGCTCGAACCCATCGCTGGGAGGAAGTCCCGCAGCTCTACGAGCAGATTCTTGCCAGTTTTCGGCAGCTCCAGCGCTTGTTGGACAACCAGCACCCTGCCTGATGGTGTGGCGGATTCTCGTATGCACCCTTGCAGCTTCTGCCCTCTGGGCGCAAACCCGGCTTGCAGTGCTGCCGTTTCGGAATATGGATGGCGACCTACGCTATAACCAGTGGTGCTATCGCTTTGCTGATAGCGTCGCCGCACTCTTAGCCGCGGCGGATACCACACAGCAGCACTACGTTCTTGTGCCGCGCGATTCGCTGGAGCTAGTCCTGGGCGAGCTCAACCTGGACCCTACCACGCCGCAGTACGACTCCGACATCTGGAAAGCAGCCCGATTGCTGGGAGCGGAGAAAGTCATCACGGGCAACTTCAACCTTCTTCCAGGCAAAATCCTGCTCAATGCCTACCTCTATGACGTGCGCACTCAGCGGGAAGAAGCTGCAGCGCGAAACCTCTACCGTGCAGAAGCCAAAGCGGATGAGCTATCACGAATAGTTGTAGAACGGCTAATGCCGCATCTCCGCCGTACGGGACCATGACTCCGCGGAGTCTCCGCTACCTGGGAGCCTTGGTCCGGACCCATGGCATTCGGGGTGGGCTCATTCTGCAGTGGGCGCCAGATGCCCCACCAGTACGGCTGCAGAGTGGCGAGCGAATCTACATTGGCTATTCGGCTGAGTCTGCACAGCCCTTTGCGATTCAAGCAGTACGGCAGCTCCCGCGAGGGGTGCTCCTGCACATTGAACACATCACAACGCTGAGTCAGGCTGAGCAGTTCGTGGAGCAGGGAGTCTTCGTGGAAGAGGACCGAGTCCTCCAGGAACTGCCCAGCACCGAGGAGAGCTGGTCTTTAGAGGATATCCTCGGCTGCGTGGTAGTGGAGGAGGACACTGGGCGGCAGCTCGGGACGGTGGTAGATATCTGGCTCTTGCCTGCCAACGATGTGTGGGTGGTAGAACTGGAGACGGCGTACTTGCCACTTCCGGTCATCCCCGATGTCGTGCGGCGCGTAGACCCACACCAGAGGCTCATCTGGGTGCGTCTGATACCGGGACTTTTGGACATTGCCGAGCCCAAGCGCAGCCATGAGCACTTCTTCCTCCCCGAAGACGGAATTGATGCGGATTGATGTCATCACGGCTGTGCCCGGTATCATCGAGCCGGTGTTAGGGCAGAGCATTCTCGGGCGAGCACAGCGGAAGGGCATTGTCCGCATCGTGGTGCACGATTTACACCACTACGGCGTGGACCGGCATGGGCACATTGACGACGTTCCCTATGGGGGCGGCGCCGGGATGGTCATCCGTTGTGAGCCAGTCTTTGCCTGTATTGAACGGCTGCAGGCAGAGCGGCAGTACGACGAGGTCATCTACATGACAGCCGATGGAGAGCGGCTGACCCAGTCGCTGGTGAATCAACTCTCACTGTGCCGGAATCTCATCATCTTGGCCGGGCATTACAAAGGGGTGGACCAGCGTATCCGGGATGTGCTCATCACCCGGGAGATTTCTATCGGGGACTACGTCCTCACCGGTGGGGAGCTGCCAGCGTTGGTGCTCATTGATGCTATCGTGCGCCTGTTGCCGGGTGTCTTGAACGACCCGGAGTCTGCGCTGGAGGATTCCTTCCAAGCTGGACTGCTGGAGCCACCAATCTACACCCGTCCGGCGGATTTCCGCGGCTACAAGGTGCCGGAGGTTTTGCTCAGCGGTGACCACGAGGCAATTCGCCAGTGGCGCTACGAGCAGGCGCTGCGGAAGACCATGGAACGGCGCCCCGATTTGCTGGCGGACGCGTTTCCAGAACTTGCCCAAAAGCTCTGTCATGGCAGCTCCCGCTGAGTTAGCCGTTGTGCTCATGAGCGGCGGTATGGATTCTACCGTTGCCGCTGCGCTGGTCCATCAGCAGGGCTACGAGCTGGCAGCGCTCCATGTTACGTACGGGCATCGCACAGCTCGCCGGGAGCGACAGGCATTTGAGGATATCTGTGCTGCCTGGGGTATCAGGCACCGCTTGGTTGTCTCCATTGAGCATCTCCGCCTCATCGGAGGCAGCGCTTTGACCGATCCTGCTATCCCTGTGCCAGAAGGGCGGCTTGACCGTGAAGAGATCCCACCAACATACGTTCCCTTCCGCAATGCGAACCTGTTGAGTATTGCCGTCAGTTGGGCGGAAGTCTTAGGAGCGCGCGCTGTTGCTATCGGAGCCGTTGAGGAGGATTCCAGCGGCTATCCTGATTGCCGCCAGGTCTTCTACGAAGCATTCCAGCGGGTCGTCGAGCTAGGGACGCGTCCGGAGGCGGGCATCCGTGTGCTGACCCCAGTTATCCACATGCGCAAGAGCCAGATTGTCCGGGTGGGAGCAGAGCTTGGGGTGCCGTTTCACCTGACGTGGTCATGCTACGTACGCGAGGACCAAGCGTGTGGCGAATGTGATTCGTGCCTGCTGCGTCTGCGGGGGTTCCGAGAGGCTGGACTCCCTGACCCAATTCCTTACGTACGGACGCCCGTGCTCTAAACTTTCACCCCAGAGTGCCGATACTTGAGCGCGTGTGTCCGAAGAGCCAGTAGTGCTTCGATGGTCAGCAGGGAGCCGTATGAGGCCTTGTTTGCTGCAAGCGACCGGCAGGGTGTGCGGATGTGGCAGATGCGCGCGACTTATCCGGCGTTTCTTGTGTTTCTGCTGCTCCTTGCAGCAGCGGTGGCACTGTGGTGGTTGCTGCGACTGCAGGTGCGCCGGGAACAGGAGGCGCTCTTTGACCGCGCTGTCTCTTCGGTCATGAACCGCTTGGAGCGACAAGTGCAGCAGTATGAACAGATTGTGCGCTCCCTGCAGGGGCTCTACGCTTCTTTCGTGCAGGTTGTGCGGGATGTCTTTGAACTCTACGCCACGGTGCCGGCACGGAGCAATCCGGCGGTGCTCACCATCAGTTACGCTCCTTCTGTGGATAGCGCTCAGCTGGGGCAGTACATTCACTACGCTCGCTCGGAGCGCTACTGGGATTACCGCATTTCCCCGCCAGTGGACGGGAAACAGGCTTTCCCGCTGTTGTATGTTGTGCCTGTAGAGAGCGCTTCGCAGTGGGTTGGGTGGAATCCCTTTGCGTATCCGGAGTGGCGTGATGCAATCCAACGGGCGTATCAGACGGGGGCGATAACAGCAACCCCGTGGATACCACTCCGTACCGGACCCGACACTCTCTGGGGTATCGCTCTGGTGGCACCTCTCTATCGGCAGCAGCCACATCCGTTCAGCCGACTGCGGGTAGGAGAGAAGTTCGTGGAAGGGGTCGTGATTGTGCAGATAGCTGGCGAGCGGTTTTTCCAGCAAGCGCTGGCAACACCGGCACCAACCGATTCGCTCATCACCTTTGAGGGCATTTTCGTGGAGCAGAAGCCGGGAAAGCCACCACGGGAGATTCGCGTAGCCGAGTCCGCAAACCGCCGTGCTGTTGCGGCAACGCTGTACGAGCCGGCGCTGACAGCGGAGCGCACCTTACGGATTGGCGACCAGAACGTGCTCTTCCGATTTGCCACCGTACCGCACTTTGGAGGAATGTACCAGCAGTGGGTGCCGTGGTTGGTCCTCGGCGGTGGGATTGTCACAGCTGCGGTGGGTTTTGGATTTGTGTTGTCGCTGGTAACGGCGCGAGCTCGGGCGGTGGCGTTAGCAGAGCGTATGACGCGAGCGCAGCGGCGAATCCTGGAGGCATCGCACGATATCATTGCCGTCTGGGAACTGGATGGACGCTGGCGCGCGGCGAACCCAGCGCTCCAGGCAATTTTAGGCTATGAAGCTGCTGAGGTTGCTGGGAGACCGGTCGAAGAGCACATCGTACCTGCATGGCGAGAGCGGTTCCGGCAGCTCCTTGCGACCGCGCCTGATGAGGAATCCGTCACTGTTGAGCTGCCGATGGTTACTCGTTCTGGTGCAACGCGGTGGATAGGGTGGAGTGTGACCCTGTCCCGCCAGGATGGTGCTGTCTACGCTATCGGACGGGATATCACAGCGCAGAAGGAGCTGGAGCGCCGGCAGGAGCTAACTCGCCGCCAGCTCCTCCTAGCCGAGCAGTGGGCGTTGGAAGCAAGCGAATTCAAGACAGAGTTTCTCAGCCGCCTGAGCTTCCAGCTTCGCAATGGGTTGACAGGACTGATGGGCTTTGCTGAGCTCATCGCCGAACGACAGTACAGCTCGCCTGGGGAGCTGCAGCAGTACGCCCAAGCTCTGCAGGAGGGAGCTGAGTACTTGCTGAGTCTGGTCTCAGAGGTGCCTGAGATAGCTGCTGCAACACCTACCAACCGGCAGCCGCTTGCGGTGTCGGGTATCCTAACGGAGCTTGCAGGATGGGCATGGCAGCAGGGGCTCCGGTTGAGTATCCCAGTTTTGCCCGAGGATATCTGCGTGCTTGCCGATGAGCAGCTCTTCCAAACCGCGCTGAGAGAGCTCCTGCACGGCATCGTCGCCGGTGGCAGTGCGTCGGCAACCTTGCGCGTGGAAGCGAATCCGGCGGAGGGAAGCTCTGAGTGGAGCCTCGTGGTGCCAGCCTCGGAGGCTCTCTGCCGGGCAGTTGCCCTGATGGAGGCGTATCCACCAATGGAAGCCCTCGCAGCCGACGATGGCGAGGTCGTCTTCCATCTCCTCCTTGCTCAAGCGCTCCTCCGGCGTCTCCGCGGGGAGCTGCGGATGGAGTGCGTTGAAGGAGATTTCGTGGCTGTCTTCACACTGCCTCTTCAGCGGCGTGTTGGTGCGACAGCCCCTGCGCTTCGCTGAGGCTCGGGAAGCGCTATTTTCGCCCGAGCAAAAAACCTGCACGGGAATTCCATGCGAAGCCGGTGGGTGTGGTTTATCGGAGGGGCTGTCGTAGCAGCGTGGGCACAGCTACCTCACCAGCCAATTGCCCGGATTGGCATTACGGGAGGCTACGGGGCGAACCTCTATACGGCGCAGTTTCGCCAGCTTCCTGGAGTTCCCAGTTGCTGTCCTGGCTTTGACGGAGGGCGTGGGACAGGTCTCGGAATTGGACTCTTTGCAGAGTCTCCATGGTTGCCGTACGCGTGGCTGTCGGGACAGGTAGGCGTCTGGACGCTATCGGGCGAGCTATGGACGAGGGAGCGAATCGGCAACGTTGCACTCCTCAGTGCTCAAGGTGATACGAGCATCCAGACAGCAGAGGTAGAGCACACACTCCAGGCTTCCATAGGAGCACTGACGCTGGATGCGGGTTTGAGCTCCCGCTTCTTTGACCGCTTCGCAACGCGGTTTGGCCTGACGGTGGCTCTCCTCCTGCGGCGGCAGTACCATCAGTACGAGCAATTGGTGGCTCCTGCAGGCTTTGTCTTCGCTGCCGAGGGCAGTCGTCGGCGGAACGAGTACAGCGGAGTCATTCCTGGCTCACCCGTAGCACTGCTGGGGACAAGCTTTTCCATTGGCTACACGCTCCCCATCGGACGCCGCTGGGAACTGGTGCCAACACTGCACTACACGGTTTTCCTGACCAATCTCAGCAGCGTGAATTGGAAAGTCTCAGCGCTGCGAGTTGGGTTGACCCTTGTTTACACCATCTTCCCTCCACCAGTGCCGTTCCGAGATACGGTGTACCAGCGCGATACAGTTACCCTTGCCGTTCCGGGCATAGTGCAGGAAGAGCTGCAGCTTGTTAGCCGCCGTACCGTTACGGATACCCTCCGCGCTGCTGAACGCCCTTGGTATCGGACTACGATTTCGGAGGTGTGGCATCGCCGTGTTCCCAGGCCAACGCGGCTGGAGGCAACGCTGAGTCTGGTCCTGCCCGATACCACGACCCTCGTTGTCGAGGAGCTGGAGCAGGAGGAAGTCTTCCCGCTCTTGCCGTACGTTTTCTTCCCCGATGGTTCGGCACGTTTGGAGCAGACACGCATGAGGCTCCTCTCCCCCAGCGACGCTGCGCGCTTTGATGAGAATCGGCTGCCTATGAACACGTTGCAGGTCTACTACGAGCTTCTGAACATCGTTGGCAAACGCCTCCGGCAGTTTCCGAAGGCGGAGCTGACCATTACAGGCTGTGTCAGCAACGTCGGGGTAGAAGCGGGCAATCAGCAGCTGGCGCGGCGTCGGGCGGAGGCAGTGCGAGACTACTTGGTGAACGTTTGGGGCATAGAGCCGCAACGGCTGCACATCCGGGCGCGATTGTTGCCCGAGTCCCCTTCAAATCCTGAAACGCCCGATGGGCAGGAAGAAAATCGCCGGGTGGAGCTGACAGCGACGGCGCCGGAGATCCTGGCACCCGTCTTCCTCGCCGAGGTCGGTTACGTTGTCACACCGTCAATGCTACATGTCCGAACAGCGGTGGAGGCGGAGACCACACTGGCTCAGTGGAAACTTGTCGTGCGTGCCTCGGACACGCTGGCCGTGCGCAGTGGCGCGGGGGTACCGCCATCGTCCCTTGCTGTTGAGCTCGTTCCCGAAGTGCTTGCCCGGGGTGATAGTCTCGTGCATGCCCTGCTCACCGTGCGTGATATAACGGGAACGGAGCAGCGGGCTGTTGCTACCTTACCCTTCCGTCGGCTCAGTCTGCGCCAGAAGCGTGCTGAACGCATTGGCAACGAGCGGCGAGAGCGGTTCGCTCTGATGCTCTTTGAATACGACAAAGCCAACCTCACACCAGAGCATCGGCGCCTTATCCCGCTTATCCGACAGCGTATCCAGCCGGGAACCCAGGTTATCATCAGCGGCTACACTGACCGGACGGGCGATCCGGCATATAACAAGCGTCTTGCTGAGCAACGGTGCCGTGCTGTCTGGCAGGCTCTCAATATCCGCGGTGTTCAGCCAACAATCCGCGCGATCGGCAGCGATATCCTTCTCTATCCCAACGAGCTTCCTGAAGGTCGAGCTTATAGCCGAACAGTCCACGTTGAGTTGCTGACGCCAGTGGAGTAGGCACGACACTGCTGTCTGTGCTACTCTGTCGAGTATGGGACGGAACATAGCGGATGTCCAGGTTCGTGTCCATCGGGGCTTCTGACTGAGTGGGGCAAGCGTTTCTGCGGTGTCTGGGGGCGATAGGGGCCAGATGTGCTGATAGGACGCCGTTTTGGGGCGCTTGAGGTGTTGCGTCTATATGGGATTTGTTATGTTCTGGTGGTGCCATTGGGTGATGTTCCACATTTGATGGGGGTGGTTCCATGAACAAGGCTGCATGGACAGCAGTGGTAGCTTGGACAGTGGTCGTCTCGTACATAGGTCCTGCTCAACAGGGGGTGTGGAGTGAGCAGCTCTCTATCCAAGACGTCTCGGCTCTGGATTGGCTGCATGTGTACGCGGCAGGGGATTCGGGTCGGTTTTGTACCTCCATTGCGGGAGTGTGTTGGCACGGTAGAGCAGTCGTGGGGATACCACCGTGGAGGCGTTGGCAGTGTGTGAGGATGCTTGATACAGCTCACGGTATGCTCGGTGGGGATTCCGGTGTCGTTGCGTGGACGTACGATGGAGGGCAGACGTGGCGTGTACGCCAGTTAGCTAGCGGCGGCAGACCGATCTGGAGGGTTGGCATTGCCGATAGCACGACGGGATACGCCCTCGCTGACTCGGCGCTGTGGCTGACGACAGATGCAGGGCAGAGCTGGCAAGTGTGCTATCATGCCCCGGTGCGCCTGTTAGGTCTTTTGGTCACAGCTCATGAGGTGTGGCTGAGTGGTGACCAAGGGTTCTTGGCACTCAGCCGCGATGGTGGTGCAACGTGGCAGATGGTTATGACCCATCGCAAGGAGCCGTGCGCTACCCTTGCGGCATCGCCTGGAGGAGCGCTATGGGTTGGCTGTGGCAGTGTGCTTCTGCAGACGGCGACAGCAGGACAGATGTGGCAAGAACTAGAGGCTCCGGGTGTAGTGACAGCTCTTCAGCCCTTGTGGGGCGGAGCGGTAATGATCGGGACAGCGGACGGCAAGCTGTGGCTGTGGGATGGTGACCGGTGGAGTCAATGGACAACGCTTCCTGCTCCTATCGTAGCGCTTACGTGTACGGGACTTTTCTGCTATGCCGCTGGTGGTGGGATCGTTGCGACATTCCCCTTCCGCTCACGCACACGCGATGAGGTCTGCCTAGAAGGGTTGAACTGGTGTCTGAACAAGTGTCGGCAAGGGCAAACAGATTGCATTGACCAGTGCATGCAAGCGTTTCTGCGGTGCCTGGGGCGATAGGGGGCCAGATGTGCTGATAGGACGCCGTTTTGGGGCGCTCAAGGTGTTGCGTCTGTATGCGATTTGTTGTATTTTAGTGGCGCCGTTGGGTGATGTTCCACACTTGATGGGGTGGTTCCATGAACAAGGCTGGGTTGGTAGCGGCAATCGCTCAGAAGGCTGGCATCTCCAAGGCGGTTGCCGAGAAGGCGCTCAAGGGCGTCGTGGACGCCATCTCCGAAGCGCTCGCTAAGGGTGAATCGGTTTCCCTGGTGGGCTTCGGGACCTTCTCCGTGCAGCAGCGCTCTGCCCGGAAGGGACGCAATCCGCGGACAGGAGCGCGTATCACGATCCCTGCACGGAAGGTGCCCAAGTTCACACCTGGCAAGACGCTTCGGGATTTGGTCAGCGGGCAGAAGAAGGCTGGTGGGAAGACAGCAGGGAAAGCAACGGCAAAAGGGAAGAAGAAGTAGCCCTTGGGTCCTCCGTTGCCGCCCGCTCTCCGAGAGCGGGCGGTTTTTATTTTGGGGTGCAGTGGCGGCTCTTTTCGGCAAGATGTTCTGAGGCGCTTGGAGCTCCTGCGTGAGTGGGATAGTGGAATCCTCGGTGTGGCACGGAGGGAGTGGGGCTCGAGCTGCTGAGCTCAGAACAGCTCTACCACGCGGGTTCAGACGCAATGGAGGATAGGTGTGTGCACTGCGACTGGACTGATAGAGACCTGCATACCGGCTGGCGGTGCTACTCTGCTATTTTTGCGGCGCGCCGATGACACCCACCTTTCAACATCGGCATCTGCTGGGGATCTCTGAGCTGACACGGGAGGAGGTGGAGCTTATCTTTCACCGTGCCGATGCATACCTGCCGTACTGCCGTTCGGCGTTCCATCGGCTGCCTGACTTGCGGGGCAAGACGGTCGTATTGGCATTCTTTGAGCCTTCCACTCGCACACGGGTGAGCTTTGAGCTGGCGGCGCGTCGGCTCTCAGCGGACGTTGTATCGTTTCAGGCTGTCGGGAGTAGCCTGGCAAAGGGCGAATCGCTGCTGGATACAGTGCAGACGCTGGAAGCGATGGGTATTGATGCGCTGGTAATTCGCCACCGTTCCTCGGGTGTGCCGTGGTTTTTGCAGCGCTTCGTCTCGTGTAGCATTATCAATGCTGGCGATGGACAGCACGAGCATCCCACCCAGGCGCTGCTGGATGGTTTCACGCTGTGGAAGCATTTCAGCCGACTGGAGGGCATACGGGTGTGTATCGTCGGGGACATTCTCCACAGCCGCGTTGCGCGCTCCAACATTGCACTGCTGCGCCTCTTCGGGGCAGAAATCGGCATCTGCGGTCCGCCGACTCTGCTCCCCCTGAACGCTGAGCGAGTGTGGGGAGTTCGCGTGTTTGCAACGCTGCGGGAAGCCGTGGAATGGGCAGATGTGCTGAATGTGCTGCGGTTGCAGCGGGAGCGGATGGAGAGTGGGCTGCTGCCGAGTCTGGAGGAGTACCACCGTTTCTTCGGTGTCACAGAGCGGGTGTTCCAGTGGAATCCACAGATTCGGATTCTGCACCCCGGACCAGTCAACTACGGAGTGGAGCTGACGCCAGAGGTGGCGTTCAGTCCCTCTTCGCATATTCGGCAGCAGGTTACACACGGCGTTGCAGTTCGGATGGCGGTGCTGTCGTTACTGGTCGGTGGGGCATGAGCGGTTACCGTTTCGTTACCACGGGGGACGGTCAGGGGTCTTGGGGAAGCCGCTTATTTTTGTGCGGCGCGTAGGGCTGTTGGACTATCCGATGGGAGTTCCATGGGACGTTTTCTCCTCGTGGCAGCGCTGGCGGTTTGCTGCACATGGTATGCTGCAGGACAGACGAACCCGACGCCATTCGATCTGTCCTCAGGCACTTACACCTTCACGGAGTGGGCGGCTACGAACCCAGCCGGCACCTATCCACCGAACATGATTTTCCACCGCTCTAACGTGCAGGACCCCCAGCTTGCTGATGAGATGACGGCAGACTACACGGGAGCCTACAACCTCACCAGCGGAACCCGCATCAACGGGCTGGGGACGGATGGCTTTTCCTTCCTGAACACCGCTACGAACGGCAACCTGGGAGCAGCTGTGCTGGCGCTCAATACAACTGGACGGGTCAACATACAGGTGACCTGGACGGGGGGGACCGTTGCAACGGGCGCACGAGAGTATCGAATTCGGCTGCAGTACCGAATTGGTACAAGTGGCAGCTTCACCGACGTTCTCGTGGGCGGACAGCCGGTAGAGTACGTTGCCAGCACGACAGCAGGGCATTCCCAGACGTTTGGTCCAATTACACTACCGGCGGCGGTGGAAAATCAGCCGGTGGTTCAGCTTCGGTGGAAGTACTACTATGTACCGCCAGCAACGGGAACGCGGCCACAGCTCCGAGTGGACGACATCATCGTGACCAGCACCCCAGCGGTAGGGCTTCCAACACGGCTCTCTATTACGGCAATCCTCCCCACGACGCCATCAGCGAACACGCCATTTTCGGTGACCGTACGGGCGGAGGATGACAACGGTATTCCGCGCAACGTTTCGCAGAACACCACAGTTGTGCTCTCCGTTGCTGCTGGTACAGGCAGTTTGAGCGGGACAACGACGGGGACGATTGCTGCCGGGACGAACACAGTCACCATCACAGGGGTGCGCTACTCGGTGGCTGAATCAGGGGTGCGCTTGCAGGTTAGCAGAACCTCTGGAAACATGCTCGCCAGTGGGGTGAGCGCGCCCTTTACGGTGATGCCTCGGGCATCAGCTCTGGTCATCACGGCAGCTCCGAGCAGTGGGTATACAACGATTCCGCTTCCACCACTGACGGTTGAAGCACGGCGCCCTGATGGAACGGTGGACCCGAACTATCCCGAAGTGGTGACAGTTACGAAGGTGTCCGGACCTGGGACGCTCTCGGGAACGCTGTCCAAAACACCGATCAACGGGGTTGTCAGCTTCACCGACTTGACGGTGAACCAACCCGGGACGTACGTGTTGCGTGTGTCCTCTCCAGATTTAGCCCCGGTACAGACAGCACCATTCACGGTGCTGCCGGTCCCGCAGATGAGCGAGCTCATTGTTCCCCGGTACATGAAGTCGCTTAGCTCCACGCTCCGGCTACCGGTTTGGGCGCTGGTAGAGCTGACAGATTTGCAGCCAAACACCACGTACCGCTACTTCGCCGGTGGAGACACCGCTACGACGACAACGGGTGTGGGAGCTGGCATTACGCTGTTTTACGACGCCGTGCGAGATACGTTCTACTACAACAGCTTGCGTTCGCTGACTACCCCCGGGCAGTACTCTGTCTTCCGGACAGGTCCGGGACAGACCAGTGTGCGGCTCTGGCTGAACCTGATTCCCAGCACAAACGTGCGCTTCACGGAGGGGAACCAGATTTACTGGCTGCTCTTTCTGGGCGACAGCGCGGGCAATCTGATTCGGCGCTTCAGTGGTTCGCTCCCGATGCAGACAATAGACTTCGGCAGCGAGCCGACACGGGCAACCGGTTTAGCAGACCAGCAGAGCTGTCTTCCACCGCGGCGGATTCTGTGCTTCTACGATAACGAAGCGGGCACCGGGCGCCCAATTGCTACAGCAATGGTGCAAGACGAAGGCATTCAGCTACCCGGAGGAGCTCCGTTTTACGCCGCGCTGGATTCCGTTGCCGGAGCCTGGGCAACGCTCATTCCGAACACCTTGCCCTCGGGCATCCGACGCATTGAGGAGCGCCGCTTTGAAGATGGGCAACTGGTGCAGTACTGGACTTCTCCCGACGGAAGCTGGTCAGGAGTATCCACGGTCAATCCGTCAGGCGGGGCTGCCAATCCGCTCTTCGTAGAGACGCCATGTATTCGGCTGTTAGAGCCTGCTGCGGGGGCACAGTGGTGTGCGGCAAATCTCCACACGATTCGGTGGCAAGCTCGCGGTGTGCGGACACTGCGGATAGAGCTCTCCCGCGATAGCGGTCGGACATACTCGGTGATTGCGACAGGTATTCCAGCGCAAACGGGGAGCTTCGTGTGGCAGATTCCCGATACGGAGAGCATCGGTACCGTGTATCGGCTGCGTCTTGTGGACGAAGAGCGCCCGTGGTATGCTGAATACAGCGCGCTGTTTAGCATCTATGCCCCACCTCGGATTACCGAGCAGCCGGCTTCTCGCATCGCATGTGTTGGTGAAACAGTTGAGCTCCGCCTTGGAGCAACGGGTACGGGGATTTCGTACCAGTGGTACCGCAATGGCACGCCGATACCAGGAGCTACTGCTCCGACGCTGCGCATTGCAGAGGCAACGTATGAGCATAGCGGCGCGTATACGTGCATTGTCTCCGGCATTGGGACGTGCCCACCAGAGACGTCCGCTGTAGCGTATCTCTACGTTGTTGGCCCGACACAAATCGTGCAGCAGCCCGAGGACCAGGTAGTACCCTTGGGAGGAACAGCGCTCTTACGGGTGGAGGCTGAGGTTGTGGATGGGCGCTATCAGTGGCGTCGCAATCAGGTCCCATTGCAAGAGAGCGAGCGCATCACGGGGGTCAATTCCTCGTTGCTGACGATTCGGCAGGTCCAGCCAGAGGATACGGCGGCTGTCTACGATGTGGTGGTCTCGGGGCGCTGCGGGGAAGCGACCTCACGCGCTGTGCGGCTGTTCATTGCACGCATAGCCTTTGTGGAGCAACCGCGTAGCCAGGAGCTCTGTGCCGGAGATGTGCTGCAACTGCGGGCAGTTGCGGTGACCTCACCCCCAACGCTTCCCATTCGTTACCGCTGGTACAAGGACGGCAGCCCTCTCAACGACGGTGGGCGCATTAGCGGGGCTACAACCGAAGAGCTCCGCATCTTCCCTGTACTCCCGAGTGATTCCGGCACCTACGTCGTAGAGGCACAGACGGAGCAGGGTGAGGCAACCTCTGAGCCAGCACATGTGACCGTCGCAGAGCCGCCCACGGCGATGGCGGAACTCCAGCTCCCGGAGAGCGTGTGCCGTGGCGGGGAGCTGCGCTTCACGCTGCACCAGGAGGGCGTGAGGCTGCGGTACGTGCTGCTCTGTAATGGGCGTCCGGTCACGCCAGAAGCACCGGTAGGTGAGCCCGTCAGCGTAATTGCGACCGATAGCACGGTGGGCGAGTACCGCTACGTAGTCTTCAACGAGTGTGGCTCGGATACCTCGCTTCCTGTGCTCGTCCAGCTCAAGCCGGATACCCGTATTACGCAACAGCCTCCACGACAAGTTACCGTCTCCGAAGGGATGCCGCTGACATTGAGTCTACAGGCGGTCGGCAGTGGGACGCTCCGCTACCAGTGGCACCACAATGGTCAGCCTATCCCTGGAGCAACGATGGCAACACTGACTATCCCGGCAGTGCGACCGCAGGATTCAGGGCACTACTACTGCGTTGTGGAGGCTGAGTGTGGAGCGGTGGTTTCTGATACAACCCGCGTTGTGGTCGAGCCTACGGGGGTTGCCGAGCAGAGCTTGCCCAACGGGCTCCGCGCAGTTGTGTTGACGCACCCAGCAACGGACGAGATCCAGCTTCGGCTGTGGATACCGCAGTTAGAGCAGGTCCGGGTACACCTGTTCTCATCCGTGGGGACACAGCTGTGGACGGCTGAGGTGATAGCTGGTGGCGAGCACCTGCTGAGAATCCCAGCGTATGGGCTTGCTTCCGGTATGCTCTGGGTAGCGGTAGAAGCAGGCGCGCAGCGCCTCTACCTGCCGGTTGTTCTCCTGCGCTGAGAGAACATGCAGTGGAGGCATTGGCTGTGGGTATGCGCCCTTGGACTGGGTGGAATATCCAGCCCAGGGCTGTGGGCACAAGTGCCGCCGATTGTTGTGAGCGAATACTTCAACACCAGCCCAGCTCCAGTGGAGGAGTGGACGGAGCTGCTCGTTGTTGCCGATACGCTGGATTTGCGTGGCTACATCCTCACGGACAACAACCAAACCCAGACCCAGCCGCAGGGTGGCGTGCGCTTCCGGAATGTCCCACTCTGGAGTCGGCTCCGAGCGGGGACCATTATCGTTATCAACCATCGGGGCTCGCAAGTAGTGGATGCCGACCCGCGGGATGGGTACATTGAAATCGGAGCCCAGAACACGACCTACTTTGAGCAGGTTCGGCTGGACAGCAATCCGGGTCTGACATGGGAGGACGTGGCGCTCAACGTTGCACTGCAGGGGGATATCCTGCAGCTTCTGGACCCGCAGGGACGCCACGTGCACGCCCTCGGACACCGAGATGTGCCGGGACCGTACTTTGATTCACTCCCGCCACCGAAGGTGCATTACAACGGTGCGTGCCCGAATCCGGGCAGTGTACGGGTCGTTCCGGGGCTTTCCCTGGCAGCGTATGCTGCAGGTGCTGGGACGGACTCTGCCGTAGCGCTCGCAGAAGACGTGACCAAAGGGCTGCCCAACCAGAGCCCGCAGTACCGCGACCGCAATCAGTTGCTCTGGCGCCGCTTGCGGCAGCCGCGTTGGAATGCCCCTCTGCTGCGTGCCGTTCTGACTCCAACAGGAACGCAGTTGGAGTGGTCGGCTGCTGACGACCCTGTCCCCGAGGATAGCCTCCAGGGCTACATCGTCGTGCGAGATACCGTTGGACAACAGAGCATCCCAGAGGATGGGCGCACATATGCGGTTGGCGAGCGCATTGGGAATGGGCTCGTCGTTGCGCAGACTGTAGGAACCGTACGCCAGGCGCGGGATACGCTGCAATTCCCTTGCGGCGCCCGTTTGGTGTACCGAGTCTACGCATTCCGCTATCGGACCGACGACCGCTTGGGGAATGCTCCAGGTGCTACGTTGGCGCGAGGACGCTCCTACAACGAAGATGCCTACGCTGAGGCGATTCTGGAAAAGCCCATGCCGGCAGCACCTCAGGTGCGAGCATCTGCCCTGGAGATCTGCGAAGGCGATAGTGTTCTGCTGTGGGTGGACAATCCCGATACAGTAGCGTACCGCTACCAGTGGCTGCTCAATGGCATGCCCCTTGTCGGCGCAACGGCGCCGCGGTTCGTTGCGCGGACAAGTGGTCGGTATGCTGTTCAAGTTCAGACCCCTCTGGGATGCACTGCTACATCGGCTGCGGTAGAGGTACGTGTGCATCCGTTGCCGCGCGTGTGGGTTGTGGTGGAGGGCGATACCCTGTTGTGTCCAGGTGATACGGTAGTGCTGCGCGCAACGGGTGCGTGGCGCTATCGGTGGTATCGGGAAGGGGTGGAGCTGGATTCTGGGGCAGTTCTCCGCGCCACACAGCCGGGACGGTATTGGGTTGTGGGGTGGAGCGAGTTCGGCTGCTGGGCAACGTCGCCCGTTGTGGAGTTGGCGCTTCGCGCTGTCACGCTGAAAGCGAACCCTGCGGAGGTGGATTTCGGAACCTTGGCTGCCTGTGAGAGTGCCCGGGAGCAGACTATACAGCTCCGCAACGCTGGGAATACAGCGCTCTTGCTGTTCCGTCCTACGCTGCCGGCAGGTTTTGCCGTTATCGGGCAGAGCTTCCCAGTAGAGCTATCCGTTGGACAGTCGCTGACCCTCCGCTTGCGCTTTGCACCGCCTCGGAGTGGGGTGTATGGGGGAGCAGTGCGGTTCCCTGTGCAGCCCTGCTCGGTTACGGTTGAGTTGCCAGTTCGGGGTGTCAAGCAGACAGGTGTTGCCAGCCTTGCTGTTGCGGACATTGCGTTCGGGACGGAGCCGCTCTGCCAAGCTCGGTCGCGGGATACCCTTGTATGGCTGTACAACCAGAGCAGTTCGCCTCTCAGCGTAGAGCCATTTCCCGTTGCACCACCATTTGAACTGGTGGCGCCGAGAGCTCCTGTGAATGTTGCCCCGAACGATAGTGTGGCAATCCAGCTTCGGTATGTGCCGCAGCTGGGGGTCTATCAGCAGGAGCTCGCTGTGGCTGTGCGGGCTGGTGCCTGTACGGACACCGTACGGGCAGAGCTCACGGCAGCGGCTGTGCTGCCACAGGTGCGGCTGTCGCTGGTGCGGGTAGATTTCCCTCCGCTGCGCGGATGCCAAGCAGTGGCGGAAACCAGCCTGGTCCTTACGAATGTGGGCATTGTCCCAGCGCAGGTGGCGGCACTTCCCGTACCTGGGATACAAATCACGGGCACGCCGTTTCAGCTCCAGCCTTCCGAAAGCCGTTCGGTGCGGGTGCAAGTACTGCCTTCTGCACAGGGACTTTTCGCTGCTGACGTAGGCTTCCTCGTGGAACCGTGCGCTGACACGCTGCGCGTGCCCGTTCAGGTCATGGTAGAGGGGGTAACAGCAGGGCTCGCTGGGAGCGTGGCGGATTTTGGGAATGTCGTGTGGTGTGGTCGACCGGACACAGCGGAGCGGGCGATAGACTTCCACACCAATGCTTCCGATGTCCAGCTTGTGGAGACTGTGCTCCGTGGGGATACGGTGGCTTTCTCCGTAGGCTGGGCTGTTGGGGAGCGTCTGCAGGATGGGCAGAGAGTGTACCTCCGTTTCCATCCGCCGCAACCGGGCAGCTATTGGGCACAGGTGGAATACCGCTTGCGGGCAGATACGTGCATCGTTGTTCAGCAGTTGGAGTTGCGGGGCGTAGCACGGGCAACGGAGTACGTGGTGGAGGCAGACGCTGCTGATTTCGGGCAGGTTTTCGTTGGAGGGCAGGCGCGGCGCACACTCCGCATCCGGAATCCCAACGCTTTTCCGGTCGTACTCAGCGCTCTTGAGGGTGTTTTACCGCCGTTTGCTTTTGAGGTACCACCGCGGCTTCCCGATACGCTGGCGGCAGGCGACGAGCGCACGTACGGGCTCCTCTACATGCCTACCCAAGCTCCGCGCCGGGATACCCTGTGGTTACGGGTGCGCTGGGAGTATCCATGCGATACGGCGTCCATACTGGTCTTAGCCGGAGAAGCTGTGCCCCAGGTACAGCGCTCTGCTCGCCTGCAGATAGCAGTTCCTGCATTTCTCCGGGTAGCACCGGGACAGCACGTGGAAGTGCCTGTGACAGCCGTTTCTGAAGGAACTGGGGCTGATACAGCGCTCCGCTTCGTGCGCTTACGCTTGCGCTATGACTGGCGCTTGTACGCTGTGCAGGCTGTAGAAGGCGGCTCGGCACTCCGGTGGTGGCACCTACAGCCCGGGGAGCTGCTCATTGAGAGCGAGTTTCCTGCAGGGATTCCACCATCGGGTGTCCTTGCTCGTGTCAGTGGGGAAGCTCTGTGGCATCCTCGGCTGCAGACCCCGCTGGAGCTGGGCGCCGATAGCGTGGTCAGCGCTGTGCCGCTCGAGCTCACGCTGCGTTCGGGCATACTTCAGGTAGACAGCGCCTGCCTGGCAGGAGGACGCCGCTTAGAGGTAGGGGCTGCCACAACCCTGTGGGTTGAGCAAGGGGAGTGTCCAACCGTGTACCTTGCGTTCGGCTCTGATGAGGAGGCAGAGCTGCGGGTTGTCTCCACGAATGGCTCTGTAGTCATGTACTGGCGCAGCGGAGGTGTGCCGCTTCGTGGACGAACGGTTGCGTTCTCCCTCCCCTGCCACCAGTTAGCCGCTGGAGCATACGGCATCGTGCTCCGCCAGGGCTTGCTCTGGCGCTCTGCGTGGGTGCTGCTCCTGCGCTGAAGTGCAGCCTACGGAGTACAGCACGGTGGCTTCCGAAGGAGTGGACCGTGCTCTTCCACAACATCCACGAAGACATCCAAGCGGCGGACGATATCCAGCTCGTAGTAGTCGTCCACTCGGTCAATGTAGCCCGCTTTTCGGGGGACGACTGTGGGGTCGTACTGGCGTCCCTCGGTGAGCATGATAATGGTAGCGTGGCGGGCGCGTTGCAGGAACTCTTCTGCAGAGGCAACATCTGTCGGTAGCAGAACGGCGCCTTGGCGCCGGAGGGCAGCAAAGAGGCTATCCTGCAGGAGACGGTTCAGGAGCTCCTGGAAGCCGAAGTAAGCTCGCAGTTTGGAGAGCGTGTCGTTATCCTGTCCGACTAAGCGTGCCCGGGGGAGAATTTCAACAGTGTAGACATGCAACTGCCCACGGGTGCTGTCATAGGAGCCAGCAACGTAGCGTATTGGCACGCTCCCGCGGTAATCGCCCCGGATGATGGGGCGGATGTCGCTGTAAGCGGCCGTGGCGATAATGAGCTTAGCACGCCCATTGCGGCGGGCTGCGTAGTCCAGAAACTTCGGGAGAATACGGTGGGTGATGCTATCGGCGAGCAGTTGGAGGTTCTGGTCAACGATGCGGGCAAATGCAGCGTATTCGGCAACGCGGCGTTGGTACCGCCGTTCCCGCTTTTCACGCAGTGTGGCTGGTTGGACGAACCGGTAGCCGAAATACTGGTTGTCAGGGTGCAGCTCAATGAAGCCGGCATCTCGGTATGCTGGCGTCCGAAAGAGCCACAGATGGCGCCGCAGATTTGCCGTCGTGTTGACTTCCCAAAATGCCGTCTGGTAGTATGGCACGCTGCGCCGTAGAGGGTCTTTGAGCATTTCGGAGAAAATCCATTGGCAGCGCGGCGGTTCGTACCAGACGGGGCGAATCCAGATGGTGTCCTCCACAGTCGTATCGGCAGTGATACCCGTTAGGAGCACAGCGCCATTGCGACTGCGCTGGGAGAGGCTCAGTTGCTGCCGCGTCGGGATTCCTTCAGGAGTTGTGTAGAAGAGCAATGCTGGCCCTGGCTGCTCGCACGGCAACGAATCGTGCAGCGAGCCGCCGGCGACGGTGTATGGGACTCCTGGTTGGAGTTCAAATGCGGTCTGCTGCGCGAACTGCCGCTGCCGCACTGTCCCGGAGACGTCGCGGAGCTCAATAACCGGTTGTAGTACGGGACGGCTGGGCTGTTCTTGGTCCAGCACGACGACCCGGTAGGTAATCCGCGGTGGGCGGCATTCTAACGCCATCGGGAAGGCGTAGAGGTCTATGCTGCCAACGTTTCGGAGGATGCGCCCTGCTGTGCTCCCAGGGCGAGGTGCCGTATCGCGGTCGGAAGCGAAGAAGAGCCATCGGAGCGAGTCTGAGCTCACGTGCGGGTAAGGGATTGCTGGGGAGAGCTCTGCAAAGCTTGAGTTGATGGTGTCCTGCCCCTTCGGCAGCGGAGCTACCGAGCGCACAGCGAGCCGCTGGCGGGACCAATCAATAGCGAGTTCGGCGGCGTAGATATCAAAGTCGCCCGAGCGGTTGCTGACAAAGAACAGCCGCGGGCGATACTCTGGGCAGAAGAGGAAGGGGAAGTACTCCTGCGCCGGGGTGTTGAGGAGGCTTCCACCCGGCACTTCAGCAAGATTGCGGGCAGCCGTCCAGCGCCCACCGATACGGAAGGCGTAGTACAGGTCTGCATTACCCCAGAGGGTATCACCGTTCGGCAACAGTGTGAAGGCATTAGCGAACGGCCGGCTCCAACCGTGCTCAGGGGAAGGACGAGGCACTGGGCGGTCAGAGGCAAAGATGAGCAGCACCGTATCGCCTCGGACACCAACCGTTGGCTGAGCATCCCATGCTGGGGAGTTAATGCTATCTCCCAGAGGGAACGCCTGCCATTGCCCGTCTTTGAACACGAAGCCCAGCAAGTCCATGCCTCCGCTGATCGGTGCGTCGGGAGTAACAGCGCGGTGCGCAGCAGCGATTCCCTCAGTTGGTGAAATGAAGGCAGCCGTCCCCTCGTTAGCGGGGAGGCTGCTCAGCCAGCGTCCGAAGCCGGAGCTATCCAGCAGCGGAGGGCGCAAGGAGAGTTGATACCCCTGAATTGTGAGGGCAGCGGACCAGAGGTCCTCCGAGCCGCGACGGTCCGAAGTGAAAAAGAGCTCCCCGGGAGCGGATGGGCGAAAGCTGGGGGCAAAGTCTCGCGCTGTTGAATTCGCAGGCTCCAGATTTCCACGAGGGCGTTCCAGCATTGACGGTGAACGACAGCCCCAGGAAAGCACCAGGGAACCAGCAATGACAACGTAAGTGGTCCGCATCATGGCGTCTGACACCCTTTAGCTGTGAGGACTTGCGCGAACTTGATAGTGACACGGTTGAGGTTTGGTGCAAGCGTTCCAGGGCGGATGTCTTCAATAAGCACGGCGAACTCTGAGCCATTTTTCGCCCGGTAGTAGTAAACATCGCCGATGCGCACGCGGATATCCACAGCAGGTTGGAGGGCGGAGCTGAGCAGTTGCTGCACCTCTGGTGGGACAGCAACGGTGCCGGTGACGTCGTTGCCCTGAGCGTCAACTACGCGGAGCAGGACATCTGCGAGCGTCCGGCTGTTGGGTAGGGCAGCGCCAAAGCGGGATGCAGCCTGCGCTGCTGCATTGAGCTGGGCAAGTCGGGCACGGAGGTAGTTGACAAAATCCTCGGCACTGGCGGAAAGGAGTGGGTCGGGGAGCGGTGCCAGCCAACCAGCAACCCGAATCCACGCCTCTGGCGGATTGCTTGTGGGGTCCACTTCCACCACCATCCAGTCTCCTTCCATTGCCCAGTTCGGCGGGCGGACTGTGGTTGCCTGCGCGGTGTAGGTTTGCCCATTTGCGGTGAAGCTTTGCTGTGCAAGCACTAGGAGGCGCCCGAAGGCAATCCGGTCATCGTTGGGCAGCGAGCCGGAGCTGTTCGGTGTTGAGGGGAACAGGAAGGTGTGGATAGAGTAGGTCGGCACCGGCGTATTCTGCTGTTGGTCCCATCGGGGGTCGAATTGCGTGATGGTTGCCTCGCGTACACGGATGTCGGCGAATGGGTCGGGTTGGAGCTCAGGGCATGTACAGCTCAGCCCCAGTACAAGGCACAGTGTGGGGAGAAGATAGCGCATGGCTGTCCTGGGATTGTTGGACGTACTCAGAACGTTACCCCTGCGCGCAGCAGGAAGAGATTCACTCGCCGATTGGATGGCACATTCTGGAAGCCCAGCAGTGCTCGCTCCTCACCAACAGCAAGCGAGCGCCAGCAGAGATCGATGGCAACATCCATCCACGGTGTGACGGCATACTCAATGCCTGCCCCAATTCCCCAACTCACAGGCAGGCTGAAGTCTACCTCGGGGAGGCGTCCTGATGCCTCTAAATCCCGCAGGAAGCGAACACATTCGCTGCAGTCCTGCTTTGCTGAGAGCCAAAAGCGCGCCATCCGGAGCGTCAAGCGGTCTACCCCGATTCCAAGCTGGCCGAAGACATACGGGCGGAAGCAGCTTCCGAAAAACGTGCCCAGCGAGGCAGTCTTGTTTTCCTGAGTGAGAATCAGCGGTCCGCAGCTTGGGTCAACGATGAGCTGTGGGCGCGGGCGCTGGAGCCGCTCGGTGCCGAACTGGTACCGCACGTGGAGGAGCGTTACCGGACGCCAGAATTGCTCACTCCGAAACGAATTGTAGACCGGTATGCCGGAGCTATAGGCGAGCCCGATTCCCCACTCACGGTGGGGTCCAAGGCGGATACCAGCAGCAGCTTCACCGGCATAGCGAAGCTGCCCTTGGCGGTCGTTGGGGGTAGGAGCGTCAGTGTATGCAACAGCAGCGCCACGGAGCTCAGCAAAGTACCACGGAAGCTCCCGTTCGGGGCATTGTAGTCCAAGGCCTGGCAGTGCGAAGCCCAACGGCAGGCAATCGCAGTCTCGCGCCCGAACCGGAATGCTCCGCACAGTGGGAATCCGTTCCGTCACGGCGTAGGTTTCCACAACATTCCACCCACCGTACTGCCCCGTGTCCAAGCCAAATCGGCGGGCAACGTTGAGAAGCTGGGAGACCGGGATATGCCATATCTCCTGCTCAGCTCCTGCTGTTGCAGGGCGGAAGAGCACGATAGTATCGTGTCCCCCACGTTCATTCGGGCGAATCCACAATTCCAGCGCTGTGCCTCGGACAAAGTAGCCTCCGTAGAGCGTGTCCCGGAGAGTCGAACGCCACTGCGACGCCACTTCGGGGCGGATGCGCAGAATATCGTCGTGCTGCGGCGGGCGAGCACACCCAAACAGCAGCACAGGCAACACGGTAATGGCACAGTAGCAGCGCTTCATAGCCCAACCCGTACATGGAGTCCAACAAGCCAGCTCCGCACAATCGGACGGATATCAGAGCGCAAGAGCACGTTCCACAGCACGTAATGCCCTGCAGCTTCCAGAAACCACGAGCAGCAGGGGTCAGAGAACGGAAAGAGCAGGCCCAAACCAATGCCCGTGCCCAGTCCTCCTGGGAAAGCAGCGTCTTGGGCGTTGATGGCGCTGGCTATCAGTCCAAGCTGTGCGTACACGGGTACCCGTGTTGGATGCCATGGGAACACACGCGCTGCTATCTCCAGGGCAGTGATGTCACGGTACTGCGGGGGAAGCGGGCGCTGGGGAATCTCGGCTGTATCCCGGTTTTGGAGTCGGTAGTAGTGAAGCCCGGCAAGTCCCCAGAGCTGGCAGTACTGCCGTGAGCCCAGTACGATGCTCCCTCCGTAGCCAATGCGAACACCAGTTGCGATTTCGGCAGTAGGCAGCCAGACCGTTGGGCCGAGCCCGCCGAATTGGAGCTGCGCTGTGGCAATAGGGCTCCACCACAGCACGACAATTCCAGTAAGATGCCACCACCTCATAGGAGCGCTCTCGGGTGTGTGGAACTACCGCATGTGACAGGTCCTGTGTAGCTTTCTGTGGTTCTGTGGAAGCGCCTCTCTGCGCTGCTTTCGGTAGTCATCGTGTCCAGGAACTTTGAGCAACACCGTCATCGCAGAGCTTCTTGAGTAGGTAGCGGACATTATGCTCACCACGCACAACACCAATTTAGCTATGAGCTATGGTATTGCCGCGCGTGGGAACACGAGTGAAAGTGTTGCCAAGATGGTACATGTGTGACAGCTCCCTGCCATCAGCTGCGGAGGGAGCGGGTGGAGGACACGGGAAGGCAGAAGCAGCCGTCTTATCCGGTGTGTTGGACATTCGACGGACGCAGTTCCTATGGCAACCTTGGCAGAGCTCAAGCAGCGATTTCGGCAGCGAGACCGTGTCATTCGTGCGCTGACCCTTGATGGTGCTTTCCGGGGAGTTGCTATCAACAACACGGTAGTGGCGCAGACGGCGCAGCAACGGCATCGGCTGGAACCCGTTGGTGCTCGGCTCTTGGCGCAAGCGCTGGGCGCTGCATCCCTTCTGGCGTCCTTCCTCAAAGGCGAGGAGCGCATCATTCTGGAGGCTGGTGGGGACGGTCCCATCGCTGCTGTTACAGCAGAAGCCATACAGGTCGGAGAAGTGCGGGGATACGTCCAGTATGCCGAGGAGCGGACCGATGGTCTTCCCCTGGCAGCACATCCGTATCCAATGGGGACGCAGGGGCTCTTCCGTGTTCTCCGCATTCTCTACAACCACGTGGAACCAGTGGTGAGTGTTGTGGAGCTTCAACCCGGCGATATCGTGACGAACCTGGAGTACTACTTTGAGCAGTCGGAGCAAATCCCGACGGCGGTCCGCTATGACGTAGCTTTCGGACCGGACGGGACCGTCACGGCATCAGTGGGTCTCTTCGTGCAGACGATGCCGGGAGCAACGCCGCGCGATATTCGTGTGGTAGAGGAGCGCCTGGAGGAGCTCCCACCGCTGACGGAGCTGTTGGCAGCGGGGGTGATGCCGGAGGAGCTCTTGCGGCGCGTCCTGCCGGGACCGTTCACGGTGCTGAACAATACGCCGATAGACTTCTTCTGCCGCTGTTCGCGTGAGCGCTTCAAGGAGCTGCTGGCGACGCTGACCTACGAGGAAGTAGAGGAAATGCGGCGTTTAGGGCAGAACGAGCTGGTCTGCCAGTTCTGCGGCGAGCGCTATCGGCTCGAGGAGGAAGATTTCACCGACGTGCTCCGTCGGATTCAAGCGCGGAGCAATTAGCGCCGCTGGTTGCGGAAGATCTGCGAGAGGGCTTGCGTGTTGATCACCACGGGGAAGCGCTGTCGCACCCGTTCCAGCCATGCTTCTGTGAGGCGCTTCTGCTGTTGGTCCTGGAGCGCTGGGGCAAAGTCGGGGAGGGCTTCCTCGAAGCTCTTCTGCCGGGGCGGCTCGTAGTCGTTGACACGGAGCAAGACGAAGCCGTTTTCGTACGGCAGCGGGCCGAGGATATCGCCTTTCTTTGCTTGCTGCTGCTCGGCAAGAGCTGCCAGTTTGTTCTGTTTCGGGGTCAGCTTGCCCCAATGTCCCTTCTTCTCCCGGTAGCCGGGGCGCTGAGTGTACTGCGCTGCCAGCGTCGCAAAGTCTGCGCCGTTGTCCAGTTGAGCGCGGAGGGCTCGTGCCAGCGAGTCAGACATGACAAAGATTTCGCTGAGGTCATAGACGGGCTCGGTGTAGTAGCGGTGCTTGGTTGTATCGTAGTACGCTCGGGCGGCAGCGGTATCAAAGCGGTTGAGCTTGTTCCAGACCTCTTCTTGCTCAACGCGGAAGAGCAGGAGCCCATCGCGAAACTCCCGCATGAGGCGGGCAAAGTCTGGGTATTGCTGCTCCAGGTCTCGGGTCAGGTACTCCACCAAGGCTGGGGTCATAGCGCGTTCGGCAGCCTGTAGGAGGCTGGCTGGGCGTAATGGGTATGCCCGATACGTGGGCTTGGAGAGGGTGTCCACGAGCTGGCGGACCGTTAGCGGCGGGAGCTCGCGGCAGATGTAGAGCGGCTGCGGCCAGAGAGCTTCTGGGATGCGAGCTGCCCAGGCAGAATCCGAGGTCGTCTTCGATGTATCTAGTGCGGCGAGCAGAGCCGTGTAGACTGGCGTGTTCCAGCGGCATTCCAGCACGCTGCGGACGGAATCCAAGAAGTGACGGCGGTCTTCCTCGTAGTAGAGGCGGCGGTATAGTTGCCGGAGTGTCTCGCGTTCCTCCTCGGGGCTGTAGCGCTTTGTGGAGTCGCGCCGGATAATGTGGACACCGAAGGAGGTGATAGCCGTTGTTAGCTCGCCATCGCGGATACGGAAGAGGGCTTGCTCGAATTCAGGCACAAGGCGGCTCTGAATTGTTTCAAAGCCCAGCGAGCGAGTGTACCAACTCCCAAAGGCGCCTCCCCGTTCAGCGGTGATGTTGTCAATGGAATGCTGGCGCGCCAACTCTGCAAAGTCTGCCCCGGCTCGGAGCAAGCCTATCAGGGAATCCGCTTTTGCCAGTGCTGCTGCTGTGTCTCCGTTGACAATCGGGAGCAAGATGTGGCGTGCCCAGACGGCAACCCGTGGCTCACGTTCCAGAAGCTTGACGACAAAGTAGCCGTGCCGTGTCCGAATAGGGTGTGGATAGAGCTCGCCGGGCTTGAGCCGGTAGGCAACGTCTTCAATCGGACGCAGCACCATGCCGCCGGTGATGAACGGTAGGACCCCGCCTTGGCGGGCGGTTTCAGGATCGTCGGAAGAATCGCGGGCAAGCTGCTCAAAAGGCACCCCTTGCTGGAGGAGCGCAATGGCACGCCGGGCGCGTTCGTATGCCGGAAGTGTGTCTTGGTCAAAGCCACGGGAAAACAACATAATAGCCAGCCGGAGCTCCCACTGGCGACGGCGCAAGAGCTCAGCAACGGCGGGTTCGGTGAGCTTCTTGTCAAAGAAGTATGCCTCTGCCAGCACCCGACGGTTCTGCTGCAGCTCTGCTTGCAGTGCTGAATCACGGTCCAAGCCGCGGGAGAGAGCATCCAAGACCTTGAGCCGATAGTTGATGTACAGCTGCAGAAACGCCTCCACGCTATCGCGGGGAACTTCGTAGAGGCGCACGTTCTGCCGGTTCATGTTCCGGCGATATGCTTGCTCCAGCTCCCCATAGGTAATCTTCTCAGGACCGACCGTTGCCAACACCTGCTGCTCAATGCGGGAGATGTGGATGGTGCGTGCAGGGGAGCGCTTCGTACTCCGTTGTTGAATGGCAAGAGCTGTGGAGATGCAACTGACAACGAGGATAGCGAGGGCACCGTGCCGTGATACGTTCATGTCCCTCAAACGCCGCTTGTGGAACCTGCGGGGAAGAGCAAAATTCTGAAAAAGTTGTTCCTTGCCGGGGAACACAGATTCACGGGGTAACAGCCGCAACGGCAGAAGGGGCGCTCCAGTTCCCTGTTCTGAGGCTCCGCAGACGGAGGCGGTAGTAGTACGTCTGCCCGGGACGTACGGCGGTGTCGACAAACCGGCGTTGTTCCGCAGGGAGCAATGGCGAGATAGGGAAGAAGAACCGCCCGTCGATGCTGCGCTCCACGACGAGAGCAGCCTCCTGGGAGCTTGCAGAACTCCAGGCAATCACGATCCCGTCCGGTGTTGCGTAGGCAGAGTCAAGTGTCGGTGTTGCGGGAGGTTGTGTGCTGTAGGCTTGCCCAGCAATGCGTGCAGACGGTAGCGAGAGGTTGAATGCGCTATCAATGGCGACGATTTCGTACCAGTACGTCCGCCCTGGCTCAATGAGGGAATCTCGGAACTGGCGAAATTCTGCCGGGATAGGTTCCCCGCCGTTGAGCGTTACAGGAGGCTGTAAGGTGTCCTCGTAGCGGTTGAGCCAGAAGCCCAATAGGTCAGAGGCAGCACCGATATCCCATCGGAGCCGGATAGCGCCATCTTCAGCAGCGGCTTCAGTGAAGTAGGGGCTGGGTGGCGGAACAATATCTGGCAGCAAGACCAGTACCGCTGGCGTCCACTCGCTGCGGTTCCCGCGTCGGTCCACTGCGCGGACTTTGTACCAGAACGTGGTTCGCCCCGCTTCGGGAGTGAGCACGTCTGTGAAGGTGGTATCCTCAACAATGCGCGGGCTAACCAGTGTGAAGACATCCGTCGGTGAGAGGGCACGGGCGACCTCATAACCCCAGACGTCAGAGGCTGCGCTCCGGGTCCAGAGCAGATGGGCGACCCCGACTTCGGCGTATCCCATCAGGTAGCGCGGGGGCGGGGGCGGGATAATGTCGGGTACAGGGACGACATGCGGGGGCGAGAGTTCGCTCTCCTCGCCGTCCTCAGCGACGGTTGTGATAGCGTAGGCGACGTATTCGGTTGGGAGCTCACCCGGACGGTCGACGAACGTGCGTAGCGTTGCCGGCAGAGGCTCGCGGGTCAGTCGCACGCGAGCTGTGTCCATTCCGAAGGGCCAGCGGTATACGTGGTATCCTGCGGTGCGGTAGTCTGGCGAGGGTTCCCATGTGATGAGCACGCTGTCTGCTTCTGGGCGGGCAACGACGGCGTAGGGTGGGAGAATCGGCCGGGCATCCCGAGCAATGACGGCAACGGGTTCACTCCACGGGCCTTCCCGCCCGAAGATGTCCACAGCACTGACTCGGTAGCGGTAAAGTTTGCCTTTTTCCAGTCCTTCGGCGTCGGCGTAGAGGTACTCTGCCGGCACATTTTCGTCGAGCCAGAGTGTGATAATGGGGCGGCTGGTCATACGCACGAATCCGGTATCGTCCGGAGCTTGGCGCCAGACGTGGTAGCCCCAAATACCACGGGCTGTTCCACCTTTGAAGTCCCAGAGGAGCTGGATACGAAGGCTATCGGCTGCCTTCCCGCGGAGAGCCTGAGGTGCTTCGGGTAGCTCCGGGATTCCTGCCAAGACGTCCAGCACTTCAGCGACGACGGAGTCGCCGATGGCGAGGGCGTAGTCGTAGCGGCGTCCGCTGCGTGCGGTCGTGTCGTGGTATACAGTGCCGAAGATTAGGGCAACTCGCGGGAAATCGTCCACGAGCATTTCTTGGAGTAGCTGCAGGATCTCCCGGCGTGTGGAGTCAGGCTCCCGCGGGTCAGCTGCAGCATGCAGCAGCATTTCCACCGTGTCGGCGGCACCTGGGGAAGCATCTGCTGGCATGTGCGGTGCCCACGCTGCTCGTGGCAGCCGCCGTACAGTGGACAGGGGTTCGTAGACATTCTTTCGGCTTTCTCGGCGGAGAATCCGGTACTCTGGAGGCAGCAGCCCGCGCGTGACGGGCAGCGTCCATGCGAGGCGGACACCGACGCTATCCCCCTTCGCCCAGAAGAGCACCGTTGGCGGTGTCTGCGTCCATGCTACCCCTGCAGCGATGAACAGCGCTGCTATGAGGTGCCCTTTCCCTTGCAGTATCCCTGTCCCCGGCTTCTCGGTCATTCTTCCGCACTTGGGACCGGTATGGCAGAGCAATCTTGCAATGGAGGCTGGCACTGCGCGCAGCCAGCAGCCGAGCCTGTATCAACGCAGTTATCGGCTCTGTTGCTTTCAGAGAAGGGAGCCCGCGGGAGAATCCGGATGGAAGCCCCTTGATAGCCTGGCTCTGTTGGTACAGTGACTGATACAGGCAGAGCACTACCAGGCGGCAGCACCTGTGGCAAGTGCCATACCCACTGGGACTGCATCACTGTCCCAGCAACATTCTTGCGCACGATGATGACAAACGGTGTGCCAGCGAAGATACGCTGGGAGCCCGTGTTGCTCAGGTAGACTGTGTAGCTGATGCTGCCCTCTCCAACAGCTGCCGCTGGTGGAGGCAAGGCATCCCCGCCGGAGCCAGAAGTCCAGCTTACCTGCGTGGAGAGCTGAAGCTGCGCTTCCCCTGCTGCCGGCCACCGGATCCATCTCCAGTAGTCAATCTCTAACGGTAGCCCATCCAGCAGTCGGTTTGCTGTGTCCGGTCGAGCAGCGGTAGAACCTGCCTTCTTGGCGTTGAGCACAGTGAAGGAGAACGTGTTCGGCATGATGGCGTAGTTGCTTGTACCCATGAGGCCGGTCATGCCCACGATGGGTTGAAGCAAGAGGGTATCCCACACCATCTGCACACCGACCGGCAGGACTGACTGATAGAGGATAGGAGCAACGCTGCGTATCAGCACTGTGGTTGGTCCGCGCCACTCGTACGTGCGTCCGGCTGCATCACGGATACGTAGCCAGAGGTCTCGCCCAAACTCCAGAGGCAGAGCGGGAACAGAGGAAGCCCATGGCTCGGACGTGGTGTAGAGCTGGAAGAGCTGCGGGGTAAAGCGGGTGACGGTATCGCGGAGGCGAGTCACAGGAAACGCTGCTCTGGTAAAGAAGCGCCAGCCTTCGGGAGTGCCTGTCGTGAAGAGAATGGTGTCGCTGCTGACGGAAACGGAGGTTTGCGCACCATTGGGATCCTTTGCCCAGAAGTCCCCAGCAAGGACGAGGCGGTACTGTGTATTGGGGAACAACACGCTGCGATGCCGGATGCTCCCGACCTGCCGCATAGGCGTGATGCTCACAGTAGAGCCGTTTACAGTCCAGTCAATGGCAACTTGCCGGGGAGTTCCTGTCCCCAGGTCCCAGAGGGAGAGGGTGAGGTTCCGGATTTGCCACTGTCGGAGTCCGCTGCCACCGCTACTCCAGTTCCCGTCAGCAGGTGCTCCCAGCTCAACCCGAAGAGGCTGAGCGATGTTGAACCCGCTTTGCCCGCGCCCTGGCGAGGAGGTGACCACAAGTGCCGGCGGTTGCTGCTCTGCAACGTTTGCATTCGCCCAAGTAGCCGCTTCGTTCGAAAGGCTTGCACACGTCAACGCCTCTGCTGCATTGGCTAATGGTCCTCCCTTCTTAGCGCCCTCCCGGTTATTCCACTTCCCGTAGCCGTAGTAACCGTACTGGATATTGAGCGACATCTGGTGCAGCTTGGGGAGGCAAATCTGGCGTCCGGCCACGGTAAAGCACGTTCGGGGAATGGTCAGCGTGCCATCCAGAAGCCCGCGCGCTCGTAAAGTGATGGATACCCACCGGCAATCCTGTACTGGCTTATCACACCGGTCTTGCTTGCGGCAATGTTGCCAGTGCTGGCTCAGATCTACCCAGTTCCCACTGCCGCAGTAGTAACCCTGGAGGTGGTCTGCAGCCTGGGTCCCCTTCCATCCCCAAGACCACCAGCCAGACTGATCGAACGTGAGGGAGAGGTCCAAGCCGCCTCCCAGCTTTGCCTGTCCAACGTAGGAATTCCCACTGCGCGAGAAGCGGAAGTAGTAGTAGCCGCAGAAACCAGAACTGAAGCCCAGCCCGAAGTGGAACGGAACGCTCCCTACTCCGGCTACGTTGAGCTTGACCCCCACCACACCAGCGCCCGAGAAGGTGCCCTGGAATTGACCCTGATCAGGGCATAGCCTCAGGTAAAAGCCCCAGAGACTCGCATATGCCTTTGCAACCACCTCTGCACCGAGGATGTCGTTGCCGACGTTGGCGTCCAGGTCTACCAGTATCCAGTTGCGGTTGAGTGTCCCAACCGTGAAGCAGGGGGCGCCAGGCTGGATGGTTGAGTGAAAGCCGGTGGAAAACACGGGGATATTCCCAAGGCGAACGGCAACGCTCCCGCTCAGCGAGATTGGCGGCTGGAGACGTCCATTGCTGATGCTGACGGATGCGGATACGCCACCCTCGACCAGGCGGATTGCGGGCAAGACGGTGATGCCACCGTCAATTCCAAGCTGCATTGAGGAGCCGATGACAACGGTGCCTGTGACGGTAAGCCGGTAGAACTGCACCGAGGCATCGGCGAAGATGAGCCCACCGCGGAGGAGCAAAGACGTGTTGGGATCAGGCACAATGGGTGGGGGTGGTACGATGCCGCTGGTTTCGCTAATGAGGTCCTTGTTGACGTTATCCAGTCTCACATGCCAGCCGGCGCCGAGGATGCCACCAACCAGATGGAAAGCGCCGGGAACAATGGGAACCCCACCAGGCACAACAACAGCGCCTTGCACAAACCAGAAGTTGTATGCTGGTGAGCCGGTCGAGCCGAGTGCGAAGTCTATCTGTGCCTCCACACCGCCCAGGCACGTGAAGCTGCCACTGAGACTTCCACGGAGTCCTTTCGCTGTGACCGCACCAGAGCCGGAGCCGTATGTGATATCGCCCCACTGAAGGTCGCCCCGAATGGAGAAGGTCCCAGAGATGCTCACATCAATGCCTGCGCCCTCGCTGGTCATGCAGAGGTTGTCGTAGATGCGCAGGCGACGGACGCGAGCCCCGTTCCCACCGCCGGGAAGCCCAGAGCTGGCATCAATGCTGATACCACCGCTGAGCCCGATCCACCAGCGCTTCTGCGAGCTGCTGCAAGCACCCGTAGGCTGGTGGTAGCCCAGCCCTACTTCCTGCACCTGGATGGTAATACCGGCAACACTCAAGTTCGCCCACGAGCTCACGTTGATCCAGCCCTCGGCACCTTCCAGCTCGACCCGTCCATCGTTCCAGATACGCAGCCCGTTGAAGGCAACGGAGTTAGAACCGTTCACCGGTGCATAGAGCCGCAGGTTGACAAATTCCACGTAACCGGACCCTGGAGCTACCTTGACGATACGCCCATTCTGCAGCACCAGCTTGGCGTACGAACCGAAGGTGAGCTGAATCTGCCCGTAGATATCCAGCGACCCCGTCCAGTTCCAGGAGGCATCGCAGGTGAAGCGGATGTAGAGACTATCCAGCTGTGCCCAATTGGCGGGTTTGGAGAGCCCCTGTGGCAGGAGTACAAGACCCCGGAGAGCAAACTCATTGAAGGCGCCTCGGCACCAGCGGGCGCGCACGGTATCTAACCGAATCCGGAAACCGGCAAAGCGAACCGTGTCGGTGAAATGCGCAGCGAGGCTGAGGCTGAACTTGAGTTGTCCGCCGACGTCTTCGACAACGACATTTTGGGCAATGAAGTCCAGGGTATCGTTGTCACCAATGGGAAGGGAGAGCCGGACGCTGGGTAACCACGCTCCTCGCCACGCCGGCGAACCCCAGTCCGGAAAGCTGCACGGTCCCGAGGGTGGAAACCCTGTGGGATTGAGGTCTTGAGCCAAATCCAGCACCAAGGTGTCCAACCGGATGCGGAGTGGCGTGCCAACGACGCGGGCGTTGAGCGAAGAGATAACGGTGAGGAGGAAATCCGTGCCACCCCGGTCTATGCGCAGGTAGAAAGGAGCATTGATGGCTGGGTCCAGGCACGTGATGTTCAACCGTCCTCCCAGCGTGAGCTCCCCAGAGAAGGCGTACGAAGTGGTGTCAAAGCGGGCATGGACGATGAGGGAGTCAACCTGCAGAGAAAAGCACGGACCATCCAGCACACCGGTGCAGTTCCACGCCGTTGGGAGCTTGAGCCGTAGCGGTGGTAGGCCAGTAAGCCCCAAAGGTTGCCATCCCAGCTCAATAGAGTCTTGGGTCCGGCAGGAGAAGTTCATGCTGCTCCAGTCTACCACGAGACGGCTGCGGACGCGGGCGGTGAGCGCAGAAAACTCCCATTCCAGCAGACGCAGCGTGTGATTGACCAGAGCTGCTCCGGTGCGTAGCAGGCGTTCCTTCAAGATAGAGGCAGTGATGGTTCCACTGACCAGTTGAGGTAGTGCGAACCCAGTGGCTGGCACCGTAATCGTGATAGCGGGAAAGCGAACAATCAGTGTGTCGCCCAGCCAGGGGATGTAGATGTAGCCAGTATCGGGACCGATGGTACACGTGGAGCCCGTCTGGCACATAACTGGTGTATGTAGGCGCATACGGAAGCCCCCTCCCAGGAGAATGTGGGTTACCAGCACGGTATCCAGCCCAGTCCCGACAGATGGTGCACCCATCGCACGGTGCTGTGGTCCGGAAGTATCACGTCCAGCTCCTGGAGCGAGTTCTGAAGGGGGGCGTCGGGCAGTGGTGTCGCCGCTGCGGGCAGATGGAGGCAATGCCGGCGGGTAGAAAAGGAAAATCGTGCTCTTCCCCTCGTTACGGGCTGCTGGGCGTCCGTCAGGGGTGAGAGCTTGGACCTGCCATGCAAAGGCAACCGCGTCGGGGTAGAGCTCAAACGGTGGGGCCGTTACTGGGTATTGCAGCGATGTGGTTGGGAGCGTCTGTTCAAGAATGGGCGTGTTGCGGTCAATAGCAGCGCGCCGATCCTGACCGGGGTAGACCGGCACAATGCGGATGCGGTACAGGACAGTGCCGATAGTGGGTTGAACGGGGAGCCACGTAAACAGCGGGGCTGGAGTTCGGAGCCGCGAGGTGTCTTCGGGGGTAAGGAGCACGGGTGGAGTAGGGACGAGCACGGTGGAAGTGGCGCATAGACGTCCTGTTGCAGCAATCGGGCGGAGCTGTTCATCAAGCAAGCGGACACAGAACTCGTATATGCCTTCGGGGAGGAAGCCGGTCAGGAGCACCTGGGTTTCAATGCTGGGGTCCACCTCCACGGCTTCCTGGGCGACGATTTCCGGTCCGGTCAGTACAATGCTCATCGGACCTGCGGGGATGCTCACCCGAGGCTGTCGTGGGTGCCCATCTTTGGAGCGAGCGACAACACGCTGCGTCCGAATGTCCCGGAGCTCGAAGCCGACAATGGCATTCGGGTATGCCGGGGTTGGCGTGGAAGAGCTGATTAGGAGGCGCACGACGGTCGGATCCTCCTGCCAGACGGCGATCGCTGCTGGTAGTGGCTCGCGCAGCAGGACGGTCACGTTGAGCTGTTGGGCTTGGAGGGAGCAGGCCGCTATCCAGCCTGCCAGGAACCAGCGTACGATATCAGGGCAACGCATACTCTTCGTCCCGCTATCGGACATTCCCCAGCCCTTTCCCCTTCCCCAAGTGCCGTAGTACCGCCGTAGCAGGAGAGCAGTTTCCGACTACGGCAAAAATAGGGTGGGCTATCAAACGGTAGCGCACGGCGCTGTGAACACCGATGGTGGAGGGTCGTGCGTCTATAGCGGCGCGCATAAGAAGGGAGTCTGTTGTGGGGACAGCCCCTGCATATCGCTCCGATCGGCTGCGTCTACGGAAGGCGCTGGGATTGACAGCAGCAGTGATCCTTGTGCAAGCAGTGGGGGCGTGGTATTCGGGCAGTTTGGCGCTGCTGTCGGATACAGGACATGTGCTGACGGATTTTCTCACCCTCGCGGCTGCTTCCGTAGCGCTCCAGGTGGCTGGCTATCCACTGCGACCAGGTTCTCGCTTTACGTACGGACTCCACCGGGTGGAGGTTCTGGTTGCGCTCGGGAGTGCTCTGCTCTTGTTGGGAGTCTGTGGTGGGATTGTGTGGGAAGCTGTGCAGCGACTCGTCGAGCCCCGTCCAGTCTTGGCGGTGCCGTTGATTGTGGTGGCTCTCTTGGGGCTTGTCGGCAATGGATTCGTTGTGGTTTTCCTGCGGCACGGCGAGAGCCTGAGCACACGGGCAGCCTATCTCCATGCCCTCAGCGATATGGCGTCCTCGCTGGCGGTTGTGCTGGGCGGACTTGGGATATGGTGGACGGGGCTTGTGTGGATTGACCCCGTGCTGTCGCTCATTCTGGTTGGTTTCATTGTCCGTCATGCACTCCTACTGCTTTGGGAAGCGGTTGGAGTTGTGCTGGAGGCATCGCCACGCGGGGTGTCGCTGTCTGAGATTGAGGCAGCACTGCAGCGTATAGCAGGGGTAATCGGTGTTCACGATCTGCATGTCTGGCGGGTAGCACCCCATGAGTTGTTGCTGAGCGCTCATGTTGTGGTAGAATCCCCTGAGCAGCATGCGGCGGTTTTAGCTGCTGCTCGGCGTGTGCTGCAGGAGCGGTTTGGCATTCACCACGTCGTGCTCCAAGTTGAGACACCGGAGTTGATGCAGCAGTGGCAGTGCGATACCTGCTGGTATACTCTCGGAGGCGCCCGGTCGTAGGGGTTCCCGTTTCCTACTCGTAACGTGGCGGTGACATCCACGTTGCATGCGCAGGGGAGTTTCGCGCCCGGCAGAGGGAGTGTAGCACGAACCTACAGAGCTTCTCATGCGCATGTGCGATCTCCGTTCTCTGGTTATCCTGGCGCTGCTCTCGGGGTGGGCTGGATGGGCTCAAGATGGGATGCTGGTTGGCTCTGTCCGTGATGCCGAAACTGGTGAAGCTCTAGGGCGAGCAACCGTAGTAGCAGTGGGCAGGGACACCGTGGGGGCATACGCCGACCTACGTGGGGCATTCCGGTTGCGGCTTCGGGAGGGGATGTACCGGGTGCGGGTCTCGATGGTAGGCTATACAGCTATCGAGCGGGATATCGTGGTGCGTTCGGGCGATACTGTTGTGCTGGCATTGCGGCTGTATCCGACGGCGCGTCAGTTGGCGGGCGTGGTCGTGGAGGCACGGCGGGAGCGCGGGAGTGTGGAGAGCGCTCTTACAACGCGGCGCTCTGCTACCGAAGTCAGAGATATCGTGCCAGCTGAGCAGATGCGGGTAACAGGCGATGCCGATGCTGGGCAAGTGCTGCGCCGCATCAGTAGTGTGACAGTGGCGGAGGGCAAGTACCTCTTCATCCGCGGCACGAACGAGCGCTACAGTACCGTGTTGCTCAATGGAATGCCGGTCGCAATGAGCGAGCCAGACCGGCGAGCACTCGCGCTGGAGCTTTTCCCAACGGAGTTGCTGGAGCAGGTGAGTGTGGCAAAGTCTGCTTCCGCTGAGAATCCGGTGGCGGCTGGTGGTGTTGTAGAGTTCCAAACCCTGGATATTCCCGAACGCTCGTTCTTCCAGCTCCGGCTGGGACAGCCGTACATTTTCGGGACCAGCTTCCGTACACGGGCATACCAGCATTATCCAGGTGGGCCACAGGATTGGTTGGGTTGGGATACCCAGTGGCGCCGGCTTCCTGCGGATGCGCCGCCATCCCGGCAGGCGATGAACGAACTGCTGCGGGCAGTCTGGAATCCATACGATACCACAGGTGCCCTCCAGCGCTGGGTCGCAATAGGGCGAGGGTTCAACAACGAGACGTGGCGCCGGGATACCACAACAGTTTCCTTGCTGCCGAACTTCCAACTCTCCGGCGGCTGGCGTGCAGAGATAGGGCAGCGCAGCGAGGTTGGGTTCCTGGGAGTGCTTACCTACGAACGCTCTGCAGCTCTGCAGGATGTCTTCTGGCACGGGCTCTTGTCCGATAAATCTCCCTTGTTTGAGCACGGGGGCATTCAGAGCACGCGGAACGTCAATTGGGCAGCACTCCTGAACGCAGGGGTTCGCATAGAGGAGATTCATGAGCTGCGGCTCCGCAATCTCCTGAGCCGAACCTTGACTGACCGCTTCCTGTTCTTGCAAGGGCAGGACCAGGGCTACCAGTTCTTGGATTTGCGGCACTACGTCTACCACTTGACGCAGTACCAGCTCTGGACATCGCAGTTGAGCGGCTCCCACGCCCTCAATGGCTACGCTGTGGAATGGGAGCTGAGCCGCAGTGAGGCTCGCCAGCAGCAGCCCGACTACCGCCGTATACGGTACCAGCGCCAGACGTACGGTGACCCCTCGGAGCCATTCATCGCTGAGATCCCGGCAACGCAGCAAGGCGATGGAACGCGTGCTGGCCGCTACTTCACAGACTTGTTGGAGCGCATACACGCTGCACAACTGCGGGGACGTCTGCCGTTAGCAATCGGTACACTCCGGACAGGAGTCTCGTGGGAGGAGCGGCGACGGCATTTCACAGCCCGCTCGTTCACGATTATCCAAGCCCGCGGCGGAGCCCGCAACGTTGACTTTACCCTGCCGCCGGAAGAGCTCTTCCGACCAGAGAACTTCCGTGAAGACGGGCTGGGCATTTCCGAGGATACGAAGCTGAGCGACTCCTACCGAGCCGGTGAGCGGGTCTGGGCGGCATATGCCGTCAGCGAGATCCCGCTCACGCTCTGGCTGCCGCTGCGGCTCTCGGTGGGGATGCGGGCTGAGCGGGCGGAGCAGACCCTCTCGACCCATTTGGTCAACGAGCAGCCCGTTGAGGAGCGTCGGCACTGGATGTTCTGGCTACCGACGGTGAACGTGCGAGTGCAGCTCAGCGAACGCATGCAGGTTCGCGCGGCGCTCTTCCGTTCGGTGACGCGTCCCACGTTCCGGGAGCTGGCACCCTTTGCCTTCTTTGACGTTGCTGAGCAGGAGTTGGTTCAGGGCAATCCGCTCTTGAAGCCCGCTGAGGCCTGGAACGCTGAACTGCGCTGGGAGTGGTACCCGGGGCTTGCTGAACACTTGAGCCTGGGTGTGTTTACCAAGCGAATCCTCAACGCGCTGGAGGAGACCATTTTCCCGCAGCAGAGCGAGCTTACACGCACGTTTGCCAACGCTGTTGAGCCAGCACGTCTGTTCGGTGTAGAGCTTGAAGTGCGCAAGCAGCTCGGCTTTCTCGGCAGGTGGGGGCGGACGCTGACGTTAGTCGGCAACTACAGCATCGTGCACAGTCGTGTTGGGGTACGCAGTGGTGGACTCATCGTGGAGCGACCTCTCTGGGGGCAGGCTCCCTATAGCCTCAACGTGGGTGTGCTGTGGAAGACCCCCTGGCGCGGTGAGCTGAGCCTTGCCTGGAATCGTGTTGGGCGTCGCATCGTCAAGGTCGGGCAGCCGGAACAGTACAGCTTCCCCGACCCGCACATCTACGAGCTGCCGCGTGATGCCGTTGATGTTGTCTACCGGCAGCCATTGCCGCTAGGGCTCTCACTGAGCCTCAAAGCGAGCAATGTTCTCGGGAGCCCGGTCCGATGGACGCAGGGCGGTGTAGAAGTCCATCGGCGCACTGAACCACGCACGTTCAGTATGAGCCTCGGATACCGGCTGGAATAGTCGGATGCACGGGAGTATGTTGAACCAGCAACACCTGCTTGTCATGCTGTTTGCACGCTGCCTCCTCCTTGCTGCTGTGACGATCGCAGCTGCTTCCGCGCAGCTTCCCACAAGTGTCCGGCTCCTGAAGCCCGAAGGCGGGAAGGTCTATCGGGCAGGGACTTCGCAGGACTTGGAGTGGTATTGGGACACGACAGGACGCAGCACGGTCTATCCCGTCTGGCGTTTCCAGTTCGCAACCTCACCTTCCGGTCCCTGGCAGGACCTTCCTGGAGCTACGGCGGTCAAGGATAGCGGGCGAACCCGTCTGCAGTATCGTGGTGGCTTCCGCGTTCCTGCTGTGCGGACCACCACCGGCTATGTTCGGATTGTCTTGGTCAATCCCGACGGGACGTTGAACGAAGCAGTCTCCGATATCAACGATGCTCCGTTTACCATTGAGCAGCCAGAGCCTATCCGGGTGGATTCGGTTTTGCGCGACCCCATTCGGACGACGGTGACGTTGTCCCGGAACAAAATCTACGGGCTGGATGGCTACGTCTTCGTGGATAGCGGCGGGGTACTGCGCATTGAGCCTGGGACGATTATTGTTGGCGACACTGTGGGGCAGAACTCCTCCCTCTGCATCAACCGTGGGGGCATCATCTATGCCGATGGGCGCCCGGATGCTCCAATTGTCTTCACAAGCTCGGCACCTCCCGGACAGCGGGCAGCCGGCGATTGGGGCGGGATTCAGATCTGCGGACGTGCTCGTATCAATAACCCTGGCGGAGAAGCGGCACTGGAGGGGGGCATTGCCGATGCCCAGCGCGTTCGTGGGTGGTTTGGAGGCAATGATGACAATGACAGCTCAGGAGTGCTCCGGTACGTCCGCATAGAGTTCGCTGGCATAGCAGCCTTCCCGAACCAGGAGCTCAATGGGCTCACCCTGGGCGGCGTCGGGCGCCGAACAGTGATTGAGAACGTGCAGGTCTCTTACAGCAACGATGACTCTTTCGAGTGGTTCGGCGGTACGGTAGACGGGCGCTACTTGATTGCCTATGCAGGCTTGGATGATGACTTCGATGGGGACAACGGCTGGCGTGGGCGGGTGCAATTTGCCCTGGCTGTCCGCAAGCCGCAAATTGCTGACGTCTCCACCAGCCAGACGTTTGAAATGGACAATGATGCGGCAGCCTCCTACAACCAGCCCTATACAGCGCCGGTCTTTTCCAACGTTACTTCCATCGGCCCGCTCCAAGACACAGCTTGGAGCGCTGGGCAACAGTTCAGCCGGTACTTCGGTGCAGCTATACAGATTCGGCGCAATGCCCGCACCAGCGTGTTCAACTCTATCTTTGTGGGCTGGCCGCGCGGGGTAGAAATTGCCAATTCCAATACGATGGCAGCAGCGTATGCCGACTCAGTGCAAATTCGCAATTGCTCCTTCTTCGGCATCAAGGGAACGTGGCTGAACTTTGCCGGGGGCACCCCGCCAGCAGGGATGACCACCGATTGGATAGCAACTCCTGCCTTCCACAACGAGCTCTTCAAAGCATCCCCATTGCTGGCGCAACTTGAGAATCCTTTCGCCTACGATGACAATGCACTCTTCGATCCCCGCCCGCGTTCGACCGCACCGTACCTCACAACGGCTTCGTTTGAGCGCAGCGGTCCAGTCCCAATCGATGATCCCTGGTTTGAGCGCGTTCCGTACCGGGGCGCTTTTGGTGGGCGGCGGTGGGACTTGCCGTGGGCAAACTACGACCCTATCCACACCGACTACGTCGTCTCGGTCGGAAAGGATTGGCACGTGTGGCAGCCTCGGCTGGAGATGTTCCCGAATCCGGCGAAGGCGGACGTGGTGTGGCTCCGCTACGAGGTGCCGCAGGATTCCCGGGTGTGGCTGGATATCGTGACACCGTTGGGAGAGGTTGTGCAGCGGTTGGTAGCGGGTGAGTTCATGCAGCAGGGAATCTACGAACGCTTGCTCTCCGTTGGTGAATTGGCTGCAGGCACGTACTTTGTGCGTCTGCGAACGACTGCAGGGAGCATCACACACCCCCTCTGCCGCGTGCGCTAACCCCGTAGGGATACGGGCGGCAGCGCTCTGGAAAAGCTACGCCCCCGGGCTGCCGGGGGCGTAGTGTTTTGGGGGTGGGTGGAGGCATGTACGGCAGGGCGTTGTGGTGGTGAAATGGGAGGGCAGGGATGTGCTTTCGTGCTCGGGCGTTTACGTGCCGTTGCCAATGACGTTTTGACTGCCGGGAATAGTGTCTCCTGTAGCCTCTCTGCGCGCCGCGCGCAGCACCGTGCTACACTGCCACTGGGGGTGAGTGGAGATGGTGGGAGTCGAACCCACGTCCGAGATGTGAACCCACGAGCCTCTCCATGCTCAGCCACTCTTTGGAAGTTCGCTTCGGCGGCTCCGAGTGGCAGGACGACCGAAGCTATCGCCGCTTTCTCTGTGCTTCCCCGACGCCCGGCGATGGCTTCGGAGAAGCAGCCCATCAGAGGTCCACGCCTGCATCGGAGCGGATGGGCACGCTGCCGTGCAGACGATGGCGCCTAATCCCTCGGATTAGGCAGCCATGCGGTACGAGACCGCGTCGGCACTTTTTATTCGCCGGTTGGATTTACGTGCAGCACCGGCGGAGCACGGCATGCAGCCCGTGGATTCTCCCATCCCGTCGAGACCAGTCCATCCCCGGATGGCGGAGTGTAAGACGTTCGGAGCAGGTGCTGTAGTTTACGCTGCCGCTAAACGCTCGGCCAGCTTCTGCTCGGCGATCGGGAGGAGAGTTGCGTGGAGCGGAAAGTCGGTATCGGCTTCGCAGATGTAGGTTGTGCCCCGTGGAGGGTTGGGCAGAGCTGCTTGTGCTGAATGGTGCCAGAGGTGTGGCGCCCAGATTCCGCCGATAGGGATAGAGGTGAGATAGCGCAGGTGTACAAGCCGACGTTGGTCGGCTCCGAAGACCGGCAATGCATGGTAGCGCCAGACCAGCAGCTCGTGCTGCGTGCGGTGAGGGATCAGCAGAAAGCCTTCGTCGCGGTGAAGCGAGATGATGCCGACTTCGTGCACGGTGATGTGTTCTAGGGCAAAGTCGTAGAGAGCTTGGCTCTCTTCGCAGAGCTCCTCTACCTGCGGGAGCGCCCATTCTGCCAGTTGGAGCAGGTGTTGCAGGAAGCGCTCGCGGGCTGCTGGGGTATACTCCGGGAGCGTTTCCAGACGCAGCTCCTCCCAGTTGATGCCGACGACTGTGTGTGGGAGTGCTCTCTCAATGAGGTGGGATTGCTGCAGCAGGGAGTGGAGAAGCTCGCGCAGAGCCTGTGCTTCGCGCCATGTCGGCAGGAGCCGCCGCTGCTGAAGAGCGTATTGGTGCGCGCGGAGGGCAGCCAGGATTCGGTACTGTGCTCCTTCCCGATCCTCTCCCGCTCGGAAGAAGAGCTCGATGGAAAGGGGTGGCACCATGGCTTGCGGCAGTCTCGGGCAGTTCAGCGAAGTGAAACGAGCAAAGGGGCGCTTCCCGTGTGAGGTTATTCCACAGCGGCGCGTTCCATGCGCTCTGGGGCGCTGATGCCCAAGATAGCCAGTCCGTTCCGGAGGACGCGCTGGGTGACCCGTGCCAGCACGAAGCGAGCGTGCATACGCTCTGGAGTCTCTGCACCAACGATGCGGCATTCGTGGTAGAAGGCATGGAATGCTTGAGCAACCTCCCGCAGGTACTCTGCCAGGAGTTGGGGCTCGTAGAGCCGGGCGGCTGTTCGGATTCGCTCGGGGAATCGGACCAGGAGCTTGATGAGTGCCTGTTCAGGTGGTAGTTGAAGGCAGCTCACCTCGGCGTGCTCGTCTGGGCTGATGCCGCGCTCGGCGGCATGGCGAAAGATAGAGCAAATCCGAGCGTGCGCGTACTGGAGGTAGAACACAGGGTTGAGCTCGGTTTGCTGCCGCGCCAGCTCCAGCTCGAATTCCAGGTGAGTACTCGGTGCCCGCATGAGGAAGAAGAAGCGGACGACATCAGGACCGAGCTCATCCAAGAGTTCGTCCAGCGTGTAGCTCTTGCCCGAGCGCTTGGACATTTTGACCTGCTGTCCCCCTTCGGTGAGGGTCACGAACTGGTGTAGCACGACATGGATGCGCGAGGCATCGTATCCCAACGCCTTGACGGCTGTGAGGACATCCTCAATGGTTGTGATGTGGTCGGCGCCGAGAACATCCACGATGTGG
>LJSS01000004.1_pt1 | contig 42744 bp, 44 predicted proteins | sample 890271 | NCBI WGS metagenome assembly LJSS01 (sample SAMN03797534, study PRJNA294671) | hot springs metagenome | isolation source: water from Lobios Hot Spring | place: Spain: Lobios, Galicia | collected 2011-02-08
ATAGTTGCGTAATCAGGATAACCAGATCGTGGGCATAAACACGAAAATTCAGGAAAGGTAATTTCAATAATGTAGTCCCTTTCAGGGGATGGATTGGTCCAAGCCTCGAGTTCAGCTTTTTCTATTTCCAGTTCTCCGTATTTTTTTTCCATGACTTATAATTTTAAACTATGTCAGACCCTAAAATTAACAAAGAAATAGAGTGTAAATTACATAAAAAGATATTTGATCACTCTCCATTATCTAAGAAAGATATAGAGAATCTTAGCTTGATAATTAAGGAGCAACTGAAATTTATGGTAAGAAATAATATCCTTCCTTTTCCCGAAAATTACAGAAAATGGTTCTTTATCTTCTGTTATGCAATAGAGAATGGCTTGGATTTAATAGATGATAAACTGTTCGATTTGTACAGGAGAGTATACAAAGAAGAAGAGAATAAGTATTTATTTATGGATATCAAAAACATCATAGAATCGTTAGGTACGGTAGCTGATGATTTAAATGCCTTGATAAAGGAACATAAAAATTACTCATATGAGAAGGAATTAGAACTCAACCATCTCAAGGACCTAGAAAAAAGTTCTGAAATGATAGAAAGCGTTATTTTGTCTTTGATAAACAACTTAAGAGATATACAAAAAAGAATGAGGAACTATTGAAACAGGTAAAAAACAAAAAATGTTATAAAGAATATGAATATACGTATAAAAGAATTAGAAACAAAAGCAAACTTAGACTACTTGACAGGTATTCACAATAGAAGATCCGTAGATAGGGCGCTTAGAGAGTTTTTTAATGAGTTTCTAAAAAATAAATCTAAGTTTTCTGTAATGATTATAGAGATTGACGATTTTAAACAAATAAATGATAAGTATGGACATTTAGTAGGTGATAAAGTACTGATAAATGTAGCTTACGCTATTAAATCATCCATCAGGGCAAAGGATATACTTGGTAGGTGGGGCGGTGATGAGTTTATTGTAATACTTCCAAACACTGACAAAGAAATAGCCGATAAAGTAAAAGAATAGTATAAACAGCTTAAATATATTTGTCGGAGAAGAGCATGTAAAAGTATCATCCAGCATAGGCACTGCGGAAGTTAGCGAAAAGCATAGGAGTGTAGAGGACCTAATCGAAGAGTGCGATATGGATATGTATAAGGATAAGGAGAGTAAATCATAAATTTACTTCATCGGACAACTTGTTATATCTCCGGTTTTAACTTTTAACGTCCTCATTCAAGGATAGTATAAAATTAACACAAGTTCTTAAACCAAACCCTGTACCTTCTTTTGTGTAGTAACCGTACTCTTCTTTCATATAAGCAGGTCCAGCTATATCGATATGCGCCCACTTTATACCTTCATCTACAAACTCTTCCAAAAACATGGCTGCTGTAATTGCACCACCGTAGCGCCCACCTGAATTTACTACATCAGCAGGACCTTTCTTTATCTTTTCTCTGAGCTTTTTATCATCTAAAGGCAATTGCCACAGTCTCTCTCCAGTCTTTTTTGAGATCTTTAGAAGATCATTAGCAAGGTTTTCATCGTTGCTAAAAAGCCCCGCTGTGTATTCACCCAAAGCCACTACACATGCACCCGTTAGAGTAGCCAAATCTATAATTATCGATGGTTTGAGTCTTGAAGCGTAAGAGAGTGCGTCTGCAAGGGTAATTCTCCCTTCGGCATCGGTATTGTCCACCTCTATGGTTTTTCCGTTCAGTGCTCTTATGATGTCATCTGGTCTGTAAGCGGTGCCACTGGGCATATTTTCGGCTAAAGCGGCGATTCCGTGAACCTCTATGTTGGGCTTGAGTTGAGCTATAGCCTTCATAATACCCAGCATAACGCATGCGCCAGATTTGTCCATCTTCATAGTTCTCATGTAATCGCCAGTCTTTATGTTTAGTCCACCCGAATCGAAGGTCAAGCCTTTACCCACTATGGCTACTTTGTCTTTGGCTTCTTCAGAAGGTCTATAAACGAGGTGTACAAACCTAGGTGGTGTGGCTGAACCTTTACCTACGCTCCAAAGAGCCATCATTCCCATTTCCTGTATTTGCTTTTCATCGTACACTGTACACTCTAACCCATACTCTTGCGCTACCTTTTGAGCCAGTTCTGCAAAAGTTATGGGATTTATGACGTTTCCAGGTTCGTTAACTAAGTCTCTTGCGAAGTTTTGAGCTTGCGCTAATATTTTTCCAATCTTTATCCCTTTTTCATCAGCACCGTAAATGTTAACGCTTTCTACCTGTCCTTCATCTTCATTTTTGGTTTTGTACTTTTTAAAGGAATAGCTTCCCAAGATGAAACCTTCTGTAATAGCCATCGATGTTTCGTAATCAAGTTTCTCACCTGCATATAGAGTTATTTCCTTTACCTTGTCCTTTTTTGCTCTCTTGGAAATAAGAGCTGAGGACCTTCTGTAGTTATCAATTGTTGTTTTATCCTTCTTTTTTCCCAATCCCGAAACGTATAAAATCTTTACCGAATCACTTTCAAATGGTATGAGTAATTTTACCACTGTATCCTCTTTTCCTTTGAAGCTTTCCATCTCAAGAAGCTTTTCTATCAACGGCCTTTTTTCTTTCAAAACCTCAAGATTTGAAAAATCATCTTCGTAAAGGAAGATACCCATAATTGTTGGCAATGTTTCAAATTGTGCACTTTTTATATCCATATCTCAGTCCTCCTTTTCCACCTTATGCATTTCCCTAGAAAGGGCTACTTTGCCCGTCCTTGCCATTTCTCTAATACCAAAAGGTTTAACCATTTCCAAAAAGGCGTTTATCTTATCGGTAGTGCCTGTTATTTCCACGGTGTACGTATCTGGTGACACATCCACAATTCTACCTCTGAATATTTCCACAAGTCTGAGAACTTCATCGCGTGCCCTGGGTGTTTGCGTGTTTACCTTTATAAGGGCCAGTTCTCTCTCTACGTGGGGAATTTCAGTTAAGTCTTTAACCTTTATTGTGTCTATTAGCTTTCTCAACTGCTTAATTACCTGATCTATTACTACATCATCACCTACAACTTCCAGGGTCATTCTGGATATTCCCGGCTCGTGCGTCTCTCCCACGGACATATCTTCTATATTGTAGCCTTTACCTGCTATTAAAGTGGCAATGCGTGCCAGGACACCTACCTCGTTTCTTACCAGTATGCTTATTATGTGCCTTCTTATGCTACCTTTTTTCAGTTCTCTGGTAAGTGGTGCTTTTATAACTTCTAACGTGTTGCTTCCTATAGTATCCGCCATTTTTGCCTCCTTAACCTACAAGGTACATAGTTTCCGCTTCTACCTTTTTCTTACCATCCTCCAATATCATATCCTTATAGGATTTGCCAGCAGGAACCATAGGGAATACGTTTTCTTCCCTATCCACATGAAAGTCCATTATTACGGGTCTGTCATGAATTTTTAAAGCTTCTTCGATTATCTCTCTTACATGGGAAGGTTTTTCAGCTCTAAATCCTACCGCTCCACATGCCTCCGCCAGTTTTACAAAGTCTGGCTGAATGGATAGATCCACTTCCGAATACCTTCTATCATAAAATAACTCTTGCCATTGTCTAACCATGCCAAGGTATGAGTTATTTATAATGGCAACTTTTACAGGTATCTTATACTCAACAGCGGTAATTATCTCTTGCATCGTCATTAAAAAGGAACCATCTCCATCTATAACAAACACCTCTTTGTCTGGTCTACCTACCTTTGCACCTATACCTGCTGGGAATCCAAAGCCCATAGTACCCAGACCACCGGAATTTATAAACTGCCTTTCAAAGCTGTATTTGTAAAACATAGCAGCCCACATCTGATGCTGACCTACGCCTGTGGATATTATACTTTGCCCCTTTGTAGCTTCCCATATCTGCTCTATTACGTACTGCGGCTTTATCACCTTGTCCGATTTTTGGTAGGTAAGAGGATGGAGTTTTTTCCATTTTTCTATCCGTTCTATCCATTTTTGCCTTTCCTCTGGATATAAGATCTTGGCACCTTCTTTCTTTATCTCTTCTATGAGTTTTCTTAGAACGATTTTGACATCTCCAACGATGGGTATATCTACCACTATATTCTTGGATATGGATGCGGGATCTATATCTATGTGAATGATGGATGCTCTAGGGGCGAACTCGTCTATCTTACCCGTCACTCTATCGTCGAAGCGAGCACCAACCGCTATCAAAAGATCGCAGTTATAAACCGCCATATTGGCGTAGTAAGTTCCATGCATTCCTAACATGTGCAGAGATAGAGGATGAAGCTCCGGGAAAGCACCTTTACCCATGTTGGTGGTAGCAACAGGTATCTTCATAAGTTCCGCCAGTTCTACGAGTTCCTTTTGGGCTTCTGCCTGCACAGCACCACCACCTACGTAAAGAACAGGCGTCTTAGCTTCCATTATGGCTTTTGCAGCTTTCTTGATCTGTTGAGGATTACCTTCCAGATGAGGTCTATAACCAGGAAGGGACGTTCTTACCTGTTCATCCGATGGTATTTCTACATCTGAGAGCTTTTGAGTTATGTCCTTTGGAATGTCTATCAAGACAGGACCAGGTCTACCTGTTCTGGCTATATAAAAAGCTTGTCTTACTATCAGCGGCAGATCTTCTATCTTCTTAACTAAGAAGTTGTGTTTAGTTATGGGTCTTGTTATACCTACGATGTCTACCTCTTGGAAGGCATCGTTTCCTATCAGGTGTGTGGGAACTTGTCCAGTTATGAAAACCGTAGGAACAGAGTCCATGTAAGCGTCCGCTATAGCTGTCACCAAATTTGTGGCTCCAGGTCCAGAGGTGGCTACAGCTACACCTACCTTTCCTGTTGCCTTGGCGTATCCTTCAGCCATATGACCGGCGCCTTGCTCGTGTCTGACCAGTATATGCTTTATAGTTCCATCTCTGTATAGAGCATCGTAAAACTCCATTATGGCACCACCTGGCAAGCCAAAAATCACTTCGACACCTTCAGCTTTCAAAGCCTCTATAAGAATATCTGCTCCCTTTCTCAAAATTTTTACCTCCTATTGGGTTTAAAAGTATAAAATATAAGCTTTTGTTAAGGATGTGTTAATAGATAAAACCCTCTGCTGCTTTTTTACCTTCTCTAAAGCAAAAAAATCGAACAAACCTTATAAAGGTAAACAACCAACCCCTTAGGAATTTTCCTTTAAAAAGTTGGATAATATAAATTCCATCATATCCTTATGGTAGAGTCTTTCTCTCTTTAGTCTTTCTATCTCCATCTCTAGCTCGTGAGTCATAGGATGGTGTTTTTCTAGCTTATCGATTTCTTTGTCCATTTCTTCGTGTTTTTCGTAATGGTACCTGAATTCTTTGTCCTTTTCCAGAAGTATCTTTATAGCTTCTTCTCTTGTCATACTACATCCTCCTCTCTGGGTCTTAATAATATTAAACCATATAAACTGATGGCATACCCGATTACAAGCGTGGATAAAGGAGCAAACACTAAGTATATGATGAAGGAAAGTAGAAAAGGGATATTTGCCAAAACAAACAGCCAAAAGTAGCGCCTGGTTGCCGTGTAACTCCAATGAACGTCCTTGTCCGAAAAAACTGGAAAATACTTTTTCTTTAAGAAGACTCCCAACGGTATAAGCAGTACACCTACAAAGACTACAAGAGCGTTTGCATAAAGTACCAGTTTCATCGGTAAGGGAAGCTTGAAAAAAGGATACAAAACCACCGAAGAGAAAAATACAAGACTTAGAAAACCGACGCTTGCAAAGAAAAAGTGCTTTATTCGCTTTCTGTAGATTTCCAACATCAAAGAAGTTATTATATTTAACAAGGGGCGATATATGAAGGGGATTATAGATCTGCTTATCTTCTTAGCCTTTCTTGCGATCGTGTTGGTTGGTTCTTTAGGTGGAGATGTATTCAAAGAGTTAATAAAAACACTAGGAGGTGTTAGTATGGGTTTTCTTTTTGTGATAGTTTTGGTCATAGCTGCTGTGATTTTTTTAGCTTCCAGTATTAAGGTAATTCCAGAATTCCAAAGGGCAGTGGTGTTTAGATTAGGTAGAGTCATAGGTTCAAAGGGACCTGGGATATTCATTCTGATTCCTATAATTGACCAGATGGTAAAGGTAGACCTCAGAACAGTTACCTTGGATGTTCCAACTCAAGACATAATTACAAAAGATAACGTCTCCGTAAGTGTGGATGCTGTAGTTTACTTTAGGGTTGTAGACCCTGTTAAATCTGTTGTAGATGTAGAAAACTACCTCTTTGCCACATCCCAGATTGCTCAAACTACGTTAAGGAGTGTGTGCGGTGCGGCGGAGTTGGATGAACTGCTTTCCGAACGAGAAAAGTTGAACATACAGCTTCAAGAGATAATAGACAAGCAAACGGATCCATGGGGAGTCAAGGTGGTTGCTGTTGAGCTTAAAAAGATAGATCTTCCAGAAGAGCTGCGCAAAGCTATGGCAAGACAGGCGGAAGCTGAAAGAGAAAGAAGAGCAAAGATAATAGCCGCGGAGGCGGAGTATCAAGCTGCTCAAAAACTCGCGGAAGCAGCACAAATCCTGGCAACCCAGCCAATGGCTTTGCAACTTAGGTATCTGGAAACGATCCAAACGGTCAGTAGCAAACAAGGAAACACCATAATATTACCAATACCGACTGAAATGTTTAAGCTGTTTTACAATGGTAAAGTACAAAGTTAGGGTAAACAAAGCGGGATCTATCTTTATAGCGGTAACTATACTGTTGGGTGTATCGGCGATAAACACCGGCAACAACCTCTTGTATCTTATAGTCTCATCTCTCCTATCTTTTATGCTTCTGTCAGGTATGGCTGCTCTTTACAACCTAAAAGGTTTAAAGTTAAGCCTTATCCCTCCAAAAGAGGTTTTTGCCCAAAAGACGGAAAACTTTAAAATTATCCTAGAGAACCGCTACAAATTCCCAAAGTTCTTACTATCTCTTGAATCCTCCCATGGAAGCACCATTGTTCCCGTACTTTTAAAAGTTAAAGAAGTACACTTACCTATGTTTTTTGAGAAACGTGGATTAGTTAACAAGGTAACAATCACTGTAAAAACCGACTTTCCCGTAGGTTTGTTTACAAGATACTATACGCAAGAGGTAGAAACCGCCCTTATCGTCTTTCCAAAACCTGTAACTTCTGACATAAATTCCTTTTTGGATAGGGGTAAGGAAAAGTATCAATACACGGAAAACGTAACCAATTTTAGAGGTTACGACGAGGTTGTTGGAACAAAGGAGTATTCAGGAGAAGCCATTAAGTTGATAAACTGGAAAGCAACCGCAAAGATAGGAAAACTCATGGCAAAAGAAATGCACACATCTGCACAAAGTCCTATAACTCTCAGCCTGGATCAGGTGGATGGTGATTTAGAAAGTAGGATATCAAAACTCACCTATATAGCCATTAAGCTGCTGGAGAGTGGTTACCCTGTGGGTCTGAGGTTGGATGATGAGTACCTCGAGCCTTCAACGGGAGAAGTCCAAAGGTATAAGATACTCAAAGCTTTAGCTCTCTTCCATCAGAGCCCTGGGATATGAACCGAGTATTTTGATCATCTGAGTCCTCTCCTTTAACGTATCGATAGCCTTTTTTACGTTTTCATCCTCTATATGTCCCTGCAAGTCCACAAAGAAAACGTAATCCCAAGCTTTTTTCTTGGATGGTCTGGACTCTATCTTGGTTAGGTTTATACCATAGTTGTAAAAGGTTTCTAATGCTCTGTAGAGGGCACCTGGTTCATCTCTCAAAGCGAATATTAAGCTGGTTTTGTCCTTACCTGTTTTATTTGTGTTTCTCTTTCCTACAATCAAAAACCGCGTATAGTTGTTGAGGTTATCCTGTATGTTGGTAGCCAGTATGTTCAGATGGTACGTGTACGCTGCCACTTCACTGGCTATGGCGGACGCATCGTCCATTTCAAGGGCTATTTCGCAAGCTTTTGCGGTGCTTTCTGTTTCTATAAGCTGTGCGCTTGGAAGGTTCTTCTCTAGCCAGTTTCGGCATTGAGCCAACGCGTGTTTGTGAGAGTAAACTTTTTCGATTCTATCCAAACTTTGCTGTGTAGAGAGCAAGTGAAGCTGTATGGGTATTACCACCTCACCCACGATGCGTAAATCGGACTCTAAGAACATGTCCAAAGTGTAATTAACTACCCCTTCTATGGTGTTTTCTACGGGAACCACTCCATAGTCGGCTCTATCGCTTTCCACTTCCGTGAAAACATCCCTTATTGTGGTTGCGGGAATGTAGAGAGCGGAAAAACCAAAGCGCTCCAGCGCAGCTTGATGGGTAAAGGTAGCCTTTGGACCAAGGTAGGCGATTTTCAGTTCTTTTTCTAGGGATAGACAAGCGGATATGATTTCCCTGTAAACGTAGCTAAGGGCTTTTGATGGAAAGTGTTCACCTTCCTCCTTGTTGATGAGTAACACCTTTTCTATTATTTCCCTTTCCCTCTCAGGAACGTGTATTTCCAAACCCTGGCTTTTTTTGATATCACCTACCGCTTTGGCTAACTTTGCACGTCTGTTTAATAGGTTTACTATTTCTTTATCTATCTTATCTATTTCTTTTCTTAGTTCCTCTATTTCCATTCTATATTAGTGTAACTTACAACCTTACCAGGTGCAAATCAGTAGTGTTGAAACGTTTCCCTAGTATTGGTGTGGATGCCTTTTGTTTCCAGTATTTGCGCCTCTTTCTGTATATTTCCCTCAGGTATTCTGGAAGTGTTAGGCTAGGATATTTACCTTTAGCTATCTTACGAAGATGCCACCATCACTTTTGAATGGGTTGAGAATCATCGTCTTGCAAAGGTTCATCGGACATATCCATAGCTTCCAAAAATCTATGGACATTTTGAACCAATTTCCTATCTGTTTTCTTCACATACACACTATCTTCTAGACCTCCTTGATGCACCTTTTCTCTCAGTTTGACTACTATATCTGGATAACCTACGCCATAGTTGAGAAATAGCTCCACCTCTGCAAAGTACACATAATCGGTATCCGCTTGCTTTTTTGTATCTTCCATACTATATATTATAAACCATGACTAAAATCAGTGTTATAGGAAGTGGTGTAATCGGCTTAAGCATAGCTCTCGAACTAGCATTGAATGGACTCAAGACGAACGTTATAACCAGAGATTTATCCGAAGCCACCTCGTGGGTAGCTGGTGGTATGCTAGCTCCTTTTTCCGAAGGTCTAGAGGGGGAAATTTTTGAGTTCTCATATGAGAGCTTAAAGCTTTACGAAACCTTTGTTAATAAGATATCCGACCTTTCCAAGCAGAGAGTGGATATATGGATGGATGGTATAAACAGAGTGGTATTTAACAACGAAGAAGATCTTTTACGCAAAGCGGATATCTATTCTAAAAACTATAAAGTTAGTGTTTATAAAAATCCCAGGGAACTTATCCTTGGTATCTCGCAGAACGTAAATGCTATAGTCCATTATATGGAAGAAGGCTGGGTGGATGTTTATTCGTTGATGGAAGCATTAATAGAGGCACTCAAGAGGTTAGGTGTGGAAATTATTCACGATAACATCGTAAAGGTAGATTTAAAGGACGGAGAAGTGCAAAAACTGATAGGTGTTCGAAATGAGTATACCGCAGACCAATACGTTTTTTGCTTAGGCGCTTGGACTAAACAGCTTTTTGATGTTCCTATATATCCTATCAAAGGACAAGCTTTAAAGTTAAACGCCAGAATCTCAGATAGAGTGCTTTACTCCAGCGCATCATACATAATCCCAAGGAGTTTATACACCTACATAGGTGCCACGAGCGAAGAGTGGGATTTTTCAAAGAAAATTACGGTGCAAGGTATACTTTCCTTAACCAAAGGGTTGATGGATGTTTTGCCAAATGTTGGAGATGTAGAGTTATTAGAGGCACTTGTAGGCTTTAGACCGTGCACTAAAGATCAACTGCCAGTTTTTGAAGTTGGTAAAAATTACGTATACGCAGGTGGGCACTGTAGGAACGGAATCCTGCACGCTCCTATAACATCCAAAGTAGTGCTGGACTACATCTACAACGGACGTATGTCCAAATACATGGATGCTTTTTCTTCTCAAAGGTTTAAGCGATAACTCTTAGAGTAACTGCAGGCTGACTTTTTGCTACCATTGAGTCCTTTTGTCTTATACTAATTACCTTATGAACGATACACTTCTGAGAAGTCTCAGGAAAGAACCTATAGATCGCTTTCCCATCTGGCTCATGCGTCAAGCGGGAAGGTATATGAAGGAGTATAGAGAGCTCAGGGAAAAAGAAAGGAACTTTCTCGGCTTTTGTAAAAATGTAGAGCTCGCCACGAAGGTTTCACTGTTACCTTTGGAACTTTTAAAGGTGGATGCGATAATAATATTTTCGGACATACTAGTTCCTTTGGAACCCATGGGTGCAAAGATAGAATTTTTGGATGGTGAGGGACCAAAGGTCTACTGGGACGGTGATGTAAAATCGCTAAAGAGGATTTCCTACAGAGACACGGATTTTGTGAACCAAGTAATAAGGAACGTAAAAACACTTCAGAAGGAAGTACCAGTTATAGGTTTTTGCGGTGCACCTTTTACGTTGCTCTCTTACCTGGTTGAAGGTCAGTCCAGCAGAGATCTAAGGAATACTAAGCTTTTTATGTGGGGAAATCCCAACTACCCAAAGATCATGTCGTTAATGGTAGAGAATCTCATTGAGTATCTGGAAGGACAAGCCAAAGCGGGCGCCGATGTTTTGCAGGTATTTGATAGCTGGGCGATGTATCTTTCCTATGAGGACTACTCTTGTTACGCAAGGGACGTCTTAAAACCTTTCTTTGAAGAACTGAAAAAGCGAATAAACGTGCCCATTATCTACTTTTACAGAGGGTCTCAAAGCTTTCTAAAAGAGGTTGACAAGCTAAACGTAGATGCTGTATCCGTAGACTGGACTGTGGACATAATAAGCTGCATGAGCGAAAGCGATAAGGTTTTTCAGGGCAACTTGGATCCACATGTGCTTTATGCTTCCGAAGAAGTTTTAGAGGAACGAGTGAGATCCTTCCTTGCCAAGATACCAAGAAAGACGGGTTACATCTTCAATCTGGGACACGGTCTCATGCCCGATATGGACTTTAAAAAGGTTAAACTCTTGGTGGATATTGTAAAGAGCTTCAGGGTTTTATGATATCAGAAGGAAAGGCAAAAATAAAGTTAGGCGTTCCTAAGGTTGTCTCGACCCATATGGGAGTTTTCTACAATCCCATTATGAAGGTAAACAGGGATATAAGTCTGTTGATTATGTCCAGCATGGAAAAAGACATTACAGTATGCGATATCTTAGCAGCCAGCGGCATAAGGTTGATAAGGGCTGTCTTAGAATTGCCCAACGTAAAGAAGGTTATTTACAACGACCTAGACATAAAAGCTAGGGAAAAATTCCTGGAGAGTTTGCACCTAAACGGCATAGACACACATAAGGTGGAAATTTATACAGAAGAAGCTAACATACTTGCCAGAAAACTCAAAAATGTGGATTATCTGGATTTAGATCCCTTTGGATCCCCTGTCCCTTTCTTAGAAAGTTCCTTATTTCCGGTAAACAGGTATGGTGTGCTTAGCGTCACAGCTACAGACACCGCCGTGCTATCTGGCACTTACCCACAAACATGCTTTAGGCGTTATGGATCTAAACCTATGTTGGATGCGGAATTTTACCATGAGATAGGCACAAGAATACTCATAAAAAAGGTGGTAGAGGAAGGTGCCAAACACGATTACGCGTTCACCCCTATATTTTCCTATTCCTACAAACACCATATGAAGGTCTTCCTTATAAAGGATATAGGTGCCAAAAGGACGGATAAAGTGTTGGAAAGTATTGGTTACTTGCAGTACTGCCCCAGTTGTTTGTATAGGACGAGTGTGACCTTAGAAGGTATAAAGGGAACATGTCCTTACTGTAGTTCCAAAATGCACTACGCTGGACCTTTATGGATTGGCAAGCTCTGGGATGAGAACTTGGTAGAAAAGATTTGGGCAAACCGTGCAAAAGTGGATATTTCGCAAGAAACCAACAAACTCCTGAGCGCCATAAAGGAAGAATCCAAGAAACAGACGCTAGGTTTTTATACCATTTCAGCGATCGGCAGAGCCTATAGGATCGCTAACCTGCCACCTATCCACAAAGTAATAGAGTTGTTTGATGGAACACGCACCCATTTCCGTGGTGATGGTTTTAGATCGAACCTACCCCACGAAGAGTTCATAGAAAAGGTTAAATCCCTCAGAACATGAGTTACTACGAAAGTCTAAAGGACCTGATCCTGAGTTTGAAGAAGGACGTTCTATTTTTATCGCCACGTGAGCGTTGGTTTTTGAAGATTTTGGAACAGCAGGGTTATTCCTTAGAAGCCGTCAAAAAGGGTATAGAGAGGTTCTACAAAGCTCTAAGACCAGACAGAAGGTCTACAACACCTGTTTTTCTGTCCTTTCATTACATAGAGAAGATCCAAAAGGAGCTAGACAGAAAAAAATTGAAAGATCAGAAAACAAGCTGGAGGGAAAAATTCCACAAGAACATAGAAAAGGTTAGAGATTTTTTAAAAAGTCCCATACAGGAGCCTTCCACAGAAGAGGAGGCGTATAGGATACTCCAGAAAATAGAAAACGAGATAGTTCAGAACCTTTGGGATAGTATGCCACAAGACGAAAAAAAAGCGATCCTGAGAAAGTACGCACAGTTCAAAGCTGATCAAGAGCTCTTGAAGCTTTTAGTAAAGTCCGAGATAATGGATAGATACCGCATTCCCAAGATCTCGATTTTATAGGATCCTTAACAAATTTTTAACAATGACTAACTTAAAATATAAGAGAGGAGGTTATCAAATGAAACTTTTTCAAGAACTGGAAGAAACGAAGCAGTTGGTTATCGATATGGCAAGATTGGTAAAGACGGCTGTTGATAAATCCATAGAATCTTTGAATAAGCAGGATATAGACCTTGCGGAGCAGGTCATAAAAGGCGACGACAAAATAGACTCAATGGAAGTGGAAGTGGAAAGGAGATGCATAAGGATGATAGCCCTTTATCAACCGGAAGCCTCAGACCTGAGACTCATAATGGGTATATATAAGATAGTTTCTGACTTGGAAAGGATAGGGGATGAAGCGGAAAATATAGCGCAAAGGTCTATACTCCTTGCAAAGGAACCACCACTCAAACCCTACGTTAACTTAAATCTTATGTCAGAACACGTAAAGACGATGATAGAAGATGCGGTTATAAGCTTCTTCCAAAAGGATGTGGAACTGGCTAAAAAGGTCATTCAAAGGGATGATTTGGTGGATGAACTTTACCATCAACTGGAAAGAGAGCTGATAACGTATGTCCTTGAAAACCCGGCAAATATAAGCAGAGTTATAAACCTATCCTTTATAGCTAGGCATTTTGAACGCATCGCGGACCATGCGGAGAATATAGCTGAAATGGCTATATACTGGACCGAAGGAGAGATGGTTAAGCATCAACATATAAAGGAAAAGGATTGAGGATCTATGTAACCTTTTTTACGTTCTTTATTGTTTTTTTTGCTTTAAACGTAATTTTCATAGATAGTTTAAGAAAGATATGGGTAAAGGGCTACACTCTAATTCTATTCGTCATCAATTTAGACCTTATCATTCTAATCGTTGTATTTTCCGTATTCTTTAGAAAGCTTGTAAAGACTTACCTGTACGAAAGAAAGGGAAAACTGAGGGTGAAGGTCTCCAACGCTCTGTTCTTTTACGTTATAGTGCCCATAATATTCTTAAACGTGGCTGTAGGTTTGGTTCTCTTTCAGTATACAAAAACCATGCTATCATCACCGCTTAAAGATCTCTACGTCAAATCGGAGCAACTACTCAGAAGTGTAAAGGAGATAGAGGACAGTAAGATAAAAACATACAGAAACTTTTTCAGTTTAGTCACATCCCAAGGAAAAGATCCCAAGGAATACAAGGACTTATTGGACGATATAAAGGCTATAGATGAAGTAAGAAACTGTAGAGAATCCATAAATGAAAGCGAAATAGTCATCTGTGTTGGAAATTACCAAATAACCATCTCCAGAAACGAAGAGAGCATAAAGATACTCAACACCATAAGCAATACAGCTAGAGAGCTCAGAAGCATGGTAAAATCCAGAGATTTCATAACAGGAATTCACGTTTATTTCATAGTTTTTATAACCTTCATTACCTTCTTGGCTTCCATCTGGTTTGCCAATATTGTAGCCAGATACATAAGCTCTCCCATAGAGAAACTCTCCCAAAAAGCCAGGGAGATAGCCATGGGCAACTTCGATATCAGCTTAGGTATACCCAAGAGAAAAGACGAGATAGATATGCTAACCGAATCTTTCACGAAGATGAAAGAGGATCTAAAAGACCTGTATAAAAAACTGGACAGAGAAAAGGAAACTCTAAGGAAACTCATCGAGAACCTACCCGTAGGTATAGCTTACGTTCGGAAGGATGGGACACCTATAGTAAACAACGCATTTTATCAGTTAACCAACGCAAAAGACCTGGAAAATATAGAAGAATCTCTGAGCAAAAAGACCAATTTAGAACTCAAAAAAATACAGATATCGGAAGGCATAGCTTACGTTGTATACGATGTGGAACCATACATCCTATCGGAAAGGTTTAAGACATGGCAAGAAGCGGTAAAGCATATAGCTCACGAAATAAAAAATCCCCTTACACCTATAAGTTTGAACCTTGAAAGAATAACCTACCTAGTGCAAAAGGATGTGATAGACAAAGAGAAGATCATTCAATCGGTGACGATCATGTTGCACGAGATAGAAAGAATTAGAAAACTGATAAACCAGTTTAGGAGTCTGTCTTCAGAAAGAAAACCCAACTTTCAAGAACTGAACTTAAGGAATCTAATAGAGGACTTGAAAAAGCTCTACACAACAATTACTGTAGAACTTCAAGGTGACAAAGTTATAAACGGTGATGCTAACCTTCTCAAAGACATGTTTATGAACCTTTTCAACAACAGTTTAGAATGGGACGCTACAAGGGTAGAAATAGAGATAAAAGATGATACTATTCTTTACAAGGATAACGGAAAAGGTATACAAGAAGGAATGGAAGAAACAATATTTTTACCTTACCACTCCGAAAATCCCCAAGGCTTTGGTCTAGGACTGTCCATAGTCAAACATATAGCCAATTTACACGGATGGAATGTAAAAGCTGTGCCCAGCAAAGAAGGTTTCATGGTGGTTTTTAGCATGTCTAAAGATAGAACAGAGTAAAAAACGGTAGTGTATACCAATTGCGTCTATTATTTAAAAACATCACTCACCAGGAGACTGGGCAATAATTAAAATGGCTTTGCATAATGTCAAATAAGGATAGCTGTACAATCTAGAATTATAAAGAGGTCATAAGTACCATTGAGGAAAACGCTTGCATACGGGCGGTCCAGATATTTCCTGTATGCCCAGGCATATCCACTCTTTACCATCTCTAAATTTGCATTAGTGCCTCGTTCATATAAAACACATACATATCTGTTGTATGTCTTTCTACCAGTAAACTCTACTACCACCTTCCTGTGCAAAACAGAGATTCAATATAGGTCTTTGCTTCCATGCGGTATTTCAGGTGCATTTATACTGTAAAACCTGCACGTATATCTGCCACCTTTCTCACTTTCTATAAGAACTGTATCTCCATCCTTTACTTTAAGGACTATACCAGTGTCTTCTTTAAGCAATGGGATAAAAACCACGAAAAGACCGCCAGCAATTTTAATGATCTTAATTATTTACCTCCTTTCTTTGATGACATAACAGATTTAATTTTTCTTAAAAATTTCAAAAATATCAGGTTATGATATAATTTAATAAAGAATTGGTATGAATATTACCCTAATTTAAGAGATATAAGGGAAAGGAGATGAAACTAATGTTTAAAAAGTTATTGCTTATATCACTTACATTGTGTGTAACACTTGTATCAACGACAGCTTTTGCAGATGTTTTCGTTAGAGGACATTGGAGAGACACAGACGGCGATGGTATAAAAGACACCTGGGTCAATCCGCATTACAGAACAGCACCAAACTCTAATCTCTTTGATAACTACTCAACATGGCCAAATATAAACCCCTACACAGGAGAAAGAGGATATAAAAAGCCGTATAGAAACTTTTATTACTTCAAACTGAGATAAGTGATTATCACAACAACGTTAGTCTGTGGTGATTTTCAGCGTCCTTACCAATAAGCCGGAGTAAACGGATTGAAAGGGTTTTGTTGGCTCTTATAGACTCTTATAACGTTAAAATTTTATAATATCAGCAACAATTTATAAGGAGGTGCTAAGGATGCTGCTAAATTACGAAAGCTCCAAAAGCGTTCAGGAAGTCAGAAGCGCCATTGAAGAAAATGCTAAAGCCAAGGGCTTTGGTGTTATGGCTGTTCACGAAGTATCTAAGATCTTAGAAAACAAAGGCGTACCCATAAATTACGAATGCGTAATTGTAGAGGTTTGCTCTCCCAAACATGCGAGCCAAGTTCTTCAAAAAAACCCCCAGTATATCTACAGCCATGCCGTGTAGGATATCCATACTCAACCAAGGCGAAAAAACAGTAGTAATGACAGTGTCATCTATGATGATGCTTAACATGTTTAACGAACCTGAGCTAGAGGATGTAGCAAGGGAGGTAGAAACACTTATGAAAGAGATAATAGAGGCATCCCTCTAATGTCAAAAGATGAGTACTATATGCAAATCGCTTTAGATTTGGCTAAAGAAAGGAAAGGATTAACGCACCCCAACCCTACCGTGGGGTGCGTCATTGTAAAAGACGATCAAATTGTAGCAAAAGCTAATCACGAAAAGGCAGGAGCTTTGCATGCGGAAGCCAAAGCTTTACAGATAGCTGGACCTTTGGCAAAGGGGGCTACGCTTTACGTTACATTAGAGCCTTGCAATCACTTTGGAAGAACCCCACCTTGCACCGATGCAATAATAAAAAGCGGTGTAAAGAGAGTAGTTATTGCAACTTTGGATCCCAACCCTTTGGTTTGTGGAGAAGGCATAAGGAAGCTAAAGGAGCACGGTATAGAAGTGGTAACTGGTGTATTGGAAGAACAGGCAAAAGAACTAAATGAGGACTTTTTCGTATACATAACCCAAAAAAGACCTTACGTAACACTAAAGTTCGCTCAAAGTATAGACGGTAAAACCGCCTTAGAAAATGGCGAAAGCAAATGGATAACTTCCCAAGAATCCAGAGAGCACGCTCACCAACTGAGAAAGGAAGCAACCGCCATCTTGGTAGGTATAAATACGATCCTTAGGGACGATCCTCTTCTGACTGTGCGATACGTGCAAACCCAACAACAACCTGTAAGGATCGTTTTGGATCCCCACTTGAAAATTCCTTTAAGTGCCAAAGTGGTAAAGGACAAGTCCAGCAAAACCATCGTCGTAACTGCAGGCGAAAACAGAGAGAAAATAAGGGCTTTAGAAGAGGAAGGTGTAGATATCCTTCTGGCACATGTGGAAGATAATAAACTGAACCTACAAGAAGTTTTGAGAGAACTTTACTTTAGGGAGATAATGCACATATTAGTAGAGGGTGGCTCCATCACTTCAACCAGCTTTGTAAGGGAGAAGCTCTTTGACAGAGTATTTGTTTATATAGCACCCATGTTCATAGGAAAAGGCAAAACGTTGTGGGACATAGGGATAAAAAGGCTACAGGAAGCGCCAAAGCTCAAACTCAGAAAGGTCCATACCTTCGGTCACGATGTAGCCATAGAGTATAGAGCGCAATGAGAGTACTTTTTATGGGAACGCCGCAGTTTGCGGTGCCTAGTTTGTTAGCTATTATGAAACATTTCCATCTCATAGGTGTAGTTGTACAACCAGATAAACCCTCCGGACGTGGTCAGAAGCTAACACCACCTCCAACCAAGTTGGTAGCTATGCAAAACAACGTGAAGGTCTTTCAACCCCACAAAAAATCTGAAATCCTAGAAATAGTAGAACTCACCAATCCAGACTGTATCGTGGTTGTAGCCTATGGGAAGATACTACCGCCTCAGGTTATAAACTATCCCAGATACCGTTGCATAAACCTTCACGCCAGTTTACTTCCCAAGTACAGAGGAGCAGCTCCCATACATAGAGCCATAATGAACTCGGAAAAGGTAACTGGCAATACGGTAATGCTCATGGACGAAGGAATGGATACAGGACCTGTGCTTTCTTACAGGGAAGAACCTATACTGGAGGAAGATAACTTACTCACTCTTACGGAAAAACTGTCGGTAAGTGGTGCTCAGCTGTTGGTGGATACTCTGAAAAGCTGGTTCGATGGAAAGATCGAACCTGTCCCTCAGGACAACACTCAAGCTACTTACGCACCACCCATAATGAGAGAAGAGTACCGCATATGTTGGAAGGCGGACGCACAAAGTATCCATGACAGAGTAAGGGGACTCTATCCCAACTCTTACGCCCTTTTGGAAAGGGGAGAAAGGATAAAAATCCTAAGGACCAGGGTAATAAGATGCCAAACCGATCAAGAACCAGGCACACTGTTGGATAGGAAGAGGTTTGTTGTTGCCTGCGGAGAAAATGCCATAGAGATTTTGGAGCTGGTAAATCCAAAAGGAAAAAGAATCACCGGTGAGGCTTTTATGTTGGGATACAGGTTTGATATAATACTTTAAATGCTTAAACGCTCTCATTACTGTGCCCATATATCCCATAAGGATATAGACAAGAAGGTAGTTCTGTGTGGATGGGTTCACAGGAAGAGAAATCACGGAGGAGTGATCTTTATAGATCTTAGAGATGTCTCCGGTATAGTTCAAGTAGTAGTGGAAGAGCAAAAAAACCCGCAGGCTTACGAAGTTGCGGACACTTTGAGAAGTGAGTACGTAATATGCGTGGAAGGTATAGTCAGAAAAAGACCACCTGGAACGGAAAACCCCAAACTAAAAACTGGAGAACTTGAAGTTCTCTGCAGTAACGTAGAGATTTTAAACACGTCCGAACCCATTCCCTTCACCATAGACGAAGAAACCCCCATCTCCGAAGACATAAAGCTCAAGTACCGCTTTTTGGACCTAAGAAGGGAAAGTATGAAAGAAAACCTAATATTCAGACACAAACTCTACCAAATAGTTAGAAACTACCTAGTTAAAAACAACTTCATAGAAATAGAAACACCCTTTTTAACCAAATCTACACCGGAAGGTGCCAGGGACTTTATAGTGCCCTCTAGATTGTACCCGGGAAAGTTTTATGCGCTTCCCCAGTCACCTCAGCTGTTCAAGCAGATACTCATGGTTGCCGGTTTCGATAGGTACTTTCAGATAGTCAGATGTCTAAGAGACGAGGACCTAAGAGCGGACAGACAGCCAGAGTTCACCCAGATAGATCTGGAAATGTCCTTTGTAGACAGTGAAGACGTAATGCATATCAGCGAAGGCTTAATACAGCTTCTCTTTAAGGATCTCTTGGGCGTAGACATTAAACTACCTTTGGAGAGGATACCTTACCAGGTAGCCATGGAAAGATACGGATCGGACAAACCCGATCGACGTTTTGGCTTAGAACTTATAGATCTGACCGATGTATTTGTAAACACCCAGTTCAAAGTGTTCAAAGACGCCATAAGCAAAGGTGGAGTGGTGAAAGCCATAAACTTCAAATCTTCCGATCTTTCTCGGAAGGAAATAGATGAGCTGACTCAATTCGTTCAAACACTGGGAGCAAAAGGTTTAGCTTGGATAAAGGTAGACAAAGACAAGTTAAACTCCCCCATAGTTAAGTTCCTTTCCGACGAGGAAGTGAGCAAACTCATAGAGAGGGTTCATGCACAAGAAAAGGACGTTATATTCTTCTCCGCCGATAAAAAGGAGACGGTGTATAAGATACTGGGTAACTTAAGGTTACATATTGGTAAAAAATACAAGCTTATAGACGAGTCTCGATGGGATATCTTTTGGGTAGTGGACTTTCCCCTCATGGAGTGGGACGAGGAGGAAGGGAGGTTCGTGTCACTACACCACCCATTCACATCACCCAAAGAAGAGGACCTGCATCTTTTAGAAAAAGCTCTGATGACCACCGATTTAGAAGAACGCAAGAGGTTGGTCCATAGTGTAAGAGCCAATGCTTACGATATGGTGATAAACGGTTACGAGATAGGTGGAGGATCCATAAGGATACACAAGGAGGACATCCAAAGGATCGTTTTTGAGCTTTTGGGTATTTCACAGGTTGAAGCTGAGGAAAAGTTTGGATTCCTTCTAAGAGCGTTAAAGTATGGTGCTCCACCTCATGGAGGACTTGCCTTTGGATTGGACAGACTGGTTGCTGTAATGAGGAAGCTCGATTCCATAAGAGACGTTATAGCCTTTCCAAAGACACAGAAGGGCATATGTCCTCTCACGGGAGCACCCGATTACGTATCACCTAAGCAATTGAAAGAAGTAAACATAAAGGTTTTGGAATGAGAGCGTTAATATCCGTTTACTACAAGGATGGGGTATTGGATTTGGCAAGGGCGTTACAAAACTGTGGATACCAGATACTGTCCACAGGTGGAACCGCTAAATACCTGCAGGAGAATGGAATCAGCGTCGTAAAGGTAGAGGAGGTAACCAAGTTTCCTGAAATCTTGGACGGAAGAGTTAAAACCCTCCACCCAGCGATACACGGTGGCATACTCTTTAGAGACTACGTGCAAAAGGATATAAAGGAGATAGAATCGCTAGGTATAGAGCCCATAGATGTTGTAGTGGTAAACCTGTATCCCTTCGAAGACAAGATAAGGGAAAATTTAAGTGAAAAGGAGCTCATAGAGTTTATCGATATAGGCGGACCTGCCCTGATAAGAGCTTCCGCAAAAAACTTCTATCGGGTAACGGTGGTTGTGGATCCCAAGGATTACCACTGGGTAAGCCAAAAGATAAAGGAAGGCAAGTTGACCATAGAAGATCGCAAGTTCCTAGCTGTGAAAGCCTTTTCCTACACAGCATACTATGACTCCATAGTGTCCAGGTATCTGGCGGATCTCTTTGAAGTCCAAGAACCCCTAGAGTGTTCCGCTTTAGCGCTAAAGTTGGAAAAACAGCTCCGCTATGGTGAGAACCCACATCAAAGAGGTTACCTATTTTCCAATCCTCTGGAACCTCTGGGTATCACAAGGGCAAGGGTAATTCAAGGGAAGGAGATGTCCTTCAATAATTACCTGGATGCTGATTCTGCGGTAAAGTTGGTTTCCGAGTTTGAAAAGCCCACATGCGTTATAGTAAAGCACAACAACCCCTGTGCCGTGTCATTGGGAGATAGCATCTTGGATGCTTTTTTGAAGGCTTACTCATCGGATCCAGAGTCCGCCTTTGGCGGGATAGTAGCCTTTAACGACGTTGTGGATGAGGATACCGCAACGGAGATAAACAAGATATTTTTTGAGATAGTTATAGCGCCGGAGTTTTCTCAAAAAGCGTTGGAGATACTATCCAAAAAGAAAAACCTTAGGGTCTTGCAATACTTCGGTCACAGTCTATCTTTCGATATAAAGAAAGTTTCAGGTGGATATCTAATGCAGGATGAGGATACAGTTTTGTATGAAGAGCTAAGGGTGGTGTCCCAAAGAGAACCCACCGATGAAGAGATAAAGGATATGATATTTGCCTACAGAGTGTGCAAATATGTAAAGTCCAACGCTATAGTTTTGGCAAAGGACGGTAGGACACTGGCGATAGGTTCCGGTAACGTGTCCAGGGTGGACAGTCTAAGATGTGCCATAGCTAGAGCAAATCGGTTTGGATTCGATTTAAGAGGTGCCTTGATGGCTTCTGAAGCTTTCCTTCCTTTCAGAGATAGCGTAGATATAGCCAAAGAGGCTGGAATCGCTGGGATAATACAACCTGGAGGATCCATAAGGGATAAAGAGGTTATAGATGCCGTCAACGAACATGGCATGGCGATGGTCTTTACCAATAGGAGACACTTTAGGCATTAGTCATGATCAGAGTTTTGTATTTTTCCATTGTTAGAGAGGCACTAAAAAAGGATTATGAAGACTTAAACTTTAGTGGTACAGTTAAGGATTTAAAAGAACTTCTCAAAAACATGTATCCTCAGGTTTCTGAACTTTTGGACAGGGTGAAGTTTGCGGTAAACGAAGAGTATGTAGAGGAGAGTTTTATTATAAGTGAAGGTGACAAAGTAGCCATAATTCCCCCAGTCAGCGGTGGATAAGAGAGCTTTAGTAATAAGGTTTTCCTCTTTGGGTGATGTAGCTTTAGCTTCATGCGTAATAGAACCCTTAGTTTTGAAAGGTTACAGCGTTAGTTTCCTTACCTACAAACCCTACCATGAGCTTTTCAAGGACGACACAAGAGTAAATGCGATAGGGATAGAAAGAGAAAAGGTCTTTGAAACCTTAGAGAATTACAGAGGTTTCGATCTTTATGTGGACCTGCAAAAGAACCTAAAAACCCTTTACATGAGGCTAAGGCTAGGCGGGCGTTGGGTAAGTTACAACAAAGAGTCCCTAAGAAGACGCTTAAGCGTCCACTTTGAGTCCTTTAGAACCAACTACAGCGTAGTGAAAGCTTACCTTAAAGCGGTGGGTGAGAGCGATGGTAGACCAAAAATCCAAGTGTCGGAGGACAGGATTTCTTACTGGAGGAGTAAACTAGGCAACGACTTTATCAGCATAGGACCTGGTGCAAGATACAGAACAAAGAAGTATCCCTATTTTAGGGAGCTTTCCCAACTTTTAGTAAGCCAGAGTTATAAGGTTGTCATACTGGGTGATGAAAAAGACCGAATGGAAACAGAGGGGTTTGCGGGTATTAACCTTTGCAACCAGATTTCCTTAGTTGACCTTTTGGCGGTTTTGAAGTTGTCTAGAGCCTTCATAGGAAACGATTCTGGTCTTTTGCATCTGGCAAGGTCTGTGGGCACAAGATGTGTACAAATTTACGGTGGGACCCACCCTACCCTTGGCTTTTCTTTGGCTGAGGATGAAGGGTTTGTGCTCTTTAAGAATCTCCCTTGTCAACCATGCCACATTCACGGATTGGATAGTTGTAAATTTGGAACTTACCAGTGTTTACAGTTCGATCCTGAATACGTGCTCTCTTATGTCAAGAGGATAGTTTAGTTTCCTTTCAAACGCCCAAGGATTTCCTTTATCATACCAAGCATCGCCATAGGATCGGTAGCGGTTATAAGATTCCCATCCACCTCAACAGGGTTTGCGGTGTATAGTGCACCTGCGTTTTGCACATCGTCCTTTATGGCATAGAACGCCGTCACCCTTTTGCCCTTTAAGATCCCTGCAGAAACTAAAACCCATGGACCGTGGCACACGGCGCATACCAGTTTCCCTTTCTCGAAATGCCCTTTTACTATACTTAAAACCGAAGGATCCTTTCTGAGCTTGTCAGGTGCATATCCCCCTGGGACAAAAACACAATCGAACTCCTCTTTTTCTATGTCCTTTATCCTTACATCAGGTTTAAAGCTCATGCCCTTTTTGCCCTTATACTCCTTAATCTCAGGTGCTGCGGACACTACGTAAAACCCTTCCTCTTTGAACCTCAGATATGGATAAACAAACTCCACATCCTCTACCAGATCTTCAAGGAATATCAGTATCCTTTTCATGCTTTAAACTCCTGTATATGCCTATTAGTATAACAAGGGCAACCAGTGAGACGTATAACAGAGCCAAAGAAGCGTTTATATAATCTCCCAGTATAACTTTTTGAGCTATCTCCGGGGTTTTTATAGTTTCTGGAAGATTACCCGAGGTGAGTTTTTCGTTTAGCCACCGAGCATGGGAGAGAAAACCTATGGATTTGTCGCTATGGAAGACCTTTTCCAAGGCAGCGGTTATGGTGTTAACACCTAAGAAAACCGTTGGTATGGCGGTAACAAAGGCGAACCTTCTATTCTTTCTCATCAAGTAGACTGTAGCTATGACCAGAGCGGACGTAGCTAAAAGCTGATTAGAAATGCCAAAGAGAGGCCAGAGGGTCTTAATTCCCCCGTAAGGATCCACTACACCCGCATACAGGAAGTATCCCCAGCTGAGCACCGCTATCAAACTGGTAAAGATATTTACCCTTATGTCTGCATAATTGGACAGAGGTTTTGCGATGTAACCTAAAAGGTCCTGAAGTATGTATCTACCTACGCGTGTACCTGTGTCTATGGTGGTTAGTATAAATACTGCTTCAAAGAGTATGGTAAAGTGATACCAAAAGGCGATTAGAGCGGTACCTGTAGTCTTTGCAAGTATGAGAGCTATACCTATCGCCAAAGATGCAGCACCACCTGTTCTGGATAGGATGGTTTTCTCTTCTATAAGTTGGCTGATTTCCTCGATATACCCTGCGCTTATGGGAAATCCCCAGGAGGTTATCTTTTGGGCTGCTTCCGCAACCGTTTTACCTATCTCACTCGCCGGACTGTTTATGGCAAAGTATAGACCTGGCTCCATGGAAATGGCGGCAATTAAAGCTATCGTAGCTACAAAGGACTCTCCTAGCATACCACCGTAACCCACAAGCCTTATGTGACTTTCCTTATCTATGAGTTTGGGAGTGGTTCCAGAGGAGATCAAGGAGTGAAATCCCGATACCGCACCGCAAGCTATGATAATAAAGAGAAAGGGGAAAAGGTCACCTTTCCATACAGGTCCCATCCCAGTGAAGGCAAACTGTGTTAAAGCTGGCATCTTGATCTCTGGATTGGCGATAGCGACCGCCACCGCTATAAGAACTACCGTCCCAAGCTTTAGGAAAGTACTCAGGTAATCTCTAGGAGCCAGAAGGAGCCAAACAGGTAAAACGGAAGCAAAAAAACCGTAAACGATCAAAGCTATAGCCAGTTGGGTTTCACTCAAAGTGAAAATAGGTCCAAAGATGGGATGGTTCGCTATAATTCTACCCAGATAAAGTGTCACAAGCAAAGCCACGGTTCCAAAGATAAAGGAGTGGAGAACAGCTCCCGGTCTTATGTGCCACATGTAAACACCCATAACCATAGCTATGGGGATAGTCATAAAGACGGAGAATGTTGCCCATGGACTTTGAGCTAAGGTTTTTACGACAACCAATGCCAAGACCGCAAGAAGTATAGTAAGGATAGAGTATATAACCAACAAAACCACAACACCCCCAAAAGGACCCAGCTCTTGCTTTGCTATCTGTCCAAGGCTCTTCCCTCCCTTTCTCATGGATATGGCTAGTATCACCATATCCTGAACGGTGCCAGCCAGAACAGAACCTACCAGTATCCAGAGGAGTCCTGGAAGGTAACCCATCTGCGCTGCAAGAACCGGTCCTACCAATGGTCCAGCACCCGAGATGGAAGCAAAGTGGTGCCCAAAGAGAACCCATTTGTTGGTAGGTATAAAGTCCAGATTGTTTTTGTATCTATGAGCTGGTGTGAGGTTTCTGTCGTCTACGTTGAAAACTTTATAAGCTATGAAGTAGCTATAGTATCTGTAACCGATGAAGTAAATGCACAAGCTAGCCACGAGTATCCACAGAACACCTACCTGTTCACCTTGATTGAGCGCCACAATGGATAGGATAATCGCTACAAGTAGAGAGAGAGCTCCCAGTATCAGATAATCTCTAAGTTTCATAACAGGTGGAATTTAAAGAACTCTATAGTCTTGTTCCATACATCGTTGGCGTAGTTTTCATGATAAACTTCAGGTCTTGTATCGTTAAAGAAAGCATGGTCAACACCTGCGTATATGAGAAACTGAGCATCTATGTTATGTTTATTACATTTCTCTATAGCTTCCATCACTTCAGAAAGGGGTATAAAGCTATCTTTTCCAGCATGAATAGCCAAAACAGGTGCCTTTATCTTGGAAAAATCTATAGGAACGATTTTATACAGTCCATAGTATGGCACTAAAGCGCTAAAGTCTTGGCTATATTCAGCACCAAAGTACCACGTGCATGTGCCTCCACAGCAAAATCCCGTCATACCTATTCTGTAATCCTGAGTTCTTGCGTTGTAGCCTATATCGTTAGCCTTAAAGTAGTCCAACGTAGCCTTTGTCATCGCTTTTGCTTCATCCAACCTATTTTGGAACAAATCTTGCATAAGCACCGCCGCGTCGTTGGGATTGTCCGCTGTCTTACCTTTGTATAGATCTATCCCAAAAGCAAAAAATCCTTCATTTGCGTATCTGTCGCAAACATCTTTTATATGAGGTACCAGTCCCCACCATTCATGAATTACGATAATCGCCGGTCCTTTTGTTAGCCCTTCCGGCTCTGCAAGGTATCCTGAAACCTCTATACCGTCGATCTTGAAGTTGAGCTCTCTACCCATCTCTAACCTCCTTTTTTTAAAATTGTAATATAATATTATGCATCAAGGGGCGGTAGCTCAGTTGGGAGAGCGCCTGCTTGGCGTGTAGGAGGTCGGGGGTTCAAGTCCCCTCCGCTCCATATAAATTAACTATCCCAAACCTTTGAAATCTAATATAATTTTTTCCTGAGCTTAAAATTCCTTTTGGAGGTTGTAAATTGGCAAATATAGCTGTCACACCCATGACCTTTGAGCCTGTCTACAAACAGGACGTAGAGATTGTGGAGAGGAAAGGTATAGGTCACCCCGATACTATATGCGACCTCTTGGCGGAAAAACTCTCCGTTAACCTATCCAAGTGGTACATCCAAACTTTTGGAGCTATTATGCACCACAACGTAGATAAGGCTCTTTTGGTAGGTGGTGTAGCGGAACCTAAGTTTGGTGGTGGTTACGTGAAAGAACCCATAGAGATACACCTGGTGGGTAGAGCTATACTGGGTGACGGTTTCAACGAGATAGATCCCAATGAGCTCGCTCAAAACACCGTTAAGGAATGGGTAAGCAAAAACCTCAGAAACTTAGACTTTGAGAAACATATAAAGTTGAACGTAAACGTTAGACCTGGAAGCAAGGACCTCGTGGAACTCTTTAGAAGGTTCCAGGAGAAGGGAGAGCTTCCTCTTGCCAACGATACGTCCTTTGGCGTAGGGTTTTATCCCTTCGACAGCTTAGAAAGAGCGGTGTACGAAACTGAAACCTTTTTAAACTCATCTCAAATGAAAACCATACATCCAGAAATAGGCGAAGACATAAAGGTTATGGGTGTTAGGATAAAGGATAGAATAAGATTGACTGTCGCCTTAGCTTTTGTAGATAAATACGTAAAGGACAAAGAGGACTACTTCGAAAAGAAAGAAAAAATAACACAGAAGGTAAAGGATCATATTCAATCTTTGATCGATAGAGAGGTGGAGATAGACATAAACACAGCGGATAGTAAACATGGTGAGGTATACATAACGGTTACTGGGACATCGGCAGAGCAAGGAGACGACGGTCAGGTAGGTAGAGGAAACAGAGTAAACGGGCTCATAACACCTTACAGACCTATGAGCTTGGAAGCGGCAGCGGGGAAAAACCCAGTTTCCCACATAGGCAAAATCTACAACACAGTAGCCAACATAATATCTAAAAGAGTAGTTGAGGAAATTCAAGAGGTTGAGGAAGCTTACTGTTATTTAGTATCCCAGATAGGAAAACCTATAAACGAACCTCAGGCATGCGATGTCAAAGTAAGAACAGCCAAGGACATAAAGGGGATCCGTGAGGAAGTTAAAAAGATAGCAAAGGAAGAGCTTGAAAAGATGCCAAACATTTGGAAAGAGTTTATAGAAGAAAGACATACAGTAGCTTGAGGGGTTGCCATGGAATATTTAGGTATTTTAATAATGTTTGTAATAGCTTTTGCGATAGGCATTGCCTTTTCCCTTTTAAATGACATACTGGGACCTAAAACCAAGGAAAAGATGGAAGGCTACCCTTACGAATGCGGTGTTCCCGTATACGATCCCGAAGCTAGATCAACCTTTAAACAAGGTTACTACCTTCTGGGGTTGCTCCTTATACTTTTTGACATAGAGGTCGCATATCTTTTTCCATGGGCTGTGGTTTTCAAGGATATAGGTATATACGGATTAATTGAAGCGATAGCTTTCATAGTTATACTGTTTCTAGGGTTTGTCTATGCATGGAAGAAGGGAGCCCTTAAATGGCAAACTTGACTTTTATCACATGATTTCGATATTTTGTAATGTATACTATTAAACGGAGGTTCGCCTATGGCTGCTATAAATTCCAATGGTTTCGTAACCACCACTGTAGACGAACTTTTAAGATGGGGAAGAAGAAACGCTTTATGGCCTGTAACCATAGGGCTCGCCTGTTGTGCTATAGAGATGATGCATGCTGCAGCTTCTCGTTTTGACTTAGATAGATTGGGAGTTATCTTCAGAGCTTCTCCAAGACAGGCGGATGTTTTGATTGTAGCGGGGACGGTGGTGAACAAGGTGGCTCCCATGCTAAAACTCATATGGGAACAGATGCCCGATCCCAAGTGGTGTATAACCATGGGTGGTTGCGCATCCGCAGGTGGTCCATTCCCAACTTACGCAACTTTGCAAGGTATGGATAGGATAATTCCCGTGGATGTTTACATTCCAGGATGTCCTCCGCATCCACAGGGTCTAATTTATGGAATACTACAACTCCAAAAGAAGATAAAAGAACAAGGTGTGCGCAAATACGACAAAGCTTTTGAGGAGTTCCACAGAGACATCAGAAAACAAGGCTTGATCCCACAATAAATAACCGTTTAAGAGGTCTATTATGCCTTGGATAAACAGAGCGAGTATAGAGAGGATATCGAGCGTTTTTAAACATGCTAATGTAAACCAAACGCCTAAGAGTGTTAGTTTCGAAGTTCCCCACTCTGAGATATTACCTTTTTTGGAATACCTAAAAACCAAAGAAGGTTTCAAGCACTTTATAGATCACACATGTATAGACTTTCCTCAATCAAAAGACAGATTTCAAGCTGTATACATACTCTATAACCCGGACACAAACGAAAGAGTGATAATCAAGTCTTGGGCAAAGAACAACAAGTTACCAAGCCTTATAAAACTTTGGGACTGCAGTAAATGGGCTGAAAGAGAAAGTTACGACATGTTCGGTGTAGAGTACGAAGGGCACGAAAACCTCAGAAGGATGTTCATGTGGGAAGGTTACCCTTACCATCCCCTCAGAAAGGATTTCCCACTGGGCGGTTTTCCGGAAGTAGAGCTTCCTTCTCTGACAGAGTTAATGGCAGGACGAACCACACCCCCAAGCCACGATTACGAACTGCTTCACACAAAGGTAGCCACATTGGAAGACATAGAAAGAACGGAAAAATCAAGACTTCAGAAAAAAGCGCAACTGGTTCTCAACTGGGGACCACTGCATCCAGGAACGCACGGTACCATATGGTTTTTGTTTGACTTGGATGGCGAGAAGGTAGTTCAAAGTGACGTAATACTCGGGCAACTCCACAGGGGAATGGAAAAAATCGCCGAAAACTTATACTACTTCCAGTTTTTACCATACACAGACAGAATGGACTACATATCAGCCATATGTAACGAACTATCTTACGTTACAGCGGTGGAAAAACTGTTGGACGTGGAAGTCCCAGAAAAAGCAAGATATATAAGAACCATGTTCGCAGAACTTCAGAGGATAAACTCACATCTTCTTTGGCTGGGTACCGGAGCTCTGGATCTTGGAGCTTTAACTGTATTTTTGTATGCTTTTAGAGAAAGAGAGAAAATAATGGACATAATAGAAGGTAATGCAGGTTTCAGACTCACTACAGCCTTCTTACGTATAGGTGGTTTGCATTACGATTTAGCTGAAGGCACTTTGGATGTTGTGAGAGCTTTCGTTCAAGACTTTCCCAACAGACTGAGGGAATACCACCAGCTTTTGACAAGAAACAGGATATGGTTAAGAAGAACCAAAGATGTGGGAATCATTTCCAGAGAGGATGTGTTCAATTTTGGACTTACAGGTCCTGTAGCTCGTGCGTCTGGCGTTCCTTACGATATCAGAAAGGTAGAACCTTATGCTGCATACGATGAGGTAGACTTTGATATACCTGTAGGTGAAGTGGGTGACGTTTACGATAGATATCTGGTAAGAATGGAAGAGATGGTGCAGAGTGTAAGGATAATAGAGCAGTGTATCAACAAACTTGAAAAATTACCCAAATCGGCACCTTACATAAACAAACAACACCCAGCGGTAATGGCTCCTAAAGAACACGTTTTTAACGATCTGGAAGATATGGTTAAGAACTTCAGGATAGTTGTTCATGGAGAAAACGCACCACCTGGGGAAGTTTACGCAAGCGGTGAAAACCCAAGAGGTGAGCTGGGATTTTACATATACTCTACAGGTGGTTCTAGACCTTACAGATTACGTATAAGATCTGGAGCTCTTTATAATCTTTCCATATTTCCCAAGCTCATAGAAGGAAGGACTATAGCCGATGCCATCGCTCTGCTTGGAAGCTTGGATCCTGTTGTTGGAGAAACGGATAGATAGGAGGAACCTATGATTTTGGACATTTTGGTAACCACCGTAAAAGTAATTGTGACCTTGGGAGTTTTCTTAGGTTTGGGTACTTACCTTACGTGGTTCGAAAGGAAGCTTGCAGGTCATATCCAAGCAAGGCTGGGTCCAAAACTTGTAGGACCTTTTGGATTGCTTCAACCTTTAGCGGATGGCATAAAGTTACTTACCAAAGAGTCTATTATCCCTAACAATGCGGATAAAGTGGTCTACTACCTGGCTGTAATACTGGCATTAACACCTGCCATATTACTATTTGCCGTTATTCCCTTTGGTCCGTCCTTCCAACTCCTTGGAAAAGAGATAAAGCCTATCATTTCCGATGTGAACATAGCTATACTGTTTGTTTTTGCTATGGGTTCTTTGGCGGTTTATGGAACCATATTCTCCGGTTGGGCTTCAAATTCCAAGTATGCATTTATAGGATCCCTTAGAAAGGCAGCGGTAATTATAGCTTATGAGGTGGTTCTTGGATTCTCAGTTTTAGGAGTAATATTGATGTCTGGCAGTATGAGTACTACAGGCATAGTTGAAGCTCAAATAGAGAGGGGTATTTGGAATATCGTATTTCAACCGGTAGCTTTTGTGCTATTTCTCTTCTGTATGCTCGCCGAATCGGGAAGGGTTCCCTTTGACATACAAGAGGCGGAGGCTGAATTGGTAACGGGCTATAACGTCGAGTATGGTGGGATGAGGTTTGGTGTGTTCCCCTTAGCTGAGTGGTACTTAAACGTAATGGCTCTATCTGCTATCGCCGTGGTTCTATTCTTTGGTGGTTGGTCAGGTCCTAACATACTTGGTCCTATATCACCTTACTTTTGGTTTGTTTTTAAGATGTTTGCATTGGTGTTTTTTGTGCTTTGGTTACACTGGACACTTCCCAGGTTCCAAGCAAAGGATATAACGGAAATAGCTTGGAAGATCATGTTGCCTATAGCTATTGCCAACACATTAATTACCGCGGTAGTATACTACTTCGTGATTTAAGAAGGCGTGTTCGTAAAAGAACAGTCACTACTAAATAGTTGCCACTTTAATGGACATTTATTCCACTAAACTGGCTTTGTAGCAAACGGGAACTATAAATTGTGAGACGTAATTTGTGAGATGTAAGTTGTTTTTTGTACGGAAACTATGTCAGCATTTTCTTCAAATCCAAAGCTTCCGCATTTAAACCTCTTCGGGCTACTACGATTTCTCCTATCAATCTTGCCACACAGGGGGCGGATCTAAGAGGTCTTCCAGGGCGACTTGAAATGTGAAATGTAAAGTGTTAATAGTGAGTTGTTAGTTGCATTGTGTATAGTATTGTTTTGTTGAGGGAACTTCCCCCGTTTATTGTGTTTTACATACCTGAGGTTCTTTACTGCTATTGCCTTGAAATCCTTTCTACTCCATAGCATCTCAACAAAGTATCTGACTACATTAGCATATAAAAGTAAAGCCTGATACAGTTGGTATTCTTTACCTTTATTTGGGTGAGTAAGAAATATGCGGGTGCTCTTTTTATGTAATTATCCACTGTGTAAGTTAAAATTTTTATCTATGTCGGCAGTGGACTTTGTTCATTTACACCTTCACACTCAATACTCCCTTTTAGATGGAGCAATAAAGATAAAAGATCTGGCAAAGAAAGCCCATCAGCTGGGATACAGAGCGGTAGCTATAACCGATCACGGAAACCTGTTTGGCATATTGGATTTTTACAAGAACATGAAAGCGCTAAGCTTAAAGCCCATCATAGGTATGGAAGCCTACTTTACCACGGGGTCACGTTTCGATAGAAAAGGCAAAGGTTCAGATGACAACATGACCGACAAACTAAATCACCACATTATCCTAATTGCCAAAAACGATGAAGGACTAAAGAACCTTATCAAGCTTTCTTCCCTAGCATATAAGGAAGGCTTTTACTATAAACCACGTATCGATTACGAGCTTTTGCAAAAGTACTCCAGGGGATTGATAGCAATTACCGCCTGCTTAAAAGGGGTCCCTACCTACTACGCAAGCATCAACGATACGGAAAAAGCAACAGAGTGGGTGAAGAAGTTTAAGGATGTGTTTGGAGAGGATCTTTACCTTGAGCTACAATCCAACGAACTTGAGGAACAAAAAATAGCAAATAGGAACTTGATAGAAATAGGTAGAAAGCTTGGGGTAAAACTCGTAGCCACCAACGATTCTCACTACCTTGAGAGAGAAGACAGACTTGCGCATCAGGTTCTAATGGCTATCCAGATGAAAAAGACGCTTATGGAAATACAAAAAGGTAATGGATTTAAGTGTGCTAACGATGGTTTACATTTTGCCAGGGCTGAGGAAGTTTGGGAAAAGTTCAAAGGGAAGTTTGATGGATGGGAAGAAGCTCTTTTAAACACGGTAAGGATCGCAGATAGCTTACCAGACAGCTTTTCACTTTTTGAGAACAGCTCTTATCTTCTACCCAGATACGATACTCAGGACAAAAGTATTGAGGAGTTCTTGAAGGATTTAGCTATTAAGGGATTGAGGCAAAGGATTGATCAAGGCTTAGCTAAAGATACCAAAGAATACTGGGATAGGTTGGAGTTTGAGCTGGGTACCGTTTGTAAAATGGGATTTAGTGGATACTTCTTGATAGTTCAGGATTTCATAAACTGGGCAAAGGGTAATCAAATACCAGTAGGTCCCGGGAGAGGTTCCGCTGCGGGGTCTATTCTTGCTTTTGCTCTCGGAATTACAGATGTGGATCCTATAAAGCACGGGTTACTTTTTGAGAGATTTTTAAACCCAGAACGTATCTCCATGCCAGACATAGATGTGGATTTCTGTATGGATAACAGGGGAAGAGTTATAGACTATGTCAGAGACAAATATGGCAAAGAAAACGTAGCTCAGATAATAACATACAACGTAATGAAGGCAAAACAAACAATAAGGGATGTGGCAAGAGCCCAAGGCATTCCCTACTCTACAGCTGACAAGTTGGCAAAACTGATACCTCAAGGTGATGTTCAAGGAACGTGGCTTTCGTTGGAGGAGATGTACTTAACACCGGTGGAGGAGCTCTTGCAAAAGTATGGAAAGCACAGAACGGATATAGAGGATAGCGTTTCTAAGTTCAGAAAGGCTTGCGAAGAATCACCTGAACTAAAAAAGCTCGTGGAGATCTCACTAAAGCTTGAAGGTCTAACACGTCACACATCTTTGCACGCAGCAGGTGTGGTTATATCGCCATTGCCTCTGAGTGAAATAGTTCCTCTTTACTGCGATAAAGACGGGGAGATAGCTACCCAGTTCGACATGGTCAAACTGGAAGAGATAGGACTGGTGAAGATGGACTTTTTGGGACTAAAAACGCTCACAGAACTGAAAGCGATGAGGGACCACATACTGAGAAATAAAGGTGTGGAGATAGAATACACCAAACTCCCCTTGGACGATGAAAAGGTCTACCAGTTGTTGAGGGAAGGTAACACCACAGGTGTTTTTCAGTTAGAAAGTGGGGGAATGAAAAGACTTCTAAGACAGCTTGAGCCAGATAACTTTAACGATATAGTAGCGGTATTGGCTCTTTATAGACCAGGTCCACTTAAGAGTGGACTTGTGGATTCCTATATCAACAGAAAGCATGGAAAGGAACCTATAGATTACATATTTCCGGAGTTAGAACCCATTCTCAAGGAAACCTACGGAGTAATTGTCTATCAGGAGCAGGTTATGAAAATGTCCCAGATACTGGCAGGTTTCACGCCTGGAGAAGCGGACACTTTGAGGAAAGCCATCGGTAAGAAGAAAAAGGATGTTATGGATCAGATGAAAGAAAAGTTCATAAGAGGTGCCGTAGATAAAGGCTACCCAGAAAGCAAAATCATCAAGCTTTGGGAGGATATAGAGAAATTTGCTAGCTACTCCTTCAACAAATCCCACTCTGTAGCATACGGTTACCTATCCTACTGGACGGCTTATGTAAAAGCCCATTACCCCGAAGAGTTCTTTGTGGTCAAACTTTCAACAGAGAACAGCGACAAGAAGTTCCTAAACCTCATAAAGGACGCCAAAAGTATGAACTTTGTTATACTTCCACCGGATATAAACAAGAGTCAGGTGGATTTCACCATAGAAGGCGAGAAGACCATAAGGTTTGGCTTGGCAAGGTTGAAAGGCGTTGGAGAGGAAACGGCGAAGATGATAGTTGAGGCAAGAAAGAAGGAGTGGAAGGGATTGAGTGACTTTGTTCGTAACGTGGATACAAAAAAGGTCAATAAGAGGGTGCTCGAAGCCTTAATTAAGGCAGGTGCCTTTGATTTTACAAAGGAAAAAAGATCGGACCTTTTGGAGAAACTAAACTCTCAAGGAAAGGAACTGTTAGCTGTTAATTCTCTGTTTGGTAAACAAACGAAGGAGATACAAGAGGATATTTCCAAGTATGAGAAGGAAATCCTGGGTTTTTACATCTCCAGTCATCCTATGGATGCTTTTGAAAAGGCGATGCGTGGCAAGTACACACCCATAGAGGACTTGGAAGAAGAAGGCACTTTTACATTGTTCGGAGTAGTTAGCGAGTTGAAGGAGAAAAAAACGCAAAAGGGTCAGTATATGGCAACCTTTAACATAATTGACAAAACAGGTATAGCTCAAGCGGTAGCTTTTCCAGACGTTTACGAAAGCCATAGAGAGATCATCAAAGAGGACGCGGTATTAGTTTTCAAGTGCGATGTGGAGTACGATGAGGAATTCGACGAGACAAAGTTAAGGGTAAGGGAAGTTTATAAACCAGAGGATTACATAAACACGAGCTCACGCAACGTAAGACTCATCCTAAATGGAAACGTTACCGACGAGATTCTCAATAAGCTAAAGTCCATTGTATTAGAAAATCGTGCAGAGGATGGCAAGGAGATCGTTTTCGAAGTGCGAAGCAATGGATACATTACCATTTTGCAAGCGGATCCCAAGTATAATGTAAGAATTACGCAAGAGTTCATAAACAGCGTAAAAAACTTAGGTATCGGTGTGTACCTCTAAAGAATACTCACAAAGTTCGGTGAAAAAATGTTCAATCTATAGCTCTCTTCTGTTGAATTTGATAAAGTCTTATTATCTCATCCACGGTTGTGGCATCCTCCGCTTTTTTGTCAAACCGGACAAACCCTACAGCTCTGGGAAATCTCAAGGCAAAGCCTGTGCTTTCTGAAGCTTTGCCTGCTGTGTGCAATGGTGAACGTGTTATTTCATCCGCCGTTACCGTTATTACATACCTTGGTTCTACCCATACATCGGGCTCTATTAAGGAGTTTACCCTTGCATGTTTATGTGATAGCTTGATCTCATCAAGTAAACTTCTGAGGCGTATCCATTCATCCTCTGTAAGCCCAGAACCTACTTTGCTGATAGTTTCAAAGGTGTCGTTGTTTTGGTTGTATACCGCCACAAGCAAGGAACCTACACCCAACTTAGCCCTTGACCCTTTTCCGTAAAAGTATCCCACTATCACCACATCTACGGTATCCGCTAAAGAGCCTTTGTAGCTTCTCTTTAGCTTTATCCAGTTGAAGTTTCTCGATCCTGCCATATAAGGTGCATCCAAACGTTTTGCCATTATACCTTCAAGCCCGCGTGAGATAGATTCTTCAAAAAATGCCTGAATTTCTTGTATTTCTTTTGTTACTATCATTTCCGATGGAGTTATTACTTCGTTGGTCACCACGTTTTCCAGCACTTTTCTTCTTTCAATAAAGGGTTTGTGTGTTATGTCGGTTCCGTTGATATAAAGCACATCAAAGGCGAAAACTTTAAGTGGGTACTCTTGTGCGTATTTGTAGACGTCGTATTTTCTCTTTCTCTGTATTGTAATTTGGAACGGGTAAAATTCTTCTGTGTTTTCGTTGTAAGTTGTGGCTTCTCCTTCAAAGATTATACTTTCTACTTTCAAACTCTTTAAACATTCATCCACAACCTCTGGGAACATGTGTGTTACGTTCTCTAAGTTTCTTGAGTATATGTGCACCTGTGAGCCTTCTTTGTGAACCTGTATTCTCATCCCATCGTATTTGACCTCTACAGCACACTCGCCCAATCTTTTCATTATTTCTTCAGCGGAAGAAACTCTTTCGGCTAGAGCCATTCTTATAGGATATCCAACCCGTATACTAAAGTTCCTTATGGAATCGATCCCTTCCGAAAGTAGTTTTTCGGATACAAGACCGATATCGGAACACAGGTTGTAAGCCCTTTCTATTAGGTTTTTATAGGTTTTGTCATTTGCTAATAGAGCCAGAGCTTCGATTATAGTAGAATCTCCTACACCTAGCCTAAGTTTACCTTCCACGATCCTAAATACGTACTTGGCTTCATCGGGAGATAAAGCGTTTATCAAACTTATAAACTTCATCAACTTATCTAAGGTACCCCTAGACCTTGCGATATCTAAGAGTTCTTTATACACATCCAAAAGATCTAATTTCTTACCTTCCCTTTTTATAAGTGCTTTTGCAGTCTCTCCCAAATCGCCCGTTTTTTTGTAAAGGGATGTTATTTCACTTACCTTCACCTTTACGCTTTTTGACAGAGCTTCTATCATAAGCTTTTCTGAAATCCCAAACTCTACACCGTAAAAGGGTGGTAGAATCTCTCCCAAGATCAAGTAAACAGCAGATTTCGCTTCTTCGGGTGAAAGGTTTTTCAGTAGCTTGTAAAGTATTTCTGAAAGTTCTATTCTGCTTGATGTTTCTTCTAATCTTTTTAAGTACTCTACAAATTCAGAAAACTTCATAAGTAATATTTTAGTGAAATGGGCTGGGCGGGAGTCGAACCCGCGACCCACGGATTAAGAGTCCGTTGCTCTGCCAGCTGAGCTACCAGCCCTGAGAGATAAAAATTATACTAAAAATTTTATGCTATAGGTAAATACTCTATGTAAAGTATATCCCCATCCTCTGTAAGACCAAAGTTCTTTTCCATCCTGTCTTTCATTCCCTTTTTATTCTCTATAAAATCCTTAAGGGTTTTTGGCTCTCCATGGGCTTTTAGCATGTAATCTATTACTTGACCATTATCGAAAGTTATCTTTACAGGAAGGCAGTAAAACTTAGAATCCTCACCTACATTACAGCGTTGGATATCTCCCACAATTTCAACACTTACACTCCTTGCAATAATCTTTACAGCTTTTGCCATACTTTTAAATTTTATAGCATTAGCTCCTCTAAATCCTTGAAAATTCTACAGCTTTGACCCTCGCAAACCACGATACCTTCCACCTCAGAGTACAATACAAACTTAAAAGGTCTGTAGCTTTTTAAAAGATCTTCAAAGAATAGCTTAGTTTCCACTTTGTATATTCCTTTGAAGAAAGCATAAAAACTGGTAGCGTAAGAAAAGGAAGCCATTGGAAATTCTTCAACAAATCGAGAAAATGCCTGAAGGGTTTTCTCTGAAAATTCAAGATACTTTTCTTCGCCTGTTAAAGTGTAAAGAAGTAATAAAACGTATGGTGCTGTACCGTTTACAGACTGTGTAGGTGTGTCTTGAATAGGTCTGGTTTTTATATCAATTGATCCTAAGTTTTGAGGCTGTGTGTCCAAAAAGCCCCACCCCTGATTGTCCCAAAACTTATCTATCGCTTGATCCATAAGCTTTTTGGCATAGGTTAGGTAATGACTATCTTGAGTTAGTTCGTAAAGATCCAAAAGAGCTTTGCAAAAGAATACGTAATCCTCAGAAAAACCATCTACACCATGTGTATGGTAAAGGTTACCTTTTACGTAAAGTTCATCTAAGATTCTTTTAGCGGTCTTTTTGACAAAATCTAAAGCCCACTCATCTTCAAAAACTTTGTAGTACTCACAAAAAGCGGATATCATAAGTCCATTCCAGTTTACATATATGGTCTTGTCTATAAAGGGTTTTTCTCTCTTTTCTCTGTAGTTTCTTAACTTTTCCTTTATTTGAGCTATTTTAAACCTTATGTACTCTACATCTTTGTTTAAAACTTTTGATATCTCTTGTTCTTCCATGCTTAAGTGTAAAACGTTTTTTCCATGGTGCATGTACCCATTGGGTTTTATACCAAAGTAAAGCAAAGCTATATTAAACTCTTCTTCATTCAATATTTCCTTTAATTCATCGTATGTAAAAGTGTAGTAACCACCCTCGTCTAACTTACCAATATCTGCATCCTGAGATGCATAGAAACCGCCTTTTTCATCCGATGCTTCCTGTCTGTAATACTCAACTATTCCCTTTGCTACATAAGCGTAAAGATCCTTAGAGAAAAGCTTATAAGCTATTGTATAAACCTTAAGAAGTTCCGCATTATCAAAGAGCATCTTTTCAAAGTGCGGTACCAACCAATCCTCATCGGTAGAGTACCTGAAGAATCCGCCGAGTAGATGATCGTACACTCCCCCTTTGCCATAGCATCTAGCCACTTCTGAAGGACATCTTTTATGATTTGACTTTTTGTAAAGTAGTAATGAATCAAAAGAAGCTCTATACCACTGGCGTGATGAAACTTTGGAGCACCGGACAGTCCGCCTTTTTCGTAGTCTAAAGATGAAAGCAAATGGGATATAACTTTGCTAAGTATATCTTCTTTTAGTGTATCCTTGTAGTTAGAATCGCTGTAGCTTTTCAGCGTTTGAAATAAACTCTCTGCGGATCTGTTTATCTTATCTCTCTCTTCTTTCCAAATTTGGGAAAGTCTTAGTAAAAGATTTTTAAAACCTACTCTCCCCCATCGATCTTCTGGTAGAAAGTATGTGCCACCAAAAAATGGTTTTCCGTCTGGTGTAAGGAAAACCGTTAAGGGCCAACCACCGCTACCGGTCATAGCCATAACAACTTCTTGGTACCTTCTGTCTATGTCAGGTCTTTCGTCTCGGTCCACCTTTATAGCTACAAAGTTTTCATTTATAATCTTTGCTATCTCTTGGTTTTCAAAACTCTCATGAGCCATCACGTGGCACCAGTGACACCAAACACCACCTATAGAAAGAAGAATAGGTTTGTCTTCCTTTTTAGCTTTTTCGAAAGCTTCTTGGGACCATGGATACCAATCCACCGGTTGATGACTGGACTTTAAGAGATATGGACTACGTTCCCTTGATAATCTGTTTGCCATAACTTTAAGGTATATCCCGATGAATTTTTATAGATGAGTTTGGTCAGACTTTATATGGACAACCCTTTGTGGGAAAGGTATCTCTATACCTTCTTCTTGGTAAGCTTTCTTTAGTCTCTTTATAAATTCGTGTATTATTATAAACTGTCCATCAGTATGCTTTGCTCTGAGAATTACGTTAAAGTTTATAGATCTATCACCAAAAGCGGTATACCTAATGAAAGGTTCAAATTCAGGATCCGCTATATCCAAAGATTTTTGGATTTCTTTAGCTACTCGGATGGTTACCTCTTCTACCTTTTGCAGATCTGAATCGTAAGACACACCCACCGGAACGATCACGTTTAACTGAGGATCCGGTCTCGTTTCGTTTCTCACTATCAAACTGGTAAGCCTGGAGTTAGGTATAACTATCAATACGTTCGTTCTTGTAAGTAATACTGTGTTCATCCAGGTAATATCTTTTACGTATCCTTCGTAATCATTTTCCAACTTTATGTAATCACCGACTCTTATATATCCAGATGCAAGTAAATTTAGACCAGCGAAGAAGTTAGAAAGTGTAGGTTGAAGGGCCAAAGACACAGCTAAAGCTCCTATTCCCAAAGTAGTTACCAAATGCATTATGGGAATGCCATGATAGCTAAGCAGTGTAAATATTCCTAAAAGGAGTATGGTACCTCTTATTATGTTAAAGATCAAACCGGTGGAAGGTATAGGTACACTTATTTTGTTTGCATAGTTGTTAAGTAACAGTATAATCGCGTTAGCAATCAGTAATGTTATTCCTAGAATAACCATGGAATTCACAACTTTCTCGATAAGGCTAGAATGGTCTATGACTACAAAAAGCTGGGTTAAGTGGAAAGCGATAGATGGTAAAAGGAGTAAAAGGGGTATTTTTGCAGTCTTAACAAAAAAACTCTAACAATTTCCTTCTGGATAGATAATTAAAAACTACAAGCTCAACTATAAAAAGCGATACAACGAGTGAAATAAATACAGCTATACCTACCATATGTAGCGCCTTTTATAGAGCTTTTTTACTATATTATATCCCACAAAGAAACCACCTATGTGAGCAAACCAAGCAACACCCCCCATGTGAACAAAAGGTAAAGTAAGCAAACCATTTATAATCTGAAAGAAAATCCACATTCCTATAAATACCATAGCTGGCAATTCCATAAATGTGAGAAATATGAAAATAGGAACCAAAGCTAGTATTCTAGCATGTGGGAAAAGCCAAAGGTAAGCTCCAAGAACACCGCTTATAGCACCGCTTGCACCCACCATAGGAACATCTTCCCCTCCAAACAAGAGACTAATAATTATTTGAAGCATTGCAGCACCTAAACCTGAAAGAAAGTAAAGTAGCAGATACTTAAACTTTCCAAGTCTATCTTCCACATTATTACCAAATACCCAAAGAAACCACATATTTCCGATAATGTGAAGCCAACTTCCATGTAAAAACATATGCGAAATGAGTGTGTAAGGTCTTAAAAATACATCCAAAGGAACTAAACCAAAAGAGTATATAAATAGGTTTAGCTCAAACTCACTCAATGAAACCTCATATATCCATAAGAGAGAGCAGATAAGTATAATGCTTAAATTCACTATAGGAAAGCTTCTACTTGGATTTATATCCTTTATTGGGATCATAAGTGTATTATAATATTTAACTATGTTTACCATGGACAGAGCTTTAAGGTTAACATCTGGCGGTGTACTGCTTTTAGTGTTTTTAATAGCCATGTTGCCTTCAAACATTCATTGGTTTTGGAAGCTCTTCATACTGTTTATGTCTCTAAACCAGATACAGTCCGCCTTTACCGGATGGTGCCCAGTTATAACCCTGTACAGGAAGCTTGGAATAAGAGAGTGTCAATGCTAATATGGAACTTATAGGCATAGAGGATTTTCTCAAGCTCGACATAAGACTGGCTAAGATTTTATCCGCTGAGAAGTTGGAAGGATCTGAAAAACTCATAAAGCTTAAAGTATCCTTAGGAGATGAAGAAAGAACGTTAGTGGCAGGGATAGCCAAGTACTACACTCCTGAGGAACTTGTGGGCAAAAAGGTTATAATGCTTGCCAATTTAAAGCCTCGTAAGCTTTTTGGTATAGAGTCTCAGGGGATGATCTTGGCGGTTTCCGATGGGGAGAATATGTCTTTACTAGTTCCTGAAAAGGATATAAAGGAAGGGGCAAAGGTTAGTTGATTTACATCACTTAATTTCTATAGGCTCTACTTTAAAAAGATCTTCTCCTTGGTAGCCCTCAGAAAGCATGCTATAAGCCCATAGACCCCCATAGGCGGAAAAGGGCAAGAAAGCCAAAGCCTTTTCACATTCTAGCTGATCTTTCAAACACATACAAGATTTATTTGGCTCTTTAAGCAGTTTTATGGGAGAAAGCATTCCTTCGCTTAGTTCTCTATAAAATATCTTGTTACTTACTTTCAGCATGGCACAGTTGGCCATTTTAGAAAAATTGAGCATCAAACTTAGGTTTTCATAAGGTATTAAAGGCTTTTTATAAAGGTATGCCAAAGTTTTCATAAAGGTCACACCTATTCTCAATGGAGTAGCATAACCTACACCTATAGAAACCGCATAAGCGTCAAAATCTTCTGCCTTTATGCCATGTTTTTCTAACACATTGGGAAGTAGCTGAAGAAGTTTTTCCTTGTAGCTTTCGTAGTGTAAAAATATTAGCTTTCCATCCTCTACTATTGAAAAATTAACTGTAGAAAAGGAAGTATCCAAGGAAAATATTCTCATAACTGAGGTATGAGCTCATAGTGTTTGTAATAGTTTTCCCAAGCATAGGAAAATCTCAAAAGCGTAGATTCATCAAAGAACTTACCAATTAACTGAGCACCTATTGGTAGACCGCCAGACATACCTATGGGTATGGATATAGCAGGAAGCCCTGCCAAGTTTATAGAAACGGTGAAAATATCCGAAAGGTACATCTCTATAGGGTTCTGCGTTTTCTCTCCAAACTTGAAAGCTACCGTAGGTGTGGTAGGACTTGCTATAACG
>LJSS01000009.1_pt1 | contig 40077 bp, 35 predicted proteins | sample 890271 | NCBI WGS metagenome assembly LJSS01 (sample SAMN03797534, study PRJNA294671) | hot springs metagenome | isolation source: water from Lobios Hot Spring | place: Spain: Lobios, Galicia | collected 2011-02-08
CGCCGGCAATGCTCACCTGCATGATGGGCACTTCCGAGAGGTCAATCTCCAGCACACGGGGATCTGCCGGCAGGTCGTTGGGCAGCTCCGACTTTGCCCGATCGACGGCATCCTGCACCCGCTGCTTCGCAACGCTGGGGTCAACCGTTGGCTCAAACTCCACGACGATGGTGGAAACATCCTGCGCAGAGTAACTCCGAACTTTGCTCACCCCGGCAACAGCTTTGAGCTGCTTCTCAATCGGGCGGGTGACGAGGTTTTCTATATCCACCGGCGACGTGCCCGGATAGGCTGTGGTCACCAACAGGGTCGGCACCACAACGTCGGGCAAGAGCTCTTTGGGGATGCGCACGTACGCATACATGCCCAGTGCCAGCACGACCACCGCCAGCACGTAGACCGTTACCCGATTCCGAATCGCCCAATTGGTCAGCCAAAACTCACGGCGTAGCATCGCTGCTTCCCCTACAGTCGCACTTTGAGACCATCACGCAACTCACCCGAGGAGCGCACAACGACCTCGTCGTTCGGCTGGAGACCGGAGAGGACTTCGGCTTTCTCAAACGTGAGCAATCCCAAGCGGACGGGGCGTTCGCGCACTACAGCGCCATCGGGACGATGCTCAACGACATACACCACTGGAGCACCGTTCCGGCGCTGCAGCGCTGCCAGCGGGACCGTTACCACGTTGCGGCGCTGGATATCAGCAACCCGGACATGACACTGCAAGCCTGGGCGAATGCCCCGCGGGAGCCGCTCTAACTGGAGCTCAACACGGAAGGTGCGCGTCCGCGGATTGATCGCCTGCCCGACGCTCCGGAAGCGCCCCCCGACGGTGTCGGCCAGCTCAGGGAACACTACCTCGGCACGCATACCTGGCTGGAGTGTGCCCGCGTATGCCTCGGAGACATCCGCTGCAACGTAGAGGCTCCCGGAGTTGACTAACCGCACTGCAGGCATGCCTGGCGCCAAGAATTCGCCCGGCTTGACCATGACTTCGTCCACAATCCCTGCAAAGGGCGCCCTGATCTGTGTCTGAGCAAGCTGCTCCTGCAGCGTGGCTAAACGGCGCTCCAGCGCTTCCCACTGCTGTTTAGCGTTCAGGTACTGGACCTCGGCAACAGCCTGCGCCTCCCACGCCCGCTTGTAGCGCTCGTAGAGCGAACGGGCAAGGTCGCGCTGGGTTTCCACCTCAGCAATTGTCCGACGCAGGACCTCGGCATCCAGCTCCACTAAGAGCTGTCCCCGGGCAACACGCGTGCCGGGCTGTACGTGCACGGCAACGACGCTACCCCCTGCCTTCGCGCTCAGCGTCACCGTTGTCCGAGATTCAACCGTTCCCTGAACTTCCAAGACCCGCTGCAATACTTCGGGCTGCACACGATAGACGACCACCGATACCTCCTGTCCTGCTGCTTGCGGCGCCATGCCAAGCTCCTTCTGCAGCGTTTCAATCTCCTGCTGCAGTCGTGCTACCTCAGCCCGCAATCGTTCCAGGCGCTCCCGCTTCGCTGCCGTGCTATCCGAACGAGCGCCACATCCGGCAGCGTTCAGCACAACGGCAAGCACTGCTGCTGCGATACTGCCTCTTACGACTACTGTTGCCGACATTGCCATCCACAGAGCAATAGTTCCACAAGCTCATCGACCAACTCTTCGGCACCCACATCGTGCATGAGCCGGATGCGGTAGGGATGACGGGCTAAGAGGATTGCCCCGCTGAGCACAACCCAGAACTCAGCCAAAATCCGCTCCGGCACAGCATCGCGTGGGAAGATGCCTTCCTGAATCCCGCGCTGCACCAACTGCACCCCACGCAAGAGTGCCCGCTCCTGGAGGGAGCGCAGTTCCTCCAAGAGCTCTGGACACACCTTCTCCAGCGGCAGCTCTATGGCAGTGGAGACATGCATCAGGAGCGTGAAGTACTCAGCATGCTCAGCAGCGAAGCGATAGTACGCGCGGGCAATTGTCCGAATTGCTTCTGCTGCAGGTTGATGCTCGGCTTCCTGCGCAGCGTGCAGCATGAACTCATCCAACAGGCGCAACCCGTCTTCCAAGAGGGCAACGTAGAGCTCCTCCTTCGTGGCGAAGTACTCGTACAAGGTTGCCTTCCCCAGCTCCGCTTCGGCAGCAATGGCATCCATCGTGGCATTGCGGTAGCCGTGCTGGAAGAAGACCCGCCGAGCGGCATCCAAGATCATCCGGCGCCGCTGCAATCGCTCCCGTTCTCGCCGTTCAGGAATGCCCATCCCTTACAACTGCGGCAGAAGAGCTGGATCGGTCGCACCGGTCAGGTACTCTATGTCGGCTTGAGCCACTAAGAAGTCGTGCAGTGCTTGCGCGTACGTGGAGCGGGCTTGGCGGATAGCGGCATCGGCATCGATGACCTCCAACTGGCTTCCCAAGCCCGTGGAGTACCGCGTGCGTGCGATCTCGTAGCCTCGCTCCGCCTGCTCAATGGTGCGGCGCGCTGCCTCCAGGCGCTGCTGTGCCAAGCGCTGCTGCTCCACCGCCAAGAGCGCCTGCACTTTGAGCGCCTCCCGAAGCCGCTCGCGCTGGGCACGAATCTTCTGCTGCTCAATCTCGGCTTGCTCTACGCGGGCATTGGTCTGAAACCCCTGGAAAAGCGACAGTGACACCTGCACGCCAACGGCCGCACTGCGAGCTGTCAGGAAATTGGAAAACGTCGGAGATTGCCCCTGGTACGTGTACGTCCCAAACCCTACCAGCGTCGGATACGATTCAGCACGGTAAATCCGGGCGATGTCCTCCTGCACTCTCTCCTGCACCGAGAGCGCCTGGAGAGTGAGGTTGTTCTGCTCAAGGCGGGCTACCACTTCCTGAGGCGATGGTAGCTGGGGTGAACCGTACTCGGCTTCCAGACTTCCCTGCGGCTCGAGCTCTTGCTCCTGCGGGATACCGATGCTGAGCTTGAGCTGGCGCAGCGCTGCCGCATACCCCATCTCCGCTTGCGCAACCAGCGTACGGACCTGCTCTACCTGCACCTGCGCCCGCAGCGCGTCGTAGTCTGCCACCAGCCCTTGCGCCGCTAACACGCTGACATCCTGCGCAAAGCGCTCAGCACGCCGTAAGCTCGCACGCGCTGCCTCCAACAACTCCCGCGCTAACAGCGCACCGTAAAACGCCTTCTTCACCGCCGCAACGGTCTGCGCCACTGTGGCGGCATACTGCTTCCGCGCCGCCTGGGCATAGAGCTGCGAGGCTCCAATGCCCGTCAATACAGCCCGACTGAACAGGACCTGCGTTGCCTGCAGCTGCACCTGAAAGCTGTTCTCCGAACCGATCCGCACCGCCTGCAATTGCCCCGATTGGGGATTGCGGAAATCCGGCAGGAAGAAGACCGGTAACTGCAGATTCCGGTTGTAGAACGCCGACACGCTCAGCGAAGGTAGTGCCGTGCCAATAGCCTCCCGCACGCGCGCATCGGCACGCTCGACTTCCAAGCGCGCCGCAACGACCTCAGGATTGCGCTCCAGCGCCAACCGAATCGCCTGCTGGAGTGTCAGTCCCTGCTGGGCAACGGCTACAACCGCTGTCGTTGCCAATCCCACTGCGAGGGTGTACCGCATGCCGACTCCCAGTCGTTTTCTAACCAGCGGTCGCAAAAATACACAGTGGCACCCTTCCGCCTTCTGTTGCTTTGTCAGAGCTGCCGTGTGCGCCCTGGAGATGCTATGGCTCCACCCTGGTGCGGCCAGCGTCTGAAGCTGCTCGACGCTCCTCTCAGCCTCCAGCACCGTTCACGATGAGCCCTACGTAGAAGCGCACAGCATTGAGCACCTCCCCGACCCGGAGCCGTTCGTTGGTCCCGTGAAATGTCTGGTACTCTTCTGGCGTGAGCCGCACGGGGAGAAAGCGGAAGACGTTCGGAGTCAGCGCTGTGTAGTACCGGGAGTCTGTGGCTCCCAGAACCAAGTAGGGCACAACCCGGGCTTCTGGGAATACCGCACGGGCAACACCCTGAATGAGCCGAAAGCCATCGCTACGGACATCGGCAACCGGCGATGGAAGGCTGAGCACGCTCTGAACACGGACAGCTACTCGCTTATCGGGCAGAATGCGTCGGAGGTGTTCCACGACCTCTTCCGGCGTATCTCCAGGCAGCAGGCGGACATTGACCAGTGCTGTGGCTGAGGCTGGAATCACGTTCTCCTTGACTCCGGCGTGGAAGATTGTGGGGGCAAACGTGGTGCGCACCGTTGCATTGCCTCTCGGAGACTGCTGCAACTGGCGCAGCAACACATTCCCGAACAGCCACCGGTTTGCCACCATCAGACGCTGCCAGAAGGGCATCTCAGGGGCGATAGCTTCCAGCATCATTGCGGCTGCCCCTTCTAACCGTGGTGGCATCGGCGAGCGCTCCACCGTAGTCACTGCTGCCGCGACTAAGCCCAATGGGGTCTCCCGGGGCGGGGTTGAAGAATGCCCACCCTGCCCCGTAGCGCTCAGCTCTACCATCATGTAGCCCTTCTCGGCAACTCCGACCATTGCCAAAGGGCGCTCCACACCTGGGAACATGCCCGTTGTGACTGCTCCGCCCTCATCCAGCACCCACGCCAGCCGAACTCCCCGCCGCTGGAGTAGCTCGGCAATTTGCTTGGCCCCGCGCCTGCCGCCAACTTCTTCGTCGTGTCCAAACGCAATGTAGATATCCCGCACCGGTTGAAAGCCGTGCCGCAGCAGTGCTTCCACTGCCTCCAGAATAGCCATGACGGTGATTTTGTCGTCAATGGCGCCACGTCCCCACACGAAGCCCTCGGCAATAGTGCCAGCAAAGGGCGGGTAACGCCAGTTACCCTCTGTGCCCGGCTCTACCGGCACCACATCCATGTGCCCCATCAGCAAGATTGCCGGTGCCGTCGCATCCCGCCCCGGCCAACGGTACAGCAGGCTGTAGCCGCCGACCCGCTCCCACTGGAGCTGCCGGTGTACCTCTGGGAAGCTCTCCTGGAGGAAGCGGAGGAAACCCTCAAACTCCGCATGCTCTATACGGCTTGTATCCTGGTGCGAAATCGTACGGTACCGCAACGCTGCGGCAAACCGGTTCAGGATACCCACTGAATCCAAGGTCACTGCCGGCAGAGGAAACGGGGTAGCCTCTACCGCGCCCATCCGCACAGTTCGGACCACCACGATGGCTGCTACTACCAGCACCACCACTCCTGCACCGATAAGCACTCTCCGCCACATTCTCCCTCCCGCGGTTGTGACCGCGCAAAAATAAGCCCTCCGCCATGAGGCTCTGCAGCATACTGGGACTGTGTTCACTCATGTCTGCTGTTCTCGTGGAGAAAGCTCAGCAGCTCCGAGAGACGGGCAAATGCAACACCGATGCACGTATCAGCAGCGCCGTAGTAGAGCCACACCTCATCGCCTCGCACGAGTGCCCCACAGCTAAAGACAATGTTGACACCGTGTCCCATCCGTTCGTATGGCTCTTGCGGGCTCATTACAGGGTAGCGGCAACGGGCGAGCACATGGTTGGGGTCATGCAGTGCCAGCAGTGCCAATCCCAAGCGATAGGTCCAGATTCCGGCAACCTCTTTGACTCCATGGTAGATGAGCAGCCATCCATCGGGTGTCTTCAACGGAGGGCCAGCAATCCCTATGCGTTGCCCATCCCACCAGAGACTGCCGCGCTCTCGGAGTACTACTTGCGGATTGCCCCAGTGGATGAGGTCAGGCGATACTGCCGACCAGATGTGTTCAGCCCCACCAGACATGGGACGGTGCAGAAGATACCACGCTCCGTTGATCCGTTCCGGCAACAGCGCTGCATCTTTGTTAGGTGGCGAGAGAATAAGCCCCAGTGGGCGAACCCGGACGAAGTCCTCCGTATACGCCAGTGCAACTGCTGGACCGACATCCAGCGCAACTACGTAGGCAATAACCCAGCGGCGCAGCTCAGGGACGTACGTCACGCGGGGGTCCTCGCAGCTAATGGCGTGAGCCTGTCCCACCATCCCTTGCACATCCTCCGGAGTCAGCAGAGGATACGGTTCAATGCGCCAGCGGGAGAGCCCATCGGGGCTGCGCGCCGTGTAAATCAGCGAACGGCCATCGGGCAATTCCACCCGCAACAGGAGCACAACCTCCCCATCGTGTTCAGCGACACCTGGGTTGAAGACAGCTATTGCGGGGAAGGGCAAATCATCCACCGTCAGGATGGGGTTACGCTCGTAGCGGCGGAAGAGCTCCATGGCGAATCGAGCTTGGTACGACGGCGTGCTTCAACAGCAACAGCAAGACTGCGGCATGCATCCTCCAAGCTTACCCGCGGAGGTCGCTCAGGGTGCTCTATCCAGTGCAGCAGCTCCCGCAGAATCTGCTGGAGCGCCCGTTGGTAGAGCTGCTGGCGCTCCGGGGTCTGAAGCAGCGTCTCGGTCCCGTGCTCAGTAACCAGCTTGAGCACTGTCGGAATCCACCCTTCAACGAGTACTGTCGCTGCTTCTCCGACAAGCACAAGTTGCTGGACTTCGCCAGTACCAGGCTGTTTCCGGAAACTGTGCCAGAACAGCCCCGTGCAGCCGCTCTCTCGAAAGGTACCCCAGCTCCAAGCCTCCAGCAGCGCATCCCCCAGCGTCACGGTTGGGAGAAAGTCGTCCTGCAGCAGCCAGGTTGCCAGGCCGTAGAAATGGACACCGTGCTCGACCAAGATCCCACCGCTCTGCTCCGGCTGGAAGAACCATGCCTGCTGCGGACGAGGCGCTGCGTTGAGGAAGATGAATGCCTGTACGTTCCCGATTGCACCATTGCGGAGAAGCTCCCGCAGGCGCTCGTACACAGGCATGTAGCGCATGACGTAATTGACCGTAGCCCGAATCCCTGCCTTCCGGACCAGCTCGCAGAGGACATTCGCTTCCTCGGGCGAGAGAGCCAAGGGTTTCTCGCAGATGAAGTGTTTTCCCGCTTCCACAGCCGCACGCGCAAGGGCACTATGGGTTGACGGCGGAGTTGCGATGACCACGACGTCTACTTCTGGATCCGCCAACAATGCTTCTGCTGGTGCATACGCCCGCGGGATTCCGAACTGCTCAGCAATGGCACGAGCCCGCTCGTAGTGAGCCGCAGCCACAGCGTACAGCTCCACCTCCGCCATCTGCCGATATGCCTCAAGGAGAAATCGCCCGAAAGCACCCACCCCGATGAGCCCAAGTCGGTGCATAGGCAGACCCTACGCTCGGGCTTCTGTTGGCTCCACCTGGTGTGCATGTCCATGGCCATCTGCCGGTACCGGTTTGGCTCTGAGGCTCATTCGTAGGCGGCGTAGTCCACTCCAGAGGAGCCCTACAACTGTGAGCAGTGCCCCGAGCCAAACCAAGTTGATACCGGGCTTGAGCGAGAACTCTACCGTCAGCACTTCCCGTTCCCTCGCCCCACGAGCGCGGACCCCAATAACAGCCTGGGAACGGCTCAGGTCCTGGCGGTCTGGAACAATGCGCAGTAATCCCAGCTCCAGCGAATCCCCATACGGCTGCCAAATGGGCAGAAAGCGCTCGGGTGCCAGCATGGAAGCCGGTAGGCGCAGCGTCTCGGGCTCTCCCGAAGCGGACCTGAGTGTTACCCAGACGGCAAGTTCCATCGTATCGCCGCGGAGCTGCCCCATCTCGAAGCGCAGAAGCTGTATCCGTGCCTGTCCTCCAGCAAGAGTGCTGTCTTCGCCACGGCGCAAGAAGAGCTCCTGAGCAGGATTCTCCGTCTCCACGGCTTTCGGTGCCATGTAGAGGTCTGCTGTTAGCCGCCAAGCAATTCCTGGCTCCAGGAACGCTGCCTGCCGCTGGTTGAAGTCGCTCCAGAACAGAATGGGGAACAGCACTGCCTGCTGCCCACCGTAGTCTACCTGCACGGCATAGCGCCATTTCTCACGGTCGGTGTACTCGCGCTCAATCTGCTCCCGTCCCAGGTAGGTTAGCCGATACGCTCCAAGCGTGACGGGTTCGCCGTGTGGCAAGCGTGCATGCACCGTCCACGAGAGCTGGGTCACCGTAACCACACCCAGGACCAGGAGGGCAATCCCGGCATGTGCCAAGTAAGTTCCCAGAGACTGTGGTCGCTTCCGCAGCCGCTCCACGAGGATACGCCCGTTGACCACGAGTGCAAACCACGCCGTTGCTCCGAGCGCTGCCAATGCCGCATCGCGGACGCCCATCCACCAGAGAATCCCCGCCCCAAGCACTGCGCCTCCAAGCGGCGCCCAGAGGCGACGCAGGAAGAGCCGCCCCGGGGTCGCCCGCCACTGCACCACCAACGAAAGCCCATTGAGCAGCAACACCCACACCCCAATCGGGATGTGCAGCATGTTGTAGAAGCGTTGCTCGACGGCAACCTTCGGGCGTCCCAGAAGTTCTGCCACAATTGGATAGCTCGTACCCACCAGCACCACCACCGCGCTCACTACCAACCCGAGCGCGCCCAGGGACAGCAGCAGCTCGCGTGAGCTCGGTGGCAGCACGAGCGACTCCCGCTGTAAATCCCGCCACCGCCAGAGGATGAAGCCAGCAGCCACAAGACTCCCTGCCCCCATCAGGCCCAACAGCAACACGTACGCAAAGAAACCCGGGTCCACGAACGAATGCACCGACGTATCCCCCAACACACCACTGCGGGTGAGAAAGGTAGAGTAGAGCACCGTCAGAAATGCCAGGGCAGCAAGAACGGCGTTGGTCCGCACCAGTCCCCCAGTCCGTCGCTGCACTAACACCGTGTGGAGGAGCGCCACGATGAAGAGCCACGGGACAAGCGAGGAGTTCTCGACCGGGTCCCACGCCCAGAAGCCACCCCATCCCAACGTCTCGTATGCCCACAGACCGCCGAGCATGATGCCCAGCCCTAGCACAGCCGCCGTTCCCCCAAGCCACGGCAGGGCAATAGGAATCCAGTGCTGGTATTCCCGCCGCCACAGTCCCGCCATTGCGATGGCAAACGGTGCCGCCGCCAGGGCAAATCCCAGAAAGAGCGTCGGTGGGTGGAAGACAATCCAGTAGTTGTGCAGCAGTGGGTTGAGCCCCCGTCCCTCTGCCGGCATGAAGCCGTCGGGGATTCCCTGGTCGGCGTAGGTTTCCCACACAAAGGTGAAGGGATTCTTCGCCACCACCAGCAGCAACATCCCAGCGATGACGCCTGTGTAGAGCGTCATCACCTCAGCTTCCCATCCATGCCGGCGGGCATGTGCCCGGAGGAGCAAGCCTACCACCGCCAGCCACAGGCTCCACAGCATCAGGCTGCCCTCCTGTCCGGCATAACTGCTGGAGATGAGCAACAGCAGCGGTAGTTGCCGCGAGGAATGCCCCCAGATGTACGTGTAGCGGAAATCGTGCTCCAGCACGTTGACCAGGAGCGCTATCCAGAGTGCACCAACTCCAAGGGCAAGGAGCTCAAAGCCGCGCCGCGCCGGACCATGAAACTCCTGCCACCGGCGGCTGAGCCCATAGGCTATCGCCGTCGCAACTGCACATGCCCATACAACGTGAACGGCAAACTGCAGTATCATGCTGGCTTACTCCCGTCGGACTTCCGAAGCGTGGAAGTATGGCGTTGTGCCTCCGTGAGCGTGTCCCAGCACTGCGATGGAATCGCCCGGCTGGAGGACAGGAAGGGCTTCTCCACCGGTGTACTCCACAGCGAAGACCGTGCCTTCACTGTCTTGCATCCAGAATGTCGGGCTCACCTGCCCTGGCGCCGGCACTGCATGGACAGTCCCCCGAACCATAACTTTCGGTGCCCGCTCTTCGCTGGGACTGCTCTCTGCCATCTGAACGGCTTGCTGGAAACTCACCACCGGTAGCTGTGCAAAGTGCTGCGCCAAGAAGAAGACAGCCGGAATCCCAACGACGGCAAGCACGACAATCACCGTGCGCATCCGCATCGGTCTACTGCGGCAAAGGCGAACCGCCTTCGTACTTGGAAGGGCACTTCGTCAAAATGCTGGTAGCATGGAATTCGCCTCCGACAACGTTGCCGCGGACGACAATGCTCTCGGCTAGCTCAAAGTTGTTCGGTTTGGCGCCAGCGTACACAACGGGAATCCGCTCTCCTTGCTCATCCTGAAGCACAAAGCGGAAGGTGTTCGTGCGGCTATCATAGCTGGGCTGTACCTCCCGCACCCATGTCCCTTTGACCTGCACCCGTTTGCCCGTGCGCACTGCTTCGGCAATAGAGACGTACTGCACGGAGGTCTGCTCCAGCGCCGAAATCCCCAGCGCAGCGAACCCCACAAGGGCAAGCCCGCCGAGCCAATAGCGGAGATACCTACGCATTGCTCACCCACACCGCTGTTCACCGACACCCATGGACGAACAATCCAGCGCCCTCATCCACGCCTGACATCGCTAAAACGCTCGGCGCCGCTGTTCCGTTCCACCCACTGCTCCACTCTCTGCAGGCGCTGTTCTACCCACACCAGCAGCGCAGCAACCCCAGCCCAGACAACGAGGGTCACCCACAAGACAACGTACTCAGCGTGTTGCTCCAGAAACGCCATCGTGCGCGACAACCTCATGGAGAACATGCGCATCGGAAAGCCGGAGAGCGCGCACCACCATGCTCCACAGCCAACCAAACAGTGCCGTGAACGCAGCAAGTGATGCGCTGAAGAGCACCTGCTTGAGCGGATTGAGTGCCTCCGCTTCTGGAGCCAGCACTGGACCAATGTTGACGTCACCCCGACCGCCTGGGTGAAGGCTCTCCATCATGCGAGGCAGCACGAACACGAGGAAGGGCACCGTAACGAAGGCAAAGACCAGGTAGACACTACTGAGCCGCGCCCGCCGCTCCCCAGGCGGCAGCGATGCCCGCAGAGCGAAATACGCCAAGTAAATGAGCAGCAACACGACCACCGTGGTCTGCCGCGGATCCCAGTTCCAGAATGCACCCCAGTTGAAGCGTGCCCAGATAGCTCCCGTTGCTGTCGCAAGCGCTGTGAAGAGAGTCCCCACGCCAGCCGCAGCTACTGCCCGGTATTCCATGCTCGGCGCCCGACTGCGCAGGAAGCGCAGTGCTGCCACCATTGCCACAGCGTAGGCAACAACAGCCACCCATGCCATCGGCACGTGGAAGTAGAGAATCCGCGCTCGCTCTCCGAGCCCAGGAATGTACGGCAGGACTATCCACGGCTCCAGCGCTGCTATCCGATGAGCAACCCAGAGCGTATCCGAGCCCGTCCACCGCACGTCAACGATAGCACGCCGCGCTCGGAGAAGCTCCGCGGATGGCTCCTCCGGAAACAGTACCGTTGCCCGATGGCGCTGAGGAGTGCCATCCTCCACCAGAACCCGCCATGCCCGATGGTGGGCATCGTACGTCGGGGTACCAACACAGCGGACCACCACGGGAACGCTCGGTGCTGGTGTACGGAGTTGCTGCGTTTCCCGAGCGCTCAGCAGCGGCAGAGACACCGGCTGTCCCTGCCCTAACCGACTGGCAACGACAGCATCCACAAAGCCCCCACCAATCGGCGGAGAGAGCACAGCCCACAGGAGCAGCGTCATGAACGCCAGAACGCTGAGCTGCCACCAGAGCGGACGCGGGCGTTCCGGTGGATAGAGGAACGCCATCCCAAGCCCAACGCCCAAGGCCACAAGGAGCAGCACGTACTTCATAGCAACGCCCCAGGACCGCACAAAAATACCGAAGCCAACTTTCGCGTATGCCAAAGCCAGCTCCTGCAAGCTGCCTTCAGGTAGCTGCGGAAGCGGCGAAAGCCATAATTTCACTTGCCCATGTCCCACTCAACCACGGCAGAGCTATGCAGCTCCGCCCTGCACTGGTTAGCAGCATGCTCGCGGTAGCACTGCTAGAGGCAATCCCCGCTGAACACGACGGTCGCAATCCCTTCCGCCACCTCATGGAAACGGCCCAGCCCCGTCCGCACTTGGAAAAAGAGCGCCCACTGCTGCCGTTGCAACCACTCCTGCCCTCTCCACGGGTGAGCCTGTTTCCGAACGTCAACCTCATTGAGCCCGAAACCGACCCGCTCCCGATTCAGAACGAATCCTCCATCGCCGTCAACCCGCGCAATCCACGCCAGCTCATTGCCTCGGCTGTGGACTACCGCAACAACTCCTCCACCTGGGTGTATGTCTCCAGCGATGGTGGGCGAACGTGGCGGAACATCAACCTGGGCAAGCCTTTCCCGGACTGGGTCTCGTCAAACGATCCTTCTGTCGCCTTCGACGGCGAAGGACGCGGCTATCTCTGCTACGGCGGATTCAACCTCAGCACGGGTGAGAACGGTGTCTTCGTTGCCATTACAGCCGATGGCGGCACGACGTGGCAGGCTCATATCCCCGTCATCCTCCACCGCGGGACAATGACTCCGGATTCGGCGTTTGAGGACAAGTACTACGTCACCGTGGACAATTGCCCGAGCTCGCCCTACTACCGGCGGGTGTACATCCCGTGGAAGCGCGTTATTCCCCGGGATTCTTCCACGCACATCGTGCTCTCCTTCTCCAGCGATGGCGGGCTGACGTGGAGCTCGCCCGTACCCGTTAGCGAGCGCCTCCCGTACTCATCGGAGGACACCACATACGGACAGAGCTTCCCACTGGCAGCAACCGGACCCGATGGCACGGTCTACGTTGTCTGGAACCATGGTCCGCAGAAAGCCATCGGCTTAGCCCGCTCCACCGACGGCGGGCGTAGCTTTGACTCACCACGGCTCATCGTGCGATATCGCCCGCTGGGCTCGGCAAAAGGGATCCCTGAAGGCGTTCGCCACACGGTCAAGGGTGGGGTCCGGGCAGAAACATACCCAGTGCTGGTCTGCGATACGACCGCAGGTCCGCGCCGTGGCTGGCTGTACCTATGCTGGGCAGCCGATTCCGTCCCCAACGTCTACTTTTCCCGCTCCACCGATGGCGGGCAGACCTGGAGCCAACCCGTTATTGTGCACTCCGATACTGCAGGCGACCAATTCTGGCCGTGGATGGCGCTGGACCCAACCACGGGCGACCTCGCCATCATGTACCTAGACAGCCGGGATGACCCGCAGAATCTCCTGGTAACTGTGTCGGTGAGCTACTCCAGTGATGGCGGCACAACGTGGACAGACCGCCGGGTTGGCGATACGCTCTGGGATCTGCGGCGTAATCCCTTCCGAGCCAATGCGTTCGCCGGAGACTACAGTGGCTGCGCCTTCTATGACGGCCGGGTGTATCCATCGTGGGTGGATATGCGCAACACTGCCTTCAACATCGCCGATAACGATGTCTACAGCGCCCCTATCAACGTGCGCGCCCCGATGCCAGTGACGGATTTCCGTATCCATATCCTCCCCGACACACCGACAGCCCTACGGCTTTCATGGCAACCACCGAGCACGCGCGTCTTCGGACAGCCACTGGATACCTTCGGCTACCTCCTCCTGCGGAATGGTTCCGTGCACCGATTCCTGCCGCAGACAGCCACAAGCCTGACCGACACCGGTCTCCAGCCCTACCAGCTCTACCGGTATGACATTGCCGTCGTTGCAGGTCGCGACACTAGCCTCTTCCGCACGGATTCAGCACGTGCCGGTGGTGCTCGCCAACCCGCTCCACCTGAGCTGCTTCCCCTGGTAGTCGTACAGCCCGATACGGTCCACCTTGTCTGCCGCCTTCCCCGCACCCGTGCTGACGGCACAACACCACTCAGCAACCTCAGTGAACTCCGGCTCTACCGCAACGCCTCCCTCGTGCTTACACTCCCACTGCTCCCAAGCGACACTGGACGGACATTGACCCTGCGCGATTCCGTCCCTGAACCGGGCTTCTACCGGTACTGGGCAACCGTTGCTGCTGGTGCCGAGGAAAGCGCCCCCAGTGCCCATCAGCTTGTCTACGCTGGCGGCCCAGCGCTGGAGCTGTGGGAGCCCTTCGCCGCTCCTGAATTGCCGGAACCCCGCTACTACAACAGTGGTGCCTGGGGGCTCACCTCCGCATTCGCCTACTCCCCGCCCTTCGCGCTGACAGAATCCCCCAACGGTCCATATCCGAACCGAGCGCGTGATACCTTCATGCTGCCACCTCTTGCCCTTCCCGAAGGTTCTGCCACGGTTGAGCTCTCGTTTGTGCACGCAGCTGTTATACACCCATCGGATACAGGCTTTGTGGAGATAGCCTGGAACAGCTGGGATGGATGGCAGCGCCTTGCGGCATACAACGCCGCCGACTATGCCCCATGGGCAGACAGCCTCCTTGCTCCCGAAGATTGGCGCCCAGAACACTTTGCCATTCCTGCTCCCGACACAGCTCGGATTCTCTGGGTGCGCTTCCGCTTCTTCTCCGGTCCCCTCCGCACCAGCGAGGGGTGGTTCGTAGACGACATCCGCATCCAAGGTGTCAGCTCCGTTGCCGGACATGCCACCGCTGATTTTGGTCCTACTCCGAATCCTGCCTCCAACTACGTCCGCTGTCGGATTCCCACAACGGCTCCGGTTCTGGAAGCTCAGCTTGTAACCCTTCTCGGCACCCTGTCAGCGGTCCCTATCGTACAGCAGTTGGACGATGCCGTCGTACTGGACATCCGCTCCTTCCCAGCCGGCGCCTACCAATTGAGGCTGCGCCTGGGCAATGGGCAGCTCACCGCGTACCCACTCCTCATCGTGCGCTGATGTCATGCCCGAGCCACTTTACATCGTGTTTGACATTGAAACCGTGCCGCTCCCGTGGGAGAGCTTTGCACCCAGCCAACAGGAGTTTCTGCTCCGCGGAGCGCAGACCACCGCCGAACAGGAGCGGCGTAAAGCAGAAATGGCGCTCTCTCCCTTCACAGCACAGGTTGTCTGCCTCGGGCTGCAGATTATGGAAACCGTTGGCGAAACCGAGTGGACGCTCCGCAGCCGTGGGGCGTACGTCGTCGATCCGGCATGCACCAATGGCGAACTCCTGCCCGATTCCCTCCCCGAAGGTGACCCTATCTACCGCTGCACTGAACGCACGCTGCTGGAGCAGTTCTGGAAGCTGCTGGATAAGTACCCCACAGCTCACTTGGTCAGCTTCAACGGGCGCAACTTTGACGCTCCCTTCCTGATGCTCCGCTCAGCTCTGTATCGGCTACGTCCCTCACGGAACCTGATGGAGGGCACACGCTACCGCTACGGCGGACATACAGACCTCCTCGACGAGCTATGCTTCTACAACCCGCAGACCGTGGGCGCAACGAAGCGGTACAACTTTGACTTCTACGCACGCTCCTTCGGCATTGTCTCCCCGAAATCTCACGGCATCGACGGCTCCAAGGTAGCGGAGTACTACCATCAAGGGCGCCTGCTGGAAATCGCCCAGTACTGCCTCGGTGATGTCGCTGCCACGTGGGAGCTCTTCACGATCTGGTACCGCTACCTGCGCTTTGAAGACCCCCGCAACCGCTCCACGAGCTAAGCTCCTTGCACGCTGCTGGAGACGGTCCAGGGGTAAGCGGCGCAGCTACACAAAGGGGAGCTTGACAACTTCAGCCGTAAAGCGCCGTCCACCATGTCCGAGTAGCTCAATGCGTGTTCCGGGCTCAGCATACGCTACCGGCACGTATCCCATACCAATGCCCACGCGGAGCACAGGCGAGATATTACCGCTGGTCACCGTGCCAATCGGTGTCTGCCCATCCATGATAGCATAGCGCGGGCGCGGGATTGCTCGTTCGCTCTCCGTACGGAAGCCTACCAGACGGCGCGTCGGTCCCTGCTGCTTGACCTGAGCGAGCACCTCCCGTCCGTTGAAGTCCCCTTTGTCCAGCTTGGTAATCCAGCCCAACCCAGCCTCGATAGGGTTTGTGGTCTCATCAATGTCGTTGCCGTACAGACAGTAGCCCTTCTCCAGCCGCAGCGTATCCCGAGCACCCAAGCCCGCTGGTTCTATACCGTACGGGGCACCGGTGCGGAAGATCTCCTGCCAGACATGCTCGGCAGTGGCACGGTCGCCCTCAAAGTAGAGCTCGTACCCCAGCTCGCCCGTGTAGCCAGTGCGGGAAATCAGCATCGGCACCCCCGCCAACACGCCGTGCCGAAAGTGGTAGTACGGAATCTCCAGCAGCGGAACCTCGGTCAAGGGCTGCAGTGCGTCGGCAGATTTCGGTCCTTGCACAGCCAACAAGTGCGTGCGCTCGCTGATATCCTCCAGGTGCACGCGGTAGGCTGCTGCGTGCTGCTGGAGCCAGGCGAAATCTTTCGCAATGTTTGCAGCGTTGACCACCATCATGTAGTAGTCGCCGCAGTGGTAGACGAGCAGGTCATCCACGATACCCCCATGCGGATAGCACATTGCCGAATACTGGGCTCGCCCTGGGAACAGCTTCGTGACATCGTTGATGGTCATGTACTGCAGGAATGCTTCGGCATCCTCGCCCCAGATGCGGAACTCACCCATGTGCGAAACATCGAAGACGCCCACACGCTGCCGAACCGCCAAGTGCTCCTGCACGATGCCCTTCGGGTAATGGATCGGCATCTCAAAGCCAGCAAACGGAGCTATCTTGGCGCCCAATCGGCGATGCAGTTCGTAGAAAATCGTTCGCTTCAAGGGCAGTGTCTCCATGGTCACACCACCTCCCGCACATGCACTACCCCGAAGCGCGCCGCGACGTACGCCAAATCCGTAAAGCTGGCGCTACCCGCGGCATTGACACCGGCACCGTGGAAATCACTGTACGCCGCTGACTGGTTGACCCAGATCGGACCGACAAAGTTGACCGCCACTGACACCCCTGCCGATGTGAGCATATCGACTGCTTGCTGCTTGAAGTCTTCATCCGTGGTATAGAGCGCCGTTACCAGTGCTCCCGCTGTACGCACCAGATGCGCAGCCTCTGCCACAGCATGGTGCGCATCGGGCGCTCGCACCAAGAAGGCAACCGGACCAAACCACTCCCGCCCGTAGAAAGCACGGTGCTCATTCCAACGAGCTTCCAGCAACAGCGGTGTTGCCGTCCGCGCAGCAGGGAATTCCGGATGTACCAAAGGAGCGCTTGCCCGCAGAATCGGTAAGCCCAAGGCTGCCGCTTCCTGCACTCGCTGCAGTGTCCGCTCATTTTGAATCGCTCCCAACGTCGGCGGTCCCGCTTTGGGATTGTTGACCAGTGCGTCAATGGCTGCAACGAGCCGCTGAGCGAATTCCTCCGGTGCAAGCCTGCCCTCAGGGGTTCCGATACCCTCCTCTGGCACAAAGATATTCTGCGGTGCCGTGCACATCTGCCCACTGTAGAGACAGAGGCTGAAGGCGAGATTGTCCACAACGGCTGCACTATCTGCAACCGAGTGGAGCACGACCGAATTGACCCCTGCTTTCTCCGTAAAGACGACTTTGCCTCCAAGCCGCCGCTCCAGCTCTGTCCCGAAGGCAGGACTGCCGGTATAGTCAACGATACGCACGGCTGGATGCTCCACAACTTCCCACGTCAGCGGCTCCTGGGGTGTACAGGGCAGCAGCACGAGTAGATGGGGGTCAATCCCCAGCCCATCCAACGCCTGCTGAAACCGGGCAACGAAGAGAGCCACCGGCAGAATCGCCAACGGATGTGGCTTCCAGATGCACGCATTCCCTGTAATGAGATTCGCAAAGACTCCCGGCAACGCATTCCACACAGGGAACGTGGAGCACCCTACGACAGCTCCTATGCCCTTTGGCACGGCCCGGAACCGCTTGCGAACACTCACCTCGCCCTTGCCCAGCGGCTTCGTCCAGAGAACCTCTTCAGCGAAGGTTTCCAGCGCCAATACACCCGTTGTAATCGCTTCCAAGGCTCGGTCAAAGGCGTGGGGTCCCGAGGCTTGAAACGCCATCACGAAGCCCTGCCCTGTCGTATGCATCGTTGCATAGGCAATCGGGAAGAACTCCGCTGCCGTCTGTTCCAGAGCTTCAATGAGGATGGCTGCACGTTGTCGCACACTCAAGCGCTGCCACTGCTGCTGCGCTGCCTGTGCTCGCTCAACGGCCGTATTCACAGCCGGCTGCGGGTATTCCACGCCCAACGGGAAGCCGTACGGGGAGAATTCTGCTCCAACCCATCGCCCATCGTGAACCTGCAGCAGCCCATCAAACCGGCGGTTGAGGAGCTGTTCAAAGCGCCGCTTCCCCTCCTCGTTTGCCGATTCGCCGTAAATCTTCCCGCTCGGGACCTCTGCCCAGTGGGCGTAGAAGGAGCGGTAGCGGACAGCATCCAGTGCCTGTTGAAGCGTACCTGCGTGCTTCTCGCAGAGAACATCCCACTGCATGCGACTCTACCTTACCTGAACCACTCTCCCGTGCTCAAAGTTAGTGGTTTTGCATGGAGGAACAGAAGCTCTGCCAATCTCCAGACCCTCGCAGCCCTTTTGCCCCAACCATCTCAACGCCTACTGCCCACGGCAAGCCCCTCGCCACACTCACTTGCGGCCACTCCCTCAAGAGTCTGCTGCGTTGTCAGCGTTCAGGTCAGCCCACCACGCGGCGAAAAGGTAGTACCCTATGGCAGCCGGTTCAGCAACGCCCGCAGTAGGAGGTAGCGTGCAACGCTTTCACGGTCATCAATGGGAAGGGAATCAGGAAGTGCCATGCTCTCGCGCCAGTGGCGATACCAGAATTCTTCGCCAACGCTTTGAAGTTGCCGAATAACTTGTTCAGCTGAATTGTGACTCAGGATCCTTTGTCTTACTTTTGGCATCGCGAGCAACCGACCTCCTTTGCTTTACTTGCTCAGAGAGCCACGTGCGCAAGTGCTTCGCATCGTCCCGAACCAGGATCTCAAACTGCGCTTCATCTAACAACGATGCAGTGTCCATGCCTACCTTCGCGCGGATAACAGGCAACAATTCCATGTCAATTTCATAACCGACGCACGAACGTTCCAACAGGCGAGCAACCTTCATCGTGGTACCACTTCCCAAAAACGGATCAAGCACCGTCTCGCCCTTGTAGGAAAACAGGACAACAAGCCTCCGCACAAGTTCCTCCGGAAACGCAGCAATTCCCTCCTCTAAGCGACCCTGCAACGGCAAGACATTTGTGAGTTGCCAGACGTTCAGATACCACTTGCGACTCTGATACTCAGCAATGTCAACACGGGAAGCCTCTCTGATGTTCTCAGGAATACTGCGGTAGTCAAAACGCCCCTTCTGAAAGATGAGCACACTCTCTTGCACATTGTCGGGATAGAAGTAGAGCGGGTAAGGATGCTGGAGCATGACCCCACTGCGACGGCTGATGCGGATGTACCCCTCAGGCTTGAACCAGACAATGCGGTCTCGACAACGAAAACCCGCATCCATGAAAATGCGCGTCAAATCGGCAACAATGGGATAGCGCTCGCCATTTACCAACACGTCATCGCAAACAATGCAAGCAATACGCCCTTCCTGCAACACACGCCAAATTTCCTGCGCAACCTCCCGCATCATTGCCAGGTAGGCTTCGTAGGATGGGAATAAGTCGGGATAGTCAAAAGGCGCGTTGAAGTAAGGCGGACTGGTGACAACCAAATGTACCGTCTCATTTTCCACCTCCCGCATATCTCGAGCATCGCCTACTACGATGCGGTATCTCAAGGACGATTCTTCTGCTTCGTACGGAACTTGCGGAATACCTGCCATCCTTCCTACTCCCTTAGCGTCCCACCTGCTAGCTACCCACGGTGCCAGTAGCCCAGAGATGGGACGAGCAATATGGCGGTTCAGTACACCACGAAGGGAAGAGCGACGCGCTGAGATCCGGCTGTCAGAGACAGCGTGTACCATCCCGCCGGTAGCAACGCACGGGAGAGTGGAAGGAGTGCTGAAACGCGTCCCGAGCTTCCTACCGGCAGCTCCCAGGCGTACCACCGCCGCCCTTCAACAGTGTACACCTCCGCCTGCACAGACCGACCAGCGTAGCCAGGGAGTTCCCACTCCAACCGCGCTGGTCCCTCGGTAACTAGCTGCGGAATAAGCCGAGGCTGTCCCATGGCTGTTGTCTCTTCACCGACATGCGTAAGCAACACAAGGCGGAAGATGGCAACCGTACTGTCAGGTCCATAGCTGGGTGTGAACGGCTGGGCAACCCACAGCTCCAGCGTATCCCCAAGACGGCGGAGCGCCATCCCTTCAGCCAATCCCGTCAACGGGAGAAGCTGCAGGAGCTGCCCAGTAGCCAAGTCAATCCAGCGGATGTCTCGGCTATAGGTGCTGACCAGCAGTGTCCGCTGACCGTTCGGCAAGGTGAGCAGGACTGCTTCGCGCGGTCCACCGTAGCCACTGGTTCCCGTACTAATGGGCATGCGATACTGCAAGTGTGTTGCCGGGTCTATGAGCATCACTTCATGGGAGCCGTTCAGAACTACCACGAGCGTATCACCCGACAGCAGCAGGAAGTTCCCCGTATCCCCAATCGGGGTTACCACCGTCCCCGAGTCCCGGGCTTCGGGCAGGAAGTGCAGCTGTGAGTTTCCAGACCCGAAGACTCCCTCGCACAACACGATGAGCTGTCGTCGCGCAGAGTCCCACACCAATTGCTGGATATTCGGGCAGGAAAACAGACGGAGTGTATCCACAACACCGATCCCCGGCACTATCTTGACAATACGCCCAATATCGGCTCCTCCAGGAATCCGCTGGCTGGCGACAATGGTGTCCCCAATGAGCGTGACAGCTTGCACGGGCTCCGGCAGAAGCGTATCCTCCTGCTCGAGGTTCAGCGGCGGGAACCGGAAACGCAGCAGCCGATTTGCCGTCGGGAGGAGGAGCTCAACCTGCCCGCTCTCCGTGCGAAAGACCGGACGCAGAGGGAAACTGAGCGTGCCCCACAGAAAAGCTCTGTTGATTGCGACTTCACTGCCGTTCTCTTCCCATGCTAGCGTCAGCGATGGTGGCTGGTCTCCTGGGTCGGGCTGCCCATTGAAGTTCGCATCCACCCCTGCGCAGAGAACGTACGCGGTGCTCTGCTGCCGCGGGTCACCCTCGCGAGGACCAAACGCCAACCACAGTGGCGCCTTTCCTACCACTGCGTGTGAACGGACGAACTCCCAACGATACTGCTGAGACAGCGCTGCACTGACAACAGTGCACAGCAGGATAACAGGAACAGCGGCGAAGCGCATGGCACACCTCAGACTGTACGACACCCAACCACAACCAGGTGTGCCCATTACAGGGGGAATACGTCGCAGGTGGGGATTGGCAGCGAAGCATTCTGCTTCCATGGGGAGCCTGTCCTGTGCAGACTCCGCCATCCAACCCCATTGCAGGCAGGTCTTCCGGCTTCGGGTTCATCCGCCTTCCCGCGCCTTCCCATCCGCTCTAGGGCAGACAGTGGCTGCCTTTCGGCACTGCGGGGATTTGTCCCCCGTTACGGCGGCACAGACCGCGCAGGACTTGCACCTGCTTCCCTATTCTCCGAGCCCGCCCCGGACGGCACGGGCCCGGCACCTGCAACGGACACACGCTGCAAAAATACGGCCCCACTCTGCCTGGCGCTATACAACAGCCCTCCTTCGGAGGGGGCACCAAATAGCTCGGAGTCCTAATTTTATGTCCGGCGCCTATATTTGCAGGCGCCGTATGAGTGGAGCAGCCCCGAGGTAATGCGGGAACATGTATACCGGTCCTGAGGAAGCCCTCAACGCCATCGTTGCAACGGCTCAGAAGAAGGCTCAGCTTCCCGCTTCTGTGCTGCTGGTACGCGGCTTCCTGGCTGGAGCGCTGTTAGGATACGCAACCTCTGTAGCCCTAGTTCCGCAAGCACAGGGCATGCCTCCGTTCATCGGAGCGCTGCTCTTCCCGTTGGGCTTCGCCCTCTTGGTCCTCCTGGGGTTAGAGCTGGTCACTGGGAATTTCGCTCTCCTACCCATTGCGGCTCTCCAGGGGAGCATTAGCAGCACTCAACTACTGCGGAATTGGGCATGGGTGTATCTTGCCAACCTGCTCGGCGGGGTAACGTACGCACTGCTTTTCACCACTGTGGTCAGTGATGCTGCCTTGCGTGAGCTCATTGTGACGATCGCACACCGCAAAACGTTGGCGTACCAAGCGCTGGGCACTGCCGGCTGGGCTGCCGCTATCATCAAAGGCATCCTCTGCAACTGGATGGTCACGCTGGGGAGCACCATTGTCTTCTTCTCAACGACGACAACGGGGAAAGTCCTCACGATGTGGCTTCCCATCTTTGCTTTCTTCAGCCTGGGCTACGAGCACAGCGTTGTCAACATGTTCGTAATACCGGCAGCCTTGTTCATCGGAGCGCCTCCTATAACCGTAGCTGACTGGTGGGTGTGGAATCAGATTCCGGTAACGGTAGGGAACCTCGCCGGAGCGTTTTTGCTGACAAGCCTTCCGCTGCTAACGTATAGACGGAGTGTTCCACAGCCGTGAGGATGCCATGCCACAGAGCACTGTCCTGCTCCTCTTTCTGCTGGGTGCTCTTGTCATTACCGGCGTATTTGCGTGGGTGTACTTCAGCTCGCGTGCACCGGAGGCATCGGCCTCATTGGAATCCTTGCGCGGCTGGGTCTTCGGCGGGCTCTTGGTTTTCGTAGTTATCTTCACCGCGCTTAGCCTCGGACGCATGCCCTACTTTCTCCACGCTGAGCAGGTACCGGAGCGAGTCATCCACGTCGTTGCCCGCCAATTCAGCTTTGCTCTCTCAGAGCGCCCCATTGAGACCGATGCCGACTATGCTGCCGCTCTTGGGCAACAGCTCCAGATACCGCTCGGTGCCGTTGTCGAATTTCGGGTCACAAGTTTCGATGTCAACCACGGTTTCGCCCTCTACGGACCGCATGGACGCATTGTGGCACAAGTCCAAGCGATGCCGGGGTACATCAATCGCTTACGATGGCGCTTTGAGGAACCGGGTGAGTACATCGTGCAGTGCTTGGAGTACTGTGGCGCTGCCCACGCCACCATGCAAGCTCGGCTGAGTATTCAGTAAAGTCCCACAGCCAGTGAGGAGCACCCATGAAAGCGCTCGACCGCGTCACAGCGTTGTGGATTGTGACCGTGCTGCTGGTCTTCCCCATTGCCATTCTCTTTGGCATCTTGATGCGCCTCAAACAGGCAAATCTCATAGAGCTCTCCCAGCTCACGTTCTACTCCCTCATGACCGCCCACGGCTTATTGATGGTGGGCATCTGGTTCGTGATGAGTATGGCAGGGGTCACCTACCTGCTCCGACGCTACGTTGAAGTACCCGTCTGGACGGTAGCCTTCAGCTATGGGCTAACCCTGCTCGGTGTTGTCCTGCTGCTCGCGGCGGTATTCTTCGGAGGGTTCCACACAGGCTGGTACTTCCTCTACCCACTGCCCTTCTATGCACGGACTGAAGAATGGGCAACCACAGCATTCTTGCTTTCGCTGGGCAGTCTCGGAGTAGGGTGGTTTGTCTGGTCGCTCGGGCTCCTGGTGGCAATTTTGCGGAAGTACCCATTGCCGCAAGCGCTAGCCTGGCACCATCTCGTCGGGAAAACAGAGCCGGAAACGCCTCCGTTCATTCTCATCACCACAACGACCCTGCTCGGATTAGTACCGGCATTTGTGGCTGCGGTTATTCTCCTGGCGCTCTTCCTCGCCGAGCACCTCGGTGGGGTGCGACAGGACGCACTGTTGATGAAGAACCTGACCTTCTTCTTCGGGCACACACTCGTCAACGAGATGCTCTACTTCGGGATTGCTACGCTCTACGAGCTCTTCCCCAGCTTTGCCAACAAGCCGCCGTACAAGACGAAGCCCTTCGTTGCAGCCGCGTGGAACGCGGTCCTGCTGGTTGTCTGGACAGCGTACTTCCACCATCTGTACATGGACTTCGTACAGCCCACCGCTGTGCAGTACATCGGGCAGATAGCCTCCTGGGTTGCTCCAATTCCAGCGGTTGCGGTGACCACCTTCTCGGTGCTCAACACTGTGTACCGCTCGGGCATGAAGTGGTGGCTGGCTCCGACGTTCTTCTTCGCCGGGGTTATGTTCTGGATTATCGGCGGGCTGGGGGCAATCCTGGACGCCCTGGTGGCGAACAATTTTGTGCTCCATAACACGCTGTGGGTACCGGCTCACTTCCACACGTACAATCTGCTGGGGAACGTGCTCTTCAGCTTGGGCTTCATTACCTGGTTCATCAAGGAGCGCACCGCTGACGACAGCAGCGCCCTCTACCGTCCAGTCAGCCTCTTGTATCTGCTCGGTGGTGCTGGCTTTGTTTCGGCGTTCTACATTGCTGGAAGCCTCTCGGTCATGCGCCGTGTGGACACGTATCCGGAGCTGGTTGCCTCTGCTGGGAGTTTCTGGGCAACTATCGGCGGTATCTCTGCGGTCATAGTGCTGATTGCTGTTGTGCTCTACGTCTGGCATGCTGTTCGGCGATGCTGGCGCGTTGCCTTCTCTGGCTCATAGCTGCTACCTGTCTACGAGCCCAGCTCAACGAAGGGCACTACTACTTGCGGAGCGTGCCCAACATCTCGGTGCGGCTCATCACGGGGGAGCAGCGGTCCCTGCACGACCTGCTGCGCCAGCGGGTTCGCATCCTCACCTTCTTCTCAGCTCGTTGTGCCGGACTCTGCTCCCCCTACCTTCTGTACGCGAAACAGGCTCTGGGAACCCCCACGGATTTCGCTATCCTCGTGCTCAGCTTTGATCCCCGCGATGACTTAGAAGCCATCCGCCAAACTGCCTGGCGGCTCGGGCTGGCTGATGCTCCAAGCTGGCTGTGGGGCACTGCTCCTGCGACAGACATCGCCGCACTGCTCTCCAGCATCGGCTATACACTGCGTTACGATACGCTGCGCAGCGACTACGACCACACCATCCTGCTGACTGTGCTGGACGAGCGCGGTAACATCTTACGGCGCATGGAGGGATTTCAAGACCCGCTGCTCTTCCGAGAGCTTGCCCGCGAAGCCCGTGGGGAATTCGTGCTCTCGTATCCTATACCGACCGCTGAGGTAGCTCTGCGCTGCTTCGAGCTGGATAAGGCTGCCGGTACATGGCGCCTGAGCACAGGGATGGCGCTGCTCCTGCTACCTCCTGTGACATCGCTGCTGTTGGCCTCTGTTCTCCACGCCGTGCTCGGACGTTCCCGTCGCAGACGTGCTGCAGGATCTCCGCCCCACGAAGACCTCTCCAGCTCGGAAGCCCTGAAGACAGCATAGTTTTGCCCGCCTCTCAGAGTCTCTTCTCGGGGCTTCTGGAGGGTACACGTATTGTCGTACTTCCAGAGCGCTGCCATGATGCACCGGGGGATACTGTACACAGCCGCCCTCCTCTCCGTACATACTGCCTATGCTCAGGGCACCCCAGCGCTCAACCTCGGGGGGTATTTTTTCGGAGACTATTTCCACAAGCTCGCTGGCGACAGCGCCGCTCTGCCGGCACAGTATGCACCGTACGTGCCCGGAAGCCATGCCATTCAGTTCCGGCGAATTTACTGCTGGATAACCGCGCACTTGGCGTCTCGCTTTCGCTCCCGCTTCCTCCTGGAGGCAAATGAGCGCTCTCTGGACAGCCAAGGCCGCTATGCCTTCTTCCTCAAAGAGGCATCACTGACCTGGGACAGCCTCGGCAGCCCATGGGTGCAGGCGCAACTGGGGCTTATCCCAACTCCGACGTGGCGCCTGGCAGAACAGCTCTGGGGGTACCGGAGCTTGGAAAAGACGCTGGTCGATTTCTGGGGCTGGGGCACTGCTGTTGACTTCGGCATCTCGTTCCAATTCCTCTGGCATGCAGGACAACACCAGAGAGCACGCCTAACAACCATGCTCGGCAGCGGCAATGGGGTTCGCGCCGAGACCGATAAGCCGAAAAAGCTTTATGCCAGCCTTGCCATTCAACCCCTTGAGGGGCTCTGGATGGAATGCTACGCCGACCGGGACCTCAGCAGTACCGCCTCAGCAGGATTTCTGCTCAAAGGCTTTGTGGGATACTCCACCGTGGGCTTTCGCGGAGGGATAGAATCGCTGGTGCGCCGTCAAAGCTCGTCGTCTGCCCAGAGCACCGGAGCGGGACTCTTTGCCGCGTTCCAGCTCTCCCACGCACCAGAGCTGTGGCTTGTAGCACGCTACGACAACGTTCGCACCAACGCCCAGCAGCGCCACCACTTTGGTCTTGTCGGATTGGACTACGCCCCCATTGCACAGGTTCGCCTGATGCCCAACATTTGGCTGTTGCATTCCCCCCAGGGGACATCCGGCTCTCCTCAGACTCACGTCGTGGCCCGTTTGAGCTGGTTCGTGCAGTATCCATAACGGTTGCAGCAACGGTAGCCAGTGTGTTTCGGGGAAGCAACGGGGTGGAGACTCCCGCACGAGTGAGCCCGTATTTTCGCGGCAGCCCCTACGAACGCGTCTGTGCTTGTGTCTTCGGGACAATGACAGCCTTGCCGCAATGAGCCTACACGAGCGCGCCAATGCTTGCATACGCCAAGCACCCGCAAGCGGAGGGATGCTCGGGGCTTGGCTTCCTCCAGGCGGAACCTTACGCTGCGCAGTTGTTGGAACTGTCCAACTCCCCAAGCCTGCAGGTTGTGAATAGCCGTGCTCTGGTCTCGATGGTAGCGACACGCACGCCTGGACTTTGAGTCACTTTTCTGTCCGCGAGCTCAATGGGCAAGCTCTCCATACGGAAGCTGGTAAGCGGTTGCCTCCTGCTGATGAGCGCAGGCTGCGCTGATGGGCTCGTGGGGACATTGCATCCCAACATCCCACCGGAGACGGTGCTGTGGGTGGACACCATCGGCACAGCCCAGCCGAGCCAGGCGCACCTCTACTGGTATGGAGCTGACCCCGACGGGTACGTAGTGGGCTTCCTCCTGACCACAGACGGGAAGGAATGGCGCTTCACGACGCGTCGGGATACCGTTGTCAGCTTTAGCGTCGGAGCGCGCGATACGGCATACCGCATCGGGGTTGCTGCGGTAGACAACACGCTCGGGCATCCTCTCGGCGAGGGGGAGCAGGTTCCCTTTCAAGACCTCAACGGCAACGGGCAGTATGATGATGGCGAGCCCTTTCCAACCCTTACCTCTGCCGTTGACCCAAGCCCAGCGTGGCTCACGTATCCCGTTCGGAACAGCCCACCTCTTCTGTTCTGGGGGACGGATACATCGGCTGCATCGGCACAGAGTGCATGGTTACCGGAGACGACCTTTACCGTGGCTACATTCCACTTCGGCGCGCTCGACCCTGACGGTCCCAACCACATTGCCTACTTCGAGTGGGCGCTCAACGATACTGCTGCCTGGCATCGCCTGCCACCGACGACGGGGTTTTTCACCGTCCGGGAAGCCGACGGGCTCCGCCCTAATGCTGAGAACCGACTCTTCCTGCGAGCGGTGGATATCGGCGGGCTCCACAGCGCTGTTTTGGAATACCCTCCACCGGGTCGGCGTTGGTACGTCCGAAAGCCCCGAGGGCCCATTCTGGTGCTGCACGACTACGCTATCGCCGACGGCGCTGACACGTTCTACGTTGCTGCGCTCGGACGCATTGCCGGAGGGCGCTTTGCCGGACGCTTCGACGTGCTGGATATCCGGAGTGGGCGTACGGCACAGAGCCGTCCCCGCAACCTCCCGCCGCTGCTGAACCCTATGTTCGTTGAAACGCTGCGCCTGTTCGAAGCAGTCCTCTGGTATGCCGATCCTCAGTTTGCGCTCGACGTCGCCCAAGCCGTACTCCCGCAGTACCTACGCACGGGCGGTAAGGTACTCCTTGTGTGCACGCTCCCCAGCGTTGTTGAACCGACTGCTGGCTACAGCGATATCGCCCCGATAGATAGTCTCAGCAGCCGCGAACTCTTCTCCACACCGGCGGCGCTTCCCAACGGCACTGCACTGCTGCCAGACAGTTCCTTGCCCGATGGACCATACCCGGTATTGGTCAAAGACCGCGGTGTTGCTGTGGGGCTCCACGAGCTCTCTCCAAACGCAACGGCATCGGCATTGTACCGGCTGCCACCGAGTCAGCACTACAGTGGCACCCCGATTGTCGGCGTCCGAAGCGGCTCTCGCCAGATGGTGTTCCTGAACTTCCCATTGCACCTCTTCAACCGCGGTGGTGGTGCGGAGCGTGTACTGGAGCGGGTGTTTGTCGGCGACTTCGGCGTGCAATGAGGCTGGGCCGCATGCTCCTGAGCAGCATCCTGTTGAGCGTCGTTGCCTGGGGGCAGTCCACAGGGACGCTCGTCGGACGGGTTGTTGACGCGAAAACAGGCGCCCCACTTCGTTCCGTCACCGTCCGCCTGGTGGGAACAACGTACGGGGCTATCTCGGCGCCGGATGGGCGCTTCGTGCTACGCCAGCTACCACCCGGCACGTACCTGCTGGAAGCTACGCTCCTGGGCTACAAGACGCTTCGGCAAAGTGGGATTCAGGTGCGTGCAGGCGACACTACTGTGGTGATGCTCCGCTTAGAGGAAACGGCGCTGACGTTGGGGCAAGAAGTGGTCGTCGTCGGCGAACGCCCGCTGGTGGATGTTGAGCAGACGCAGTCGCTGCGAGCACTTGAACGCCGGGATTTAGAGCGCGCCGCCGCCCCCACGGTGACAGAAGCACTCGTGCAGCAGGCAGGTGTTCTGCTGCAGGACAATACGCTCCACATCCGCGGCGGGCGCGGCTACGAGCTGGCGTACTTGGTAGATGGCATCTCGGTGCAGGACCCTCTGGCTGGCTCAGGCTTCGGACTGGAGCTGTCTCCGGAAGCCGTGCAGGAAATCGAGCTGTTGACCAGCGGCTTCGCTGCCGAATACGGGCAGGCAACCTCTGGAATTATCTCCGTGCGCACCGCTGAACCAACCCGCTCGCTCCGCCTGCGCGTACACGCACGTCCGGAGTGGCGTCTCCACCGCCGGGACCCATATACCCGCGATACCGGCAGCACGTACCTTACCGAGCGCTACAGCCTCAGTCTCAGCGGACCGGAGCCTCTCAGCCGTTCTCTGCTCCCGCGCTTGGGCATTCGGCTACCTGGGGAAATCGGTATCGTAGCAACAGCGGAGGGTACCTTCTCCGATGGGCTCGTGCCCGCGTTTGCCCGGACACGGCTCCGTTCGACACTGCTCCCTGCGTGGCTGGCGCGGCGCCAGGATAATGCGGTGTCGGCATTCCTCAAGCTCACATGGCAGTTGACCCCTGCACTCCGCTTCGTCTACACTACCGCTCGCAGCATGGCGCTCAACCAAAACACCCGCACCCTGCAGACCACCTTGGAGTACCTGCCTCCTGAACCCGGCTACCAGTATCAATTTCAGGGGCACTTCGACGGTGCGTTGACCTTCTCTGCACTGCAGCAGCTCCACGTCTTCACATGGCAGCAGAGCTTCAGCCCGCGTCTCTATGCGGAGCTACGCCTTGCCTACGCTGGCTGGCGGCTCCGCGCCGACGCCAACGGGCGCTCGTACACAGAGTACAGCGAGCCGCAAGATATCCCCACACTCCCGCCGCAGTACTACGACACGGGTGATTCCACCCGCACCGGCATCATACCCGGTGATGGCTTCTACGATGTCGGCTCAGCGTGGACATGGCATGACCACTTCGCCCGCGAACTGACCCTCAAAGCCGACCTCACCACCATCCTGGCCGAGAAGAGCACCCTCAAAACCGGCGCTGAGCTTCGGCTGCAAGAGCTCCAGTACGTGGAAATCTTTGCCCCCTGGGTACCCCCGCTGGGGCTCAACAACGACGCCTTCTCCGTTCGGCCACGATTGGCAACGCTGTACGCCCAGCATTCCCTAACCCGCAAAGGGCTGGTGCTCCTCTATGGACTCCGCGCTGAAGCCTGGGCTCCGGGCAAGCTCGTCGACGAAGCCATTGCCGACCCTACCCGGAGCACTATCACCGACGAGCAGCGCCGTTCGTACCAAGCCCAGACTGTGCCCGCCTTTGGACTCCGCTGGAAACTTCGCCTACAGCCGCGGCTGGGTATCGCCCACCCGATTACACCCACGCAGATGCTCTACTTCAACTACGGGCACTTCGCCAAACTCCCTCGCCCGCAGTACGTCTACGCCAAGCTCTCGCCCCAGGCTGCCAGCTCCTCGTACCAGCGGTTTGGCAATCCTGACCTCAACCCTGAAACCAGCATCGCCTACGAACTCGGGCTCCGCAACCAGTTGACCACCGACGACGTACTCAGCATTGCGCTGTTCTACCGTGACATCTTCGGCTACGTCCAGAGCCGTCCTGTTCGCACGAACAATCCCCGCTTTGCCGGCGGCACATTTATCACGTACGTGAACGCTGACTACGCCCGTGCCCGCGGGGTGGAAGTAGAATACCGCAAGCGCATTCGGCAGTGGTTGGAGCTCACCGCATCGCTCAGCTACAGCACTGTCACAGGCAAGAGTAGCTCTGCCGACCAAGGATTGCTCATCGCCCGTGGATTGGTTCCAGACCGGCTTACCGAAGATCCCATGCCGTGGGACCGCCCCTGGGACTTCCAGCTCAGCCTCTGGCTCCAGGTCCCTGAAGGCGCTGCCCCATCGGGGCTCCGCTGGTTGGAATCCTGGCAGCTCCGAAGCCGATTCCAGTGGCGCTCCGGACGTCGCTACACTCCAGCGGTGCCCGTCCTGGACCCTGCCACGGGCAAACCCCGCCTCTTGCCCAACGGACGCCCGCTGTACCAAGTTGACGAGAGCCAACCCTACGGTGCCATCGCACAAAGCTACCGCTGGTGGGAGCTTGCACTGACCCGCGAGTTCACGCTCGCCCATACAACCCTCCGGCTGCGGATAGAACTGCTGAACCCGCTGGACTGGAAAAATCCGGCAATCGTCAATCCTGTCACCGGACGGGCATACGAGTACGGCGATCCAACGCCGGTAAGCTGGAATGACCCGCTCTATCCCGACCTCCAGCCGCCGTTAGACCCGTACCCGTTCAATCCCGCCCGTTACGAGCAGCGGCGAAGCTTTCGGATTGGGGTAGAGCTCGTGTGGCAATAAGTCGGGCTTGACCTGATGACTCGCTCCTGGCATTCGGCTCTGTGGATGAGCGTAGCCGCAAACTGGCTCAGTGCCGCTAGCTTCCTGGTTGCCTACCTCCTGTCGGCAAACGTATGGCTGTTGATACCCAGTGGCATCTTTGCTGTGGCTGGCGTTGCACTGTGGCTGGTCTGGCATCGTCTGGGAAAGCGCCTCTCTCCTGAACAGTGACTGCTATGGACTTCTACCCTCTACGCCCCGGACTGCAGTGGAATGTTGTAGCGAACGAGTCCGAGCCCCTCTTGGTGGCTCACGATCCGCTGGAGTACACACCACAGCCGTTTGCTGTCCCGCTGGAGGCCTACCCCATCGTTGAAGCTCTTGCTGAGAGCCGGTCATGGGAAGAGCTCTGGCGCCATCTAGAACCGAATGGGCTACCGCCTTCACCGGAGAATCGGTCCGTGCTCCAGCACTTCCTCCAACAGCTCGACACCATCTATGCCCTGCTCAGCCCCCGCTTTGCGCTCCGCCGCCAAGAGTGGGAAGCCGAGTATCGCAGCTATCCCATACGGACAGCAGCCCTGGCAGGCGTGTGCTACCCCGACCAGCCTTCAGAGCTAACAGCCATGCTGGAGGACAGCCTCCGCTCAGCCCCAACCGTTGATATCCCAGCGGCTCCTCCGATTGCGGCTGTCATCCCCCACATTGACCTCCGCGTTGGCATTGCCAGCTATGCTGCCGCCTACCAGGTTTTGCAAGAGCTGCGTCCCGAACTCATCGTGCTGCTGGGGACCTCTCACTACGGCTGGCATGCTCCCTGCATCGTCACGGAAAAAGATTTCCAAACCCCGCTGGGCATCATGCCGACAGCCCGCGAACTGGTTCGCCAGCTCCGCCAGAGCTGTCCCGAAGTTGTCACCGATGTTGACATCGCCCACAAACCGGAGCATTCCCTGGAATTCCACGTCGTGTTCCTTCAGCACCTCTTCGGCAACAATGCCGAGTTGCTGCCCATTCTGGTAACCTCTTTCGGTGAGTACGTGCTCCGGCACCGCTCGCCCGCTACAGATACGCACCTCCAGCATTTCATCCGCACGCTGCGTGACCTGGTCGCCCGCTCCGGGCGGCGCACTCTCTGGATTGCCAGCGCCGATATGTCGCATATCGGACTCAAGTTCGGCGATACTGCCGATGCCTCCCAGCTCCTCCCCGCTGCCGAGATGCACGACCGCCAACTCCTGGAGGCAATGAGCCGGGCAAACCCCGAGAAGTACTTTCGCCTGATTGCAGATGTGGAGGACCGTTACCGCATCTGCGGTCTGCCGCCAGTCTACTTGCTCCTGGCAGCCGTGCAGCCGCAGCGCGGTGTGCTTACGGACTACCGACAGTGGTACGAGGAGGAAACCGGTTCTGCTGTCACCTTCGCCAGCATGCTCTACTACGCCTGAGGCATGTCGGAGCAATGCCCACAGGCTACGATGAAGAGCTACCGCAAAGAGCTGTGGTTCCACACGCCGACACGACGCGCCTTCATCAACATCACGCACTTGGTGGAGGAGTGTGTCCGCGAAAGTGGCGTTCGCGAGGGGCTTGTACTCTGCAACGCAATGCACATCACTGCCAGTGTCTTCATCAACGACGATGAGCCAGGTCTGCACGCTGATTTTGAAGCCTGGCTGGAACGGTTAGCACCGGAGCATCCCTACTCCCAGTACCGCCACAATGACACCGGCGAAAACAACGCCGATGCTCACCTCAAACGAACTATCATGGGACGTGAGGTTGTCGTTGCCATCACGAACGGGCGGTTGGACCTGGGACCGTGGGAGCAAATCTTCTACGGCGAGTTTGACGGGCAGCGCCCAAAGCGTGTTCTGGTCAAGATCATCGGCGAATGAGCACAACGCGCGACGGTGTCTGGATTGCCTGGAGCGGAGGTAAAGACAGCGCCTTCACCGTGGTGCAACTCCGTCGCGAAGGATTCCGTCCAGCCGGGCTCATTTCCACGGTGGTTGGTTCGCCACCTGTGGTACCGTTTCATGGGATTCCGCTGTCCACGCTCCAACAGCAGGCGCAGGCACTGGGACTACCGCTTGTCGTTGTGCGCTTCCGCCGTGCACCCTCCGATAGACTCTATACCCGCCGCTTCCGGGCGGTGCTACGCCATCTGCGTTGCCGTGCTCTCGCCTTTGGCGATATCTTCCTCTCCGACGTGCGACGTTTCCGCGAGCAGATGCTCCGCGGTCTCCCTCTGCAGCTCCTCTTCCCGCTCTGGGGCATTCCTACCACGGAGCTTGCTGCACGCATCCTCGCTTCCGGCATCCAGGCTCTGATTACCTGCGTTGACACGCGCTGCCTCTCTCCAGAGCACCTTGGCAAACCCTACGATGAACACTTTCTGCAGGCTCTGCCACCAACTGTAGACCCCTGCGGTGAACGCGGTGAATTCCACACCTGCGTGCTTGCAATGCCCGACTTCCGCACGAAGCTGCACATGACCAGCGCGCTGCCCACAACATGGGCACAGCACTGGCAAGGCTACCTGATTACGACTGCTGTGGCGCACGCGTCGGGCTAATTCCCATGGCACTCCGCATCTCGGTTTACACTGTCGGGATTCGCCGCCTGCCGATTGACCGGCGCCTTCTCCGCCATGCTATCAGCTTCGTCCTTCAGCAGGAAGGCGTCGTCCGAGCAACGATACGGCTCATCCTCACCGACGACGCCACTATTCACGAGCTCAACCGACGCTACCTACAGCACGACTACCCTACGGACGTGCTGACATTCGTCTTGGAGGCAGCGCCGTTAGAGGCAGAAATCTACCTCGGCGCTGAGCAAGCCAGCCGACAAGCTGCCGAATACGGCGTCCCGGTTGCTGAGGAATTCCTCCGTCTGAGCATCCATGGAGTCCTCCATGCCCTCGGGTACGACGACCAAACACCGGCGCAACGCCGTACAATGGAAGCGCGGCAAGAAGACTACCTCCGCTCGGTCCTCCAACACATCGCGAACGCACCACCGTAGGCGCCGCCATGAACGCCTCTTCGGGGCTCTGGTAGCATGGTTTGCAGAAACTCTGGATAATCCGTACGTGCTGCGGAACCACCGTCGCTTTGCTGCCTACGGTATGGAGCGCCTCGCCCGCCTGGGCTTTTCTGGAAATGAAGTCATGCAAGCGCTCCTCTGGCTGCCTCAACTGCGGAACTACGAGCTCCTATTCCGCCGTCCCCCGTCCCGCAGCTCCAGCTTCCGCCCATTCCACGCTGACGAAGCACAGCTCTTCTCCGAGGACGCACTCCGCCGCCTCATGCACATGTACTGGCTCAACCTCCTAACCGTCAACGACCTAGAACAGCTGCTGACGCGCATCCAGTACGAAGAGCTGGCACCGATTGACGTGGAAACCCTGGAAGAGCTGCTCTACGAACTCTTCCCGACGTACTCCCCAGACGGCATGCCCTTCTTCGGTGGGTGGGATCCTCTAGAGTCGACCTGCAGGCATGCAAGCTTGAGTATTCTATAGTCTCACCTAAATAGCGCTGGGCGATGCGCATGGTGCGGCTTGCGGTGTAGCCCAGGCGGCTGCTGGCCGCCTGCTGCAGGGTGGAGGTGGTGAAAGGAGGCGGGGGGGATTTGCGGCGCTCCCTGGTTTCCACCTGGACCACGCGGTAGGACCGCCCCTTGACCTCCTCGGCCAAGGCCTTGGCCTGGGCCTCGTTCGCCAGGTGGAGCTTCCCCTCCTTCTCCCCCTGGCCGGCCCATAGCCGCTTGCCCTCCACCTCATAGAGGCTTGCGGGAAGGGTTCGGTCCTGGCCCAGGGGGAAAACCCCCTCCAGGGTCCAGTACTCCTCCGGGCGGAAGGCCTCGATCTCCTCCTCCCGCTCCACTAAAAGCCGCAGGGCCACGCTCTGGACCCTTCCCGCGGAGAGGGCCCGCTTGCGGAACTCCAGGGAAAGAAGAGGAGAGAGGTTATAGCCCACCAGACGATCCAGGACCCTCCGGGCCTGCTGGGCATCCACCAGGTTCTGGTCTATGGGCCTCGGGTTTTGCACCGCCTGCCGCACCACCCTGGGGGTGATCTCGTGGAACTCCACCCTTAGAGGCTCCTTGGGATCGCGGCCCAGAAGCCTCGCCACATGCCAGCCGATGGCCTCCCCTTCCCGGTCAGGGTCGGTGGCGATGAGAAGGCGCTTGCCCTTTGCAGCCCGCTTCAACGCCTCCACCACGGGCTTCTTGTCCTTTTTCACCTCGTAAGTGGGGGCGAAGTCCCGCTCCACATCCACCCCGAGCTCTCGTTCCGGCAGGTCGGCCACGTGCCCCAAACTCGCCCGCACCTCATAGCCGGGCCCCAGCATCTTTTGAATGCTCCTGGCCTTGGCGGGGGATTCCACCACCACCAGGGTGGAAATCCCTCCCTCCCGGGGAGTCCCGGCCCGGTCGGCATCCAGGCTGGCCGACGACGCAGGGCTCGCGCGCTGGGTATCTTTCAAGCCTTTCTCTCGTCCTTTGGTCGCCTTTCGCGCCCCCTCGGGCCGGCTCTTGCTCGGCATCGCCCCCTATTTAGGAGCCTCATCCCCCCACTTGTCAAGGCCGCTAGGCCCCAAACAACCAGGAAAACCTAGGGCAACGCCTTCCTAGCCAGAACCCTTAGGCCCCAAGTCGATGCCCGGATAAACCCTGGGCAGAAGCCTCCTCTCCCACGCCGCTTTCAAAAGCTCCTCCCGGAAGTCGGGGTGGGCCACCTCGATGAGGGCCAGGGCCCTCTCCCTTAGGGAGCGGCCGAAGAGTTCGGCGATGCCCCACTCGGTGACCACGTAGTGCACATCGGCCCGGGTGGTGACCACCCCGGCCCCTGGCTTCAAGTAGGGAACAATGCGGCTTTGCCCCTTGGCGGTGGAGGGCAGGGCGATGATGGGCTTGCCCCCCTCGCTCCGGGCTGCCCCGCGGATGAAGTCCAGCTGGCCGCCGAAGCCCGAGTAGATGCGGGTGCCGATGGAGTCCGCCACCACCTGGCCGGTGAGGTCCACCTCGATGGCGGAGTTGATGGCCACCATCTTGCGGTTCTGGGCCACCACGAAGGGATCGTTCACGTAGTCCGCGGGGTGGAGTTCAAAGAGGGGGTTGTCGTGGACGAAGCGGTAGAGCCGTTCCGAGCCCAGGACAAAGGTGCCGATCACCTTGCCAGGGTGGAGGGTCTTGCGGGCCCCGGTGATAAGGCCCTTTTCAAAGGCCTCCAGAACCCCGTCGGAGATCATCTCCGTGTGGATGCCTAAGTCCCGCCTGCCCTCGAGGCTGGCCAGCACGGCATCGGGAATGGCCCCGATGCCCATCTGCAAGGTGGCCCCATCCTCAATGAGGCTCGCCACGTGCTCCCCGATCCTCCGCTCCACCTCGCCAAAGCCCTCCCGCTTCAGCTCGGGCAGGGGCCAGTCCAGCTCCACGATGGCCGTGAAGCGGGAGACGTGGACGAAGGTATCCCCCAGGGTTCTCGGTATCCTGGGGTTCACCATGGCGATCACAATGGGAGCCGCCTCGAGGGCCGCCTTGGTGGCGATCACCTCCACCCCCAGGGAGCAGAAGCCGTGCTCGTCGGGTGGGGAAACCTGGACGATGGCGGCATCCAGGGGAAGGATGCTCCTTTTGAAAAGCCACGGCACCTGGTGGAGCATGATGGGCACGTAGTCGGCCCGGCCCTGGTTCACCGCCTCCCGGTCGGTGGGCCCCACAAACAAGGAGCGGCGGCGGAAGTGCCCCTCCATCTCCGGGGAAACGAAGGGGTCCTCCCCCAACTGGAGGAGGTGCACGAGCTCCACGTTCACAAGCTCGTCCTTGCGATCAGCCAGGGCCTTCAGGATGGGGGTAGGGGTGGCGGCGTTTCCGGAAACGAAGACCCGCATCCCGGATCGGATGAGGGTGACGGCATCCTCGGGGGAAGTCAGCTTCTTGCGGTAGCTCATTCCAGGTGGCCTCCTTTCTGGCCCAGGAGGAGGTAAGCCCCTTGCCGGAGCTCGGGAACCCCCAAGGGATCCTCCTCCACCTCCAGGAGAAAGGGCAAAAGGGTGGCGGTGAGGGCGTGGCTGCTGGTACGGGGCACCAGGGCGGGAACGTTGGGGAGGCAGAAATGGGTAATGCCCATCTCCTGGTACACCCCCACCCGGCTGGTTTCCGCAATCCCCCCCTGGTCGATGGCGAAATCCAGGAGCACGGCCCCCGGGCGCATGCGAGAGAGCAGGGCCCGGCTTAGGAGGAAGGGGGCCCTCTCCCCAGGCACCGCCACCGCCCCCACCAGGACGTCGGCAAAGGCGGCGTACCGCTCCAGCCGGCTTTGGGTGATGAGGGCGGCAACCGCCCCCTTGGCCTCCTTGGAGGCTTCCTCCAGGGCGGAAAGCTCCTTGTCCAGGAGGTAGACCGAGGCCCCCATTCCCAAAAAGGAGCGGGCCGCCGCCCTTCCCAAAACCCCCGCCCCCAGGATGACCACATCCGCAGGGGGAATCCCCGGCAGCCCGGAAAGAAGCACCCCGGGACCAAAGGGAGCCTCCAGAAGCCTCCCGGCGATCTGGGGGGCCAGGCGGCCTGCGATCTCGCTCATGGCCTTGAGCACGGGGCGCCTCCCCCCGGCTCCGATGAGTTCGTAGCCGATGGCGGTCAAACCCTTTTCCGCCATGGCCTCCACCAGGGAGGATTCCGCCACCGCCAGGTGCATGAAGGCCATGATGGTGGCTCCGGGCCGGAGCAAGGCGATCTCCTCGAGGGTGGGCCTTCCCACCTTCAAGACCACCTCCCCACGGCCAAAGGCTTCCTCCCGGCTCACCAGCCGGGCCCCGGCCTCCTCGTAGGCCCCATCGGGGAAGCCCGCCCGCTCCCCCGCCCCCCGCTCCACATAGACCCGGTGGCCCCTCTCCACCAGCTCCCGCACCCCTTGGGGGGTAAGGGCCACCCGCCCCTCCCGCACCTCCCCGAAGGGGGGTTGGGTCTTGACCACGGCTTGCTCCTTGGGTAGGCCAAACTCCATACCCGCCTCCTCGCCTCGAGCTTAAGGCCCTGCCTCAGGGCGGATGTCCTTTTCCTTCTCATGAAATCCCACCCTAGGCTTTTTTCGTGGATACCTTCGCCGACTGGCTCTTCGTGGTCCTTTGGGGCATAGGGGTGCTCTTAACCCTGGTGCCCTTCGTCCCCGCCACCCTCCTGATCCTGGCGGCCGCCCTCCTCCACGAGGCCCTGGTGGGCTTCCGGGAGCTTTCCTTGGCCATGTGGCTTGCCCTAGGATTCCTGGCCCTTCTGGCCATGACCCTGGATAACGTGGCCACCCTCCTGGGAGCCAGAAGGTACGGGGCCGGGCGGGCAGGGCTATGGGGAGCGTTTTTGGGCGGGGTTTTGGGCCTCTTCCTGGGGGTGGTGGGGGTTTTGGTGCTCCCCTTTGTGCTGGCCTGGCTCTTTGAGTACCTTTCGGGAAGAAGGCCGGAGGAAGCCCTTAAGGCCGCCTGGGGCACCCTGGTGGGCCTCATGGGGGGCGTGGTGGCCAAGGCGATCGTCCACGTGGCCATGGGGATCCTGGTGATCCGGGCCATCTTCTGATGGCACCCCAACCTGGCCAAACCAGGTTAGGGGCCCCCGGCGGTACTACCCCAGTGCAAGGTATGCTTTTCCCCATGGACCTGGTCTTCGTCACCCGCGAGGGGTGCGGCCTTTGCGAAAAGGCGGAAAGGGCCCTCTGGACCCTGGGAATACCCTATGTGCGCCGGGATGTGGACCAAGACCCCGGGCTTTTCCGCCTCTACACCTTCCGGGTACCCGTGCTCCTCCTGGGGGAAGAGGTGCTTTTGGAAGGAGCCTTTGGCGAGAAAGACCTGCTGGCCCTGGTGGAGCGCTGGCAGGAGTCCAAGGGAGGTGAGGCATGAACCCCACCATGATCCAGATCGGCCCCTTGCGCATCCAGTGGTACGGCTTCCTCCTGACCCTGGCCATCTTCATCGGCTTTGAGCTGGCCAAGCGCAGGCTTAGGGCCTGGGGGTTGGATGCGGAGAAGTTTGAGGTGGTGGCCTTCTGGGCAGTCATCTTCGGGGTGGTGGGGGCCAGGCTGGGCTACGTGCTCACCTCCCCCAGCTACTTCCTGCAAAACCCCGTGGAGGTCCTGTACATCTGGCACGGGGGCCTCTCCTTCCACGGGGCCATTCTGGGCGGGGCTTTGGTCTTCTTCTACTTCCATAAGCGAAAGGGCTACCCCCTCTGGCCCTACCTGGACGCCGCCACCCCGGGGGTGGCCTTGGGCATCATCGCCGGCAGGATCGGGAACCTGATGAATGGCTCGGATACCGTGGGGCGCCTCACCTCCTTGCCCATCGGCTTCACCTGGCCGGAGTGGGCCAAGGGCTTCCCGGGAATCTGCCCTGGCATAGAGGACATCTCCCAGGTGTACCGGTGCGCGGAGCTCCTCCGGGGCCCCGTGCACCTCACCCAGATCTATGGGGCCCTGGTGGGCCTCATCCTTCTGCCCCTCTCCTACTACTGGCTTCGCAAAAAGCCTTTTTACGGGTATGCCTTCTGGAACTTCATCCTCTGGTACAGCGTGCTCCGCTCGGTCCTCGAGGAGCCCTTCCGGCTGAATCCCCTGTGGCTTCCCGTGTACCGCAATGACGAGCTGGGCATCGGCCTCTTCACCGCCACCCAGGTGGTGAGCCTCCCCCTCATCCTCCTTTCCTGGTACATGCTCCGCCGGCTGGGGAAGGGCCCCGGTTAAGATAACCCCATGGAGCTTCCGCCCCGCAAGGACTCCCTCAAGTGGAGCACCTATCCGGAAGATGTCCTGCCCCTGTGGGTGGCGGACATGGACTTCCCCGTGGCCGAACCCATCCGCCGGGCCATAGAGGAAAGGGCCAAGGGGTTCTTGGGCTACCCACCCCGGGAAGGGGACGAGGAGCTCAAGGCCCTCCTTCTTAAGAGGTGGGGCCTGGAAGGCGAACTGGCCTTCATGCCCGGGGTGGTGGTGGGGCTTTACGCCGCCGTGGCCGCCTTCACCGCCCCCGGACAAGGGGTCTTGACCCAGGTGCCCATCTACCCGCCCTTCCTCGCCGCCATCCGGGAACAGAAGCGCACCATCTTGGCGAATCCCTTGCGGGAAACGGAGGAGGGGTACCGGCTGGACCTTGCGGGCCTCGAGCGCCTGGCCTACGCCAGCAGGCTCCTCCTCTTCTGCCACCCGCAAAACCCCACGGGAAGGGTCTACAGCGAGGAGG
>LJSS01000005.1_pt1 | contig 38177 bp, 27 predicted proteins | sample 890271 | NCBI WGS metagenome assembly LJSS01 (sample SAMN03797534, study PRJNA294671) | hot springs metagenome | isolation source: water from Lobios Hot Spring | place: Spain: Lobios, Galicia | collected 2011-02-08
TGGTGGCGGCGGGACTGGCATTGTGGCGACGCGGACGATTGTGGTCGGCCGGTCTGGTTTGGGGATTGCTGGCATATAAACCGGTTTTTTTCGGAGCCCTCGCCTGGTTGCCGCTGGTGCTCATGGCTTGGCGCGTAATAGCGGGAATGCTTACCTCAGCCGCCGTGCTCCTGGTCGCCACCATACCCATGCTACTTCCTCCCCTGCCCGGAATCGCGGCCGAATCTGACTCCGGAGCAGGATACAAGCAAATCCTGAAGCGAGTGATTTACTGGGACGATCAGGGCCCTGGCTGGAGAATAGCCCTCACCCGGGATCGGTTAGCTCGAGCGTGGGAAGTGTGGCGACGCTGGTGGCAGGTGGGACAGCGAGCTGCCGACGTGTACGATCGGGATGAAAACTGGGTCTGGATGAGCCGGGACCTGTATGCTTTGCCGCGGCGCCCCATCTGGGACTGGCGAACTTTGCAAGCGCACTGGCGATTCGGATGGGGTCAGGATTACTGGCCGGATGCCCGCGACGAACGGGGCAGCCCCTTGCCTACCTGGCGATGGGAACGGCCAGAGGATGCACAAAACCGCGGGGCCGTTCTCGTTGTGCGTAAGGACGGCTCGGTGTTGCGGTTGCAGCAGGTGAATGCGGAAGCAGAAGGTTTGTTCTTCGGACTGCGGTTGCCGGTAACTTTTCTTTCGCGGCTACTCCTCATCCTGGTCGGTATGGTAACCGCCACGATAGCCTTCGGATTATCGTGGTGGCGGCAACGTCGGCAGCTGGCACCACCGGCTTTTTTCAACTCGCCTCTGGGAGCATTCTGCGTTACAGGTGGCCTGTTGACGTGCTTCCACTTTATGCATTACGATTTGCATCCGTTTGTGGTGCCGCTGCTGATGCTGGTTGCCTGTTGTTTCCGTCCAGAGTGGTGGGAATGGGAAGCCGAACGCCCCTGGCCACGTCTGAGCTGGTTATTGGGTCGGGCCGGGGCAGTTTTCGCGGTAACGGTACTGGCGACCAGCTGGCTTGCCTGCTATTACAACCTCGCTTTTCAGCGGGGAGCGGTTCGTTTCCCGTTCGAAACCATCCTGGCCCTAATTCAATGGCTGGTGGCGGGCGCCTGGACAGTCCTGGAACACTGGCCTGGACGCAGTGATGGGCGTCAGCAGTTTGACGAGAAAACTCACGGTCGGCCCACTGGCGAAGTTATCGGCGGATGGTCGCCACAACCTTTATCATCGGCTTAGCGGCAACGAGAGGAGTCACGTTCGCCGGTATATAGCTTGGGATCAGGTGGCCCTTGGCAGCTAACGACCACCATGCCGTTTGGCCCGGCCACGGTTCCGTGCTGCTCACCGGCGGGAACAAAGACAACGTCACCAGGTCCGATCGGCGTTAATTTATCCCCCTGCTTCAGCCAGCCATTGCCTTCAATCACGAAAAATACGTCCTCGGAATTTTCGTGAACGTGCTGCGGGAACTCTGCATAGGGGGCGAAACGGACATAGTTGAAGGTTACGTGTTTGGCCCCGTCGCGGGGATGAATGACGACCCGGGATTCGGTGTTGCCCATAGGAAACGGCTGCCCATCGCGATGGACGTTCTTGACAATGGCCATGTTTGGCTCCCTGGATGGATGGCTTACCTGGCCGGTTCCGGTTGCGCTAGCCGGGACAGTGGAGTAAGCCTGGCCTGGCCGGTTCGGTCTATGGAAATGATAACCACGTCGGTGCCTTTGCCAAGTGGTTGTGGTGGCTGGCTGACCCAACTTAAGCCGACCACGGCATCGGCATGGACTTGTCGAACTCCGAGCAACTCCGCTTTATTCCCGGCAAAACGCCACACGATAACCTGCCCGGATTGCGTGCCGGCTGCCAGCCATTCATTGTTTTCCGCCCACGCCAGACTTGTGCAGACAGCATCCTGCGAGAGCAGCGGTGAGAGATTCAACGTGCACTTCGGTTGACCTCCCGTGCTCGACCAAATCAACACGGAACCATCTTCCCCAGCACTGGCCAAATGCTGACCATCGGAAGACGCAGCCAGGGTAATTACCGGTGCCCGATGTCCGCTCAGCTGGCCGAGTCGCTTGCCATCACGCAGGTCGAATAACCAGATTTCGTTGCCCGCAGCCAGGGCCAGGCGGGAAGTTCGTGGTAGAGCTGCCAACGCAGCGACGTATCCGTCAATAGGCCAGCGTGCCAACTCTTTGCCGGATGGAATTTCCCACAGGATCAGCAGTTTGTCCCAGCCCGCGGAAATCGCTCGCTGACCATCTTCGGAAAATGCAAGAGCGGCCACCAGTCCCGTATGGCCAGCCGTCAGCGGCTTTTCTTCGCGAAGTTGCTGCAGGTTCCACAAGCGGACAACATTGTCGGCACCGCCCGAGACCGCCCATCGCCCATCCGGCGAGACAGCCACGGACCATACGGAAGCCGTGTGTCCAATCAGACGGCGAGTTTCGCGAAACTGCTCGGCATCAAAGAAGCGGAGCGTCTTGTCGGCCCCGGCGAGCAATGCCCGCCTGCCATCTTTGCTGAATGCCACCGCATGAACGGTCGCCGATAAATCCTGCAACGGATCAAGTTCGCCTGTGTTGTCGGGCAGCGTACTGGAAATGTTCTGGGTATTGAGCAGCCGACGACCACGGCATTGTTGCACCAGGTCGCCAAAGGCTTGAACCAGCAAGGCCCGGCTTACGTTGCCGTCAGGCAGAAGCAGTGCACCGAAGTTGCGGCTGATCGTTGCAGCCGGAGAATCGTTTGCCGCATGCCTGGAGAGCTCTTGCAGTTTTTGTTTGAACCGTTCGGGAGGAAGGCCAACTTCCGCGGCTACCGCAGCCAGTTCCTGGTTGGCCTCGTAACGCAGCGTGGCCAGGAGAATCGGTTCGGAAGCGGTGATGCGTCCGCCGGTTTTTTCAACGGCCTGGCGAAACCGGGCCATATCTTTCTCCATGAGCTTGCGCATGACTGCGTCCGGCGGATAAAGCGCGCGAATAGTCTCCACATCCTGGGGCGAAAAATGTTTCTGATTTTGTTCCACGAAGGCACGAATCTGGTCGGATTTAGGCAGGATACCCGTGTAGTGGCATCCGAAACACGATACCGCACACTCGACGGCCCGGTCGGGGCGTTTGGGATCGCTTACCAGCTGAACAGGCCCTTTGTTGATCCGTTTGTTGCGGGCATTGACGAGCATGAAACCCTGCAAGCCGTTCGGCAGATTGAAGATGATTTCCCCACCGGCATGCAGGAATTGATTTTCGAGATTTCCCGGCCCAAGCGGGTAGGCAAAAAGGTTTCGGCGATCGGGAACGAGGTTGCTGCGTTCGACCAGCGACGCGGGAATTTCCTCGAAGTCATACGTTCGCCAGTAGGCGCCATGGGCGGCGTAATGGCGTTCGATCAGGCGGTTATTGCGTGCGATGCCGGAATTGTTGAAACCCGCCCGAGCCACTCGCAGCTGCTGGATATTGAGCAGGCTGTCTATCCGTAACTGTCGCTCCAATTCCTGGGCCGTCGCGGGCAATTGCAACAGTTCGTAGTACAACGGAGCTCTCGACGCCGTCGCCAGGAACCAATCCGCACGCACCACGGGCAACCGACAAGCCGTTTGCACTGCCACGATTCGCCCTGCCACACTGTCGCTTTCTATCGCATACGGATATTCGCTCAGCAGTCGGTTCCACAAGGTTGCATCCCAGAAGTAATCGCGCAGATCGATTCGCAGAACGAGCTTGTTCTCGTCAATGGCTTCGGGACGGGTAATTTCCGGATGCCAGGAGAGGCTGTTGATCAATTTGCTTACCGCCACGCGATAGGTCTGCAGCTCGTCGTCGGCTAGCCCGGCATTGTAAAGCGTGTGGAGCGTGAAATAGCGCAGGAATCGGCGAGTGCGAGGCGGAAACTTTTCGAGGTCGGCCAAAATCACCTGGAAAAGCTGGGTCTCGCTGACCCACGCTCGGCTGGACGGAACTTCCGGTAGGGTAGCCCCAGCAGCGATCCACTGCTTGAGAATGGCAATTTCTCGCTCCGTTGGGCGAGGTTCGACATCCACGGGAGGCATTTTGCCACTGGCGACTTTCCGGAAAAGTGGCGAGGCTTCCGGTTGGCCCGGGATAACTTTTCGCCGTTGCACCAGCCGTTGTAAATCCGTCGCATAATTGAACCCACCCTCCGCGGAACCATCCCGTCCGTGGCAGCTATGGCAGTATCTAACCAGCACCGCCTTTGCCTGAAGAGCAACCTGGCGGGCCGACGTCTCGTCCTTAGCGATGGCGGTTTTATCGGTATCGGAGTTTTTGCCAATCTGTTGACTTTTCACCGACGATGGTTCCGACCGGGCTTCGGGACGAGGCTGCATCTGCAAAACGCAGACGGCTAAGCCCAGGGCAACCCAAGGCCAGCCACGAATGCGTCGCGTCATGGTTTGCTCCTGCAAATTGGCCGATCTTGCTACTGACCCAGTGTTATGACGTCGCAAGACCAGGAAAAGTTTTTGCAGGAGAACTAACCGGAACTGGCAGAGGCAAAGAGCCTGGCTATTCGTTCCGGGTCATAAACACACCCTTGCCAGACGCCGCCGCTAGCCTGTTGCAGAACCGCCCAAAGTCGGGTATCGGCCGGCAAATCCGGATCGGGCGAAAGGTCGGCGCGGGGGCTGCGCGAGGACAAAATGCGATTCCCAGCTTCGATGCCCAACACCTGGCCGTTTTCCCCAACCAAATCCACCTGACCGACAAGGCGCTGCCGGTCAATGACAATCTGGATCATGTCGCCGTCGCGCACTTTGCCAATCGGCCCGCCCGCCAGCGCTTCCGGAGAAATATGTCCGATGCAGGCTCCCGTGGATACGCCGGAAAATCGGCCATCCGTCAGCACCGCCACATGTTTGCCCCATGGCAGATGACGTAACGCTGCGGTAACCTGATAGGTTTCCTCCATACCCGCGCCGCAAGGCCCACGACAAATCAGCACCAGCACGTCTCCAGGCCGAATTGGCCGTTCCTGTTGCCCTTTGATAGCAGCAACAGCATCTCGCTCGCGGATGAACACACGGGCCGGGCCGACCTGGCGATAAACGCCGTTTTCATCCACCACGCTGGGGTCTATCGCCGTGCTCTTGATCACGCTCCCTTCCGGAGCCAGGTTGCCGCGAGGAAAGACAACCGTGCTGGTCAATCCGCGTTGCCGTGCTTTTTGCGGCGAATAAATGACTTCTTCGGGACTTACACCGTCACGTTCGACGAGTAGTTCCTGAAATCGTTTTCGGCGTTCACTCCTCCGCCACCAATCGAGAATACGTCCCCACGGTTCACCGGTTACGGTCAGGGCACTTTCTTCGATCAGGCCTAGTTCTCGCAAATGCAGCATTACTTCCGGCACACCCCCGGCAAGGAACACGCGAACCGTCGGGTGTCCCACGGGACCGTTTGGCAAAGCATCCACCAGCCGCGGCACGCTGCGATTGATAGCAATCCAATCCTCAACGCTGGGCCGTTCCAGTCCCGCAGAAAATGCGATGGCCGGAATGTGAATCAGCAAGTTTGTCGAACCGCCGAACGCCGCATGCACGACCATGGCGTTTCGCAAAGCCGCCTGGGTCAAAATCTGCCGCGTGGTAATCCCTCGCTTCTCCAGCTGCCATAACGCACGCGCAGACCGCCGGGCCATGTCTAACCAGACGTTCTGGCCAGAAGGTGCCAGCGCTGCATGAGGCAGGGTTAGCCCCAGTGCTTCCGCGACCACCTGTGCCGTTGCCGCTGTTCCCAGGAACTGACATCCTCCTCCCGGTGTAGCACAGGCCCGACAACCAGCTATCGCGGCTTCTTCGAGCGCGATTTGGCCGTGTACGAAACGTACCCCGATAGTTTGAACCTTGCCGGCATCTTCACCCTGCTCCGGCGGCAAAGTAACCCCGCCAGGAACAACCACACAGGGCAGATCGTGCATGGCCGCCACCGCCATCAACATGGCTGGCAGCCCCTTATCGCAGGTGGCAATCCCGAGCACTCCCTTTCGCGTTGGCAACGATCGGATCAATCGCCGCAACACTATCGCCGCGTCGTTACGGTAAGGCAAGCTGTCCATCATGCCGGGCGTGCCTTGCGTCCGGCCATCGCATGGGTCGGTAACATAGCCGGCAAACGGAATGCAGCCCAGCCGCTGGAACTCCTCGGCTGCCGCACGCACCTGCAAGTGCACTTCCCAATGCCCCGTGTGATAGCCCAGCGCTAACGGTCGGCCATCCCCAGATTGCATCCCGCCATGCGTACTGAGAATCAGGAACTCTTTTGCACCCAGGCGTGCTGGGTCCAGGCCCATACCCACATCCTGCGTCCAACCGAACAGATCACCACTGGGCCAGGTACGCAACATCTCTTCCGTCAGCGGCAAACGTCCCGGTGGCCCTGCGGCCCTGGTTTGCACGTCGTAAATCGTCGTGTCTTCAGTTTCCCAGACAGCAGTTGGTTGGCTCGGCATGGGTCAAACTGCATTCCTGGCCAGCCGAATCGCTCCGATCACTTCGCCACGGGTGTTCGTCAGCGGAGCAAAAGCCAAACGTCGCAGCGTATCGAGTTTCGTTTCCGGCAACAGCTTTTCCAGCAAAGCCACTATCAGCGGTGGTATGGCCCGACTGGTACCATCGCTGATCTTCAACGCCACTCCCAAACCCTGTCCCCGAATTCCTACCGCGAAAACCCCTTCCGCGCCACCCTTAGCCACTAACTGATGACCCAGATGTTCCAGCAACTGGGTGTTGAAATGTCCGTCATAAGCCACCAGTCGCGGATGCCGGCACATACTACCGACGACCATTTCCGCAGCGCTTCGCCAGTCCCGAAGTAAACTGTCCGGGTTCGCCAGACGAGCATATGCCGTTGCCAGATGAGCCAGGGGCAAGTAATAGCTCGGCACACCGCAGCCATCCGTGCCCACACCTATCGTTTTCTCGTTCAGCCCGCTGAAGATCGCCACCGTGGCTAGATTTGCCCGTTGCAAAGGATGATCCGGGCTCAGGTAATCGTCCGTCCGCCAGTTTTGATGCCGGCAGGCGGCAAGCATCCCGGCGTGTTTGCCGGAGCAGTTGTTATGGATCGGCAATGGCTTTTGTCCGCTGCGCAGCAATCGTTCCTGGCTGGGAAAGTGCAAAGGCAAATGCGGCCCACATTGCAGAGCCGTTTCGTCCAGTCCGCACTTCCGCAAGATGCTACGCACCGTCTGGAGATGTATTTCCTCGGCACCATGCGATGCGCAAACCACGGCCAATTCCGCCTCGCTCAGCTGAAACCGTGATGCCGTTCCTACGTGGACTACGGTGGCACACTGAAACGGCTTGGCGCTGGACCGCAAGTAAAAGCCTACCTGAGCGTCGCCTCGCCCATCTACAACTTTCCCTTTGGTGTCGCAAACTGCCCAGGCACCATAGTGCACACTCTCCACACGGTCATTGCGCAACACCTCGACCAGCGGCACAAAACTCATGGCTCGCCCAGCCGTTACTCTCCGACATAAGGCAGCAGAGCCATGTAACGAGCACGTTTGATGGCCCGGCTAATGGCACGCTGATAGGCAGCGCAGAGGTAAGTGCGTTTACGAGGCAGGATTTTCGCCTGGCTGGTCATCAGACGTTTCAAACCTGTGGTGTCTTTGAAGTCCACGAAGATCGGACGCGGACACCCCTGCGGGGTGCAAAAGCGGCAACGCTGTTTCCGACCAGGGAGTAATCGTCTCTTGGCCACAGTTTCCTCGCTTGCTTGTCGGTACAAAAAGAAAAGGGCCAGGCACTCGCCCGCCCACACCTGTTCGGGCATTAAATCAGCAGCGAGGGCGACGGGACTCGAACCCGCAACCTCCGGATCGACAGTCCGGCACTCTAACCAGTTGAGCTACGCCCCCGATTGCACCAATATCATACCGCCTCGGCCGAATTCGGCAAGTCCCTCCGATATCTTTCGCTGGGCCAGGGCCGACACGGTTACGGACTGTTCGTCGGTTGCGGAGGACGGGTGCGGACACGAATGCGCCCAGGCTGGTCGCTGATCGCACCCAGAAACACGAAGCACATTTCGTCGGTCGTTTGATCGCCGAAAATTATCGGCCGCGGCGGATTGTTGGGGTTATTGGGATTGTCCGCGGAGTTGTCATAATGGGCGACCACGTCCAGCCGCGTACCGGCAGGCAGTCGGAGGGGTTCTTTCAGGAAATAGGTCTCCTGCCAGTTGTAGTCCCAGCGGTCTATGTAGAGCAGCGTCTTTTCCTCTCCGCCAGGCACGGTGTAAGTTACGCGGATATCCTTTCCGATCAGGTGCATGTGGGGCAGGACGCTGAGGATAGTCGCATCCTGGTCTAACCACACCTGGCCTTTCACCTCGAAATTGCGGGCCCCGGCTGGGATGAACAGAAACCGACCAGTCAAAACCAGCGTTTGCAGACGGTGCGTGATTACTTCGTCTGGCTTGGCAAAATACAGGGCAATTTGCAGTCGGTCGCGCTCAACCTTGCCCGTGCGGTGATAGTGTACCTGCAGGAGAATGTCGCTGTCTTTCGGCAGGTAGTAGGCCACACCTCGAGGCAGGTAATGCGGCAACAATCCTGGGGCCCAGCCACCGAAGCCACCCCGTGGAATAACACCGCGACCGAATCCCATCGCCACCGTGTAGCCCGGACCGGTATCGTAACCTTCCGGGTGCTTGGGACGTTTTTGTTCTTCTTGCTCCAGAGCATCGGCCATGCCCTTGGGGATGATCATGTTGAGTGTGTGATGCACCACCCGGCGATTGCCAGGCCGTACTTCAAACGCCTTGATGTACTTATCTTCGCTTAGCTGATGTCGCAGAATAAAGCAGCGGAACAGGTCGCGGCCTTCGGGACCGATCACCATCTCGCCCGGCACTTCCAGCACGAGATCCGGTTTGCCGAGATACCAGTTGTCGCTCCAGGTGCGCGGCGGTGGAGCATCCTTGGGATCTCCTTCGGGCATTCCGGCTTCCACCCAGCGTGCCAGGGTCTGGATCTCTGCATCCGACATACGTCGTTCGTTCTGGAAATAGTGCTTCGGCTCTGCCACGCGCCAAGGAGGCATCCAGCGAGTTGTCGTGAATTCTTTAATATCCGGCCCCCATTTCACTGCCTGGCGGTAAGTCATGAGCGGAAACGGAGCTACGTTGTTCGGGCGATGACATTCCTGACAATGCTTCTGCAAAATCGGCAAAACATCGCGGTAGTAAGTTACTGTGTTTTCCGCCTGGCTGCCGGGGCGGGTTTTCGATTCGGTGAAGACAATTTCGCAGCCATAGGCTTTGGTTTCCCGCACACTTATCGGTTTGCCGTCCAGATATTCATCGAGGGCGACCTTCAAGTGCTGTCGCGTGATGACTGGACGGGCTTTCAGTCTGGCGTAATACCGGTCGTCAATCGCTCCGCGGTACAGTATCCGCCTTTCCGGACTGAGGAGGACTACCTCCGGTGTTATGCTGGCGCCCGTTGCACGCGCCAGCTTCTGTTCTTTATCCAGCCAGATGGGAAACGGAACCTGAAATTCCTTCACCAGTTCCTGGAGCGCATCATCGGTTTCCTGTGGATTACTGCAAACGGCCACAAACAGCACACCTCGTGGTTTGTAAACTTTCGCCAGGTCGGCCAGAACGGGCACATAATAGCCGACCATCGGACATTCCGCCGAAATGAACGCCAGCACCACTGCTTTGTGAGTTGCACACGCGGCACTCAATGACCATGCCTTGCCGCTTAAGTCCCGCAAACTCACGTCGGGCACAACTTCAGGCTTGCTCCCCTGAGATGCGGGTTCACCGCCACCCAACGCTGCTACAATAGCCAGGCACAGGCAAGTAGTGCCGAGAAGCGAAAATAAACCCCTTTTACCGTGCATCGTTCTCCTCCCGTCTCTGCGCGTAGCCTTTCCTGCAAAGACGTCCTGCCCTATCTTCGTAGCCCACTGCTCATAAGAATACTCTAGCAACGGCAGCCAGGTTTCAAGGACGGCGTAGGACATACCGCAACGGAGTGCATCAGCTTCCTGGGAGCAGCAACTTCCCACGATGCTGCGATTCTGCACGCTTCCATGCCAGGCAACCGCTGGCAACGCGCTTCGCTATTGCAACCTCGGCTTCGCGAGTTCGTTATAACAGAGACAATGCCCGGCAATCAACGTTCTGCCCGGTTCAGGCTCAAATGGGCCTGCGAAGCCTGAGTGTCGGGTTGCTGCATTCGCCTCCACGTTTCTTCGAGCTTTTTCCGGCCTCGTTCGATATCTTGCTGGATTTTCTCCGTGTTTATTTCGATCTCCAACCGGTGCCTGCCCGGGGTGCTGCGAATGTCCTGCACTGCGTACCAGTCAAGAAACCAACCTACGATCAGAAACGCACACAGCGCCAAAAACATCACATACACGATAGTCTTCACGTTCGTTTCCTCCAGTTTCGTTCGGCCTGCGCGGTAGAATTCGCAGCACCTGCCCGGCTAATACCATATACGTTTTCTGACGGGCTTGTCCAGTCGAAATATTCGCTACGGTCGCCGACCGCAAGCAGCCGCCGGGCAGATCACGCAGGATATTGCAACTACGCCAGGCGTAACAAAGATAGCGAAATTACCGAACATAGCGGGCCCATCTAAACGATACCGGCAAACCGTCCCGATACGCGTCTCCGAACCGTTGCAACCGTTGCGCTCGATGCACTGATTACGCAATGACCCATCATGGCTATTTTTCCCGATTGCTGACAGGTTTTAGTTTTGCAGGAAATCTTTTCGCAGGCCAAATTTTATTGCTGGCAGAAATAGCTGAGTGCATCGGCAGGAAGCCGTTGGAATTACGCACCGACCGGTTGGTCATGGAAGGCACCGGTTTCGTGCGAGGAGTGATTTACAAGGAGCCAGGAAAATGAGGCACTGGGTTACACTGGGGCTGACCGCTGCTTTGGTGGTCGCCGTCCATGACTATGCACGGGCTTCCAGTTGCGGTGCTGCGATTAGTTCGTGCGAGCCTTGCTCGCAAACGGTCTGCTATCCGCGTGTGCGTTATAAAGCCTGCTATATTACGGTCGTGGAAGAGAAGCCCAAGGTTTGTTATCAAACGGTCCGTAAAACAGTTTGGCAGGAGTGCCGGTACAAGGTGCAGAAACCTGTCCGCGAAACGGTCTGGCAGGAGTGCCGTTATAAGGTCTGCAAACCAGTGTGCGAAGAGTTTGAACGCGAAGAAAAATACATTGTCTATTGCCCGGTCCAGGAGACTCATTATCGAGAATGCCGCGAGGTAGTGCAAAAACCGGTCTGGGAGGAACAATTAGTCGCCTGCAAATATACCGTCTGCAAACCGGTTTACGAAACTCATTATCGGGACGTTATTGAAACCCACTATCAAACGGTCGTCGAAACGCACTATCGCGATTGCCTGCGCACCGTGCAACAACCTGTTACAGTAAAACAGCCCGTGTGCCGCGTGGTGTGTGAACCTCGCGTTGAGCAATACACCGTTCCCGGTCCTTGCTATACCAAGGCGATTCATGAGCCTGGTCAGTGCTATGTGGACCCTCACACCGGACACACGTGTTATAAGCATCCAGTTACTCGTTTTGTTACATGCCAGGCGCCACCACAAGTCTGCTACCGCACGGTTATGGTACCCCGCACGGTAATTGATTACGTACCAGTTACTTATTACGTGCAACAGTGCTATGTGGAGAAAGTTCCTTATCAAGTTTGCAAAGTAGTACCCATTCAGACGGTCAAGAAGGTGCCCTATACTGTGTGCAAGATGGTAGCTGAGGAGCAGGTGCGCTATGTGCCGGTGAGGCGTTGTCGGATGGTTTGCGAGGAGCGCGTACGCCATGTACCTTATACCATCTGCAAGATGGTACCGCAGGAACGCACCCGTATTGTCAAATGCCAGCGCACCCGAATGGTTGAGGAAGAATGCGTGCGGAAAATCCCGGTCGAAATATGCCGCATGGTCGAGGAAGAATGTGTGAAGTATGTTCCGGTGACTATATGCGAACGGGTGCCGGTGTGTACAGTAGAAAGGCAGTGCAAGCGAGTTCGCGTCTGCGTGCCTGTTGTCGAGTGTGAACGACCAGGATTATTAGAGCGACTTTGCGACTGGCTGCGTAGCCGGGTTGTTGACCAGTCCCCCCTCTAACGCCGCTTCGCAGGGCGAACTAAGCCCGGCCTTTGCTTCCCCAAAATGCCAGCGTGCTTGTTCCACCGGGGCTTGGATGCCCCGGCTTGTTTTTATTAGTACAGCATACACCAGCGCGTATTGCCGGCTTCTGATAATGTACTTATTCGCGGACCGCAAGGATTCTCGTTAGCCGAATTCGTGAAGGTATCCGAGCGGCGGTAAACTTTCCTGGCGACCGTTCTCATAGCGAATATAGATACCGTCGCGGATGCAAATACCGATGTGGTAGAGACTGGTTCCCAGGTCCTGCAACGGTTGATCTCTGAGCAATTTAGCACCATCTTCGGGACTAACAGCAAACAGCAACTCGAAGTCCTCACCATCTGATAAGGCGTGCAATAGCGGAGTTCGTCCGTCCTGTAACATTTTCGCTTCAGCGCTGATCGGTACTTGGTCGGCATAAATAACCGCTCCACATTGGCTTTCCTGACACAACTGATGCAGGTCGCGAGCCAGGCCGTCGCTCAGATCAATCATGGCGTGCACACGGACGGTCTGAACTAAACGGCGTGCCTCGCGGATACGAGGAACGAAATCAAGATGCTTGCCCAGAATGCTCCCCCCTAATCTGCCAGTCACAAAAAGCCAATCCCCTGCTTGCGCGCCACGGCGTAAAACAGGTCCCTGTCCATTTACGCGGCCACACGCAGTTATATTAATGGCGAGCGGCCCATTCCAGGAGTTAGTGTCGCCTCCCACAATAGCAACGCTAAATTCATCCGCTAAACTAAACATCCCTTCGTAGCATTCTTTTACTGCCTCCAACGACATAGTGCGAGGAATCGCCAGACTAACTACCGCTGCCACAGGTTCTGCCGCCATAGCTGCGAGATCGCTTAGATTGACGGCCAGGGCTTTGCGACCTATTCGCCTCCAGCCATGCTCTGGCAAAAAGCAAGTGCCTTCTAATAACATGTCGGTGGTGATCACCAGGCGTTCGTCGCCAGGCCAGGCCAGCACCGCTGCATCATCGCCAATACCCACGGATACGGTCTCGGTTTTCATCGGGAGGCGTTTGCGCAGCCACGAAATTAAGTCCAGTTCTGTCATGTTTAGACTCCCGCTGTCAATAGTTCGACTCAATTGGCCCAACACTCGCTGCCTAAGTGGCCAAGTATCTGTGCGTGAAGTTGGCGGCTATCGCAGGGGATGAGGTTTTAGCAGGTGCGCTGCTTGAGGAGAGGTCGCCCCAAAATGGGATCGCGTGCGGTGAACGCTCCGGGATTAGTATCACGGCTCAAACAGCGACAATACATTTCCATTTTAGCGTCTAAATCATCGGCGTGGTGAAGGATCAAGGCCTCCGGTATCATTGGTAACCGGACTGAACCCCACTCCGGTAATGCGAGATAAGAAAGGATAAGGTGATCGAGCAGCAGAAGTTGCTCAGGATTTAGCTCAGGTACCTGCTGGGCCGCCTGGTGAATGAGGTCTCGTGCCAGAGTGGTCGCGCCTAATAATCGGCCCGACACAGTGGGTTGCGGCTGAGCGAGTTCATCGCCGAACTCCAGGACGCGACCGATTTCGTGTAAAATGGCCGCTGTGAGCACTAAGTCGCGATTAATGGGGGGTTGCAGGTCGGGATAATAGTGGTGGTAATATTCGGCGAGCCAGCTTACCAATCGGCACACGGAAAGGGTATGTTCTAACCAGCCGCCCAGAAACGGATAGTAATGTTTTTCGGAAGCAGGCAATCTTTTGAGTTTCGTTTCGTATGTGCTCAGCACCTGGCGAACGAGTTGCCGCCAGGGGTCATGCAATTCTTTCTCTATAAGTTGCGTGAGCTCGCTCCAGAGTTGTTCCACAGGAAAACGTGACGATTCCAGCAATTGGGCGAGGTCGAAACCATCGGCGCGATCGGCCTCGGTAACTGGTCGGATGTTATGTAACTCAATCTGCGGACCAAAGCGGTCGTGTTCGCTATAGATGACGCGCAACTTATAACATTCGCCCTCTTTCCAAACACGTTCGCAGGCTTCAAACCAGGGGCCATCCGACCAGATGGTGCAAGTAACACTGCGGAGTTTATCTCGAAAGCGGCAGCTATAAAAAACCTTGCCGTCGCGGGTAGCCTGACGACTTTTTTCGGCAAGCAAGGCGAAACAGTCTGCCATCTGTCCGACTGGCAAGGCATGCAGGGGAACGATAGGTAAACGGTTGCTGGCCATGGCTTGTCCTTCCTTGTTCCTGAGTGCCTTGGATGCAGACCTGGCCACAGTCTCCAATACCGTTTTAGCGAATCTCTAACATACGTTCCAGGGCCAGCCGCGCCCAGGTGCGGGTCGGTTCCCGCACGATGATCTGATTGACGATTCTGCCCGCGACTAAATTTTCCAGCGCCCAGCACAGGTGGGGCAAATCTATGCGATACATGGTCGCGCACATGCAGACCATGTTGGAGAGAAAGTGAATTTCTTTGTCCTGATGCTCCTTTTTCAGACGATTGACCAGGTGCAATTCCGTGCCGATAGCCCAACGGGAACCCGGCGCGGCTTCGCGGATGGTTTTGATGATGAATTCGGTGGAACCGACCAGATCGGCCTGGTCAACGACCTCCATCATGCATTCAGGATGCACCAGAATCTTTATATCTGGATATTGCTTGCGGAACCAGGCGACATGCTGGGGCTTGAACATCTGATGGACGCTGCAATGACCTTTCCACAGAATCAATCGGCACCTTTGCAATTGTGCAGGTTCGTTGCCGCCAAAAGGCAACTCCGGGTCCCAAACGCACATTTCGTCTAAGGAGATACCCATGCGACGGGCAGTATTGCGACCCAGGTGCTGATCGGGGAAGAACAGGATCTTGCTACGTCGAGCAAAACCCCATGCGAGAGCAGCACGAGCATTACTGGACGTGCATACCAGGCCACCCAGCTTACCGCAAAATGCCTTCAGGTCAGCGCTGGAATTGATGTAGGTGATGGGCAGGATATCATTGAGGTCAATAACCTCACCGAGTTGCTCCCAGCAGGACTCGACGGAATCAAGGTCGGCCATGTCGGCCATACTGCAACCAGCGGCGAGATCGGGCAAAATCACTACCACTTCGGGCGGCGTTAAGATGTCCGCCGTCTCAGCCATGAAATGCACGCCGCAGAAAACGATGTACCTGCACTCAGCACGTTTGGCTGCCTCGCTGGAAAGTTTGTAACTATCGCCGCGCAGGTCGGCAAACTGAATCACTTCATCCTGCTGATAATGGTGGCCGAGAATCAGTAATTCCTGCCCCAGGCGGCGTTTAGCCGACCAGCAACGCTCGATCAACTCCTCCTGCGGCATAACGCGATACACGGCCAGATCGCTGGCCGGAAGTTTTTCGGAGGCGGTAGCTCGCTCCAGCAAGCTCAGCGATATCCCCATGGTGTCTCCTCGCACAGAGACTGCGTTTCATCCAAGTGTTTGCTTTATTCTAGGCCAACCACCCACCACACACAGGATGGCCACATCCGACAAACTGATCGGATTCGACTACCCGCTGGCATTTGCAACCAACCGCTGGCAGATGGCTTGCTGAAGAAGTAAGCTAACGGTTGAACGATACAGACCACACAAAACGGAGCCAAACCATGAACCGAAGAGAGTTCGTCGTACAGGCTGCTGCCACCGCGACCACGGCCTGGCTGGCCGCCCAGGAAAAACGCAGCGTACCACCTTCGGAAAAGATCACATTTGCTCTGATCGGCTGCGGGGGCATGGGGCGAGCCAATCTTCGGGATTTTGTTCGCCTCCCGGACTTTGTGTGCGTGGCATTGTGCGATGTGGATAAAAACCAGATCGCAGGTGCGATGGACGACCTGAAGAAAGCTGGTCGGCCCACGGATTCCGTCGCCGTTTACGAAGACTACCGCAAAATGCTGGACGAACGTAAGGACCTCGATGCGGTCATCATTGCGACTCCCGACCATCATCATGCTTATGCGCTGATCCACGCTTGTTATGCCGGGCGGAATGGGCAAGGTGTGGATATTTATTGCGAGAAGCCCCTGGCCCACAGCATCGTCGAAGGTCGGGCAATGGTCAAGGCGGTGCAGCAGCAGAAGCGCGTGTGCCAGATTGGAACCCAGCAACGCAGCGGTGCACATTTTCGAGACGCTGTCCATTTCGTCCGCTCAGGCAAACTGGGGCACGTTTATCTTTGCCGGACATGGATCACCAATAACTATCCGCCCACAGGATGCGGTAATCCTGCGGATGAACCGAGCCCACCGCCGGGTGTCAATTACGATCTCTGGCTTGGGCCAGCGCCCAAACGTCCCTTCAATCGGGCCCGTTTTCATCACCACTTCCGGTGGTTCTGGGATTACGGCAACGGGCTTTGTCTGGATTGGGGTGTGCATTTGAACGACGTTATTTTGTGGGCCATGCAGGTGAAAGCTCCTCTCGCGGTACACGCCTGCGGTGGCAAGCACGAGATGAAAGACATTAGCGACACCCCAGACACTCTGGACGTTACCTACGAATATCCGACATTTGTGCACCTGTACACGGTGCGGCAGGGTCGCATGCACGGCGGTTTTGGCGGTCGCCATCACGGTATGGAATTTGTCGGCACTCAGGGAACCCTGACACTGGATCGGGGTGGGTGGATGGTGACCTGGAAGGATGGAGCGCAGGAAAAATTCCCCGGTTCCGAGCAACACTTCGCTCACGTACAGAATTTCCTGGAATGTATCCGCAACCGTTCCAAACTGCCGAACTCGTCCATCGAAGATATGCACTACGCCACAGCGGTCTGCCATCTTGCCAATATCAGCTACCGCGTCGGTCGGAAAATTTACTGGGATGCGAATCAGGAGCGGTGCTTCCGCGGTTACGACCCGGTCAAAAAAGTTCTGGTCTTTGAAGATGGTGAGGCGAACGCTTATCTATTGCGCGAGCCGCGATCCGGTTGGAAATTGCAAGCCTGATCCGGCTATTGGCAGTCCTTGGCGGTAAACCCAAGTTGAACCGAGCCTGAGCCCGACACCCGTACTGACTCTGAAGCCCGACTGGCCGAGTCGGAGCTTAGCTGGTAGATTAATCGTGAACACGCGCGAGTCAGTGCCGAAATTATAAGTGCACGGCTTCCACCAACTTCCTACCACCAATACCTGCCACCATCAGACCTGCCCTGGAGACTGACTATGGTGCAGAGAAGTTTTGCCTGCCCAGACTTTCACCGCAGCCGATACACACGCCGGGACCTGTTGCGTGTCGGGACGCTGGGATTAGTGGGGCTGAGCCTGCCGCAGTGCTTGCGAGCTGAAACGAATAAGCGGGGGAAGCGGAGAGCACGAGCTCAGGCGGTGATTTTCTTACACCAGTGGGGTGGGCCAAGCCACCTGGATACGCTGGATCCTAAACCGAATGCCCCTGCGGAAGTACGAGGGGAGTTTCAGGCGGTGCCCACGAAAGCACCAGGAATACTGTTCACCGACCGCCTGCCCCGATTAGGACAGGTAGCGGATCGGTTGACGGTCATCCGCACGATGAGCCATACCGCGACGAATCACAATCCCGCAGGCTATTACTCTCTCACCGGTCATGCTCCGCCGACAGATGATATCCGTCTGCAGGACTCGCCGGAGTTGTTTCCCGCCTATGGTTCGGTGGTGGACTATTTCCTGCCGTCCCGTCCTGGGATACCGACATTCGTGGCGCTCCCGCACATCATTGCTGACGGGACCGCGACACCTGGGCAGCACGCCAGCTTCCTGGGCCGCAAGCACGATCCGTTCTTCGTTGGCCAGGACCCAAACAGCCCGAATTTTCATCTACCCGAACTGTCTCTGCCGGCAGGACTGACTCTGGATCGGCTGGAAGATCGGCGGCAAGTGCTGCGGCTGATTGACCAGCAACGGTGCCTGCTCGATTACTCGGCTACTGCAAAAGGCCTGGACGAGTACTACCAGCGTGCGATTGCCTTACTCACGTCCCCCAAGGTGCGCGAGGCATTTGACTTGTCCAAAGAACCGGCCAGCTTACGGGATCGTTACGGACGAACCACTTATGGGCAGAGCTGTTTGCTGGCCCGGCGGTTGGTCGAAGCGGGTGTGCGATTTGTCAATGTTTATTTCGCCCCCAACATCGGTGGCCAGGGAAACACCGGCGGCTGGGATACGCATGGCTTCAATGGCCACCCGATGTACCCGATTCTGAAGAACTATCTCTTGCCCATCACCGACCAGGCGTTGCCGACATTGATAGAGGACCTGGAAGCTCGTGGTTTGCTGGACACCACCCTGGTGGTTTGGGCCGGAGAATTTGGCCGGACGCCACGCATCAACAACATTGCCGGTCGTGATCACTGGCCGCAGTGCTACTCAGTGATTCTTGCTGGGGGCGGCGTCAAACGCGGTTTTGCGTACGGAACCTCGGATCGTTACGGGGCCTGGCCCACTGCCAATCCCGTCAAACCGGATGACCTGGCCGCCACCATGTTTGCCGCACTCGGATTAGATCCTCATGCCGAAGTGTTCGACCGGCTGAACCGACCTTTGCCTATCTCCGCAGGGCAGGTAGTGGAAGAGGTTTTCGCCTGAGCCTTACGGAGATTCCATCAGGCGGTTAAGTCGCTCATTCAACTCGTCCTCGTCACTTCGCGACCAGCTCCGGTTATCCTCCGGAACTGATTCAATCGCCCCTTCAGCGTTAATTTTGGCGCTGGGAGCGGGTGAGATAGGCAGATGGCCGATGGTGTACCCGTTACTGCGAAGCTCAAAGGAAGCCAGGTCGCTCAGGTCGTGCACCGCTATCGTGCCGGGCACATAAGGGGTTGGTGCATCGCTGACCAGAATTTCCTCGCTGGCCAGTTTGACTGGTTCGCCGCCATTACGAGGCGTAGCGAATACTTCCACGCGCATCAGGAAAGGAAAGCCTGTTTCTCTGCTGCGCAGCAAAAAGCACGGTCCGACGCGCGAGCAGGATAATTGCTTGGGTAATCGCCGTTCCAAGCGGATGCGGTTGCCTTTCTCTTCGGAGCAAAGGAAGTAGGATTCGACCAGTTCGATGTAGCGGTGCAGCGAGCGCATGGATCGTACCTCCAGGTCGCAACAGGCCAGGGTCTTCTGCAACAACCGCCACTCGACTTTCCAGCTGCTAAGACGGCGGGGTCGGACAGGACATTGTACGGTTACCAGGGCCTGCCGTGCCTGCAACTGTTCAGCGCTCAGCCGCAAAGGCACCTCCCAGCACTGACCGGTTGACCGTTCGTGGAAGCGAATAACCGGCTGGCAATCGAGCAAACCTACCAGCGGCGTCGGGCTTATCAGTTGGGCACTGGCAAGCACATGCCGACCCTGGATCCGCGGATATTTCGAGCATGGCACCGTGTGTTCGCAAACAGTCGCGTCGGTGCTGGCGTTGGAACGCAAGGTAACATACAGGGTGGGTTGTACCAGCTGCAACTGCTCTACGAATTGACGCAAGGGCAGCACAGGTAAAGCTGCCTGGCACAGGAGTTGACCCTGCCAGCAGAGCTCCACCGTCTCGCTACTTTCAAGCGGCTCCAGACGAAACTCGCAGACGTGTATGTTCAGCCGGCCGGCGGATTCAGCGAGAACCAGACTCTCCGGCGGGACATTTTGCCGACCCACTCGCAAACGCAGGTCGGCCTTGCGGGCGGGTGTGGATGAGGAATACCGCAACTCCGCTCGAACAATGATTTCGTCAGCCGTGCCCAAAACCGGTACGGTATCGAATTCCAGACCGTTTTTCTTCCAGCTGATGCGCAGGCTCCGCACCTGTGGTGCGGTTACCAGAGGCAGCGAGCTGAAAGTATGCGCCAGCCAGTCACGCATGTGCCAACCGGTCAAGAGCCTGAGCCAACGCCACATCGAGGTCCTCCGCGGCGCCTGCTGTTGCCGCTTCTCCACAGAACAAACACTCCCGCATTCGCTCAATGCGGAAGCGATAAGGTCGCAAGACTTCCTCAAACACCTGCGGTACTCTCCGCAACGTCAACAAAACGCTGGTAAAGCCAGGATCGTAGTTGCGATCCTGCAATAGTTCCAGCGTTACCAGGGCATGCAAACTGGCGATCGCCGTGATGGCTGCCTTGGTCGCCGGTATCGTAACCTCATAGACCGGCCCACCGGGCTGGGAATAATCAGGCGGAGGAGAGTTATCCGTCTCCACGCTGCGCTTTAGATAACTGGCCACACACCCGTAGCATGGGCCATCCGGTCGAAACAGGTGCACAAAGCCCCCAATGCCGCCACTCAATACCTCCCCGAGTGTCCACGGCTTTTTGTATTTCCGCATCAAGCCGTCCCAGTGATATTTCGCCGGCTCATTATCCACAGCGCACACGCCAATATCAGCGGTCGCTACGAGTTCTTCGATTTGGGCTTGCGCCGCTGGGTTCAGCAAATCTGCTTCCAGACAGTGCACCTCAAGTTCCGGCCGGAGTGCTGACAACCACTGGCGTGCCAGTTCGGTTTTATGGGCACCAGCCGCTTCTCTGGGGAAATAATGCCGAACCACGTTGTGGGGTTTATAGATGTCCGGTTCGATGATGGTGATGCGCGAGACAACTGGCTCACGCGCCAGCAGGTCGAGAACGACCATTCCACCACTTCCGGCACCCACCTGTACTACATGAGCCATGCTGTTTGCTCCAGGGCGAGAATCGCGTCAGGCGGATTCTAACGAGCTTCCGGTAATGGCCACTCCCCTGTGTCGTACCACACTTCGTAGCAAGCGAGCCACCGCCAAGCTGCTTGCACCGCAAACACGCAGGTGTAGCGAGCGGGGTCCCAGCGGCTGTTTTGCCGACTGCTACCCTGCCGCCACAAACACAAAGTCTGCCCTTCTAATAGATGCGGACAGTGGCGCAGAGGCGTCAAGACTCGCGTTTCCGGAGGCACAATGGGATAACTGGAGTAGAGCCGCGTCTCCAGTTCATACACGTTGTGCGTCGGCATCAAACGGTAGCACAGCACCAGATTGCTTCCCTGACGAACCAGGCGAATACGAAACTCCGGATCACGTCCTTCGTTGTAGCGTTCGATAGCCGGAATTTCGACGGTCAACAAGCGTCGTTTTCCTACTTCGCTATCCAGCAAGCCCATGGCCTGTTCCTGCCTGCTGTCTGCAAGCAAGTGTTCACCGAGTAATTCGCTCAGTGTCCAATCGCCCGTATGCCTGCCTACCAGATGACGCAGTAGGTGGCGAAACGAGCCGCGCCATTCTGCATCGCTCGCGCGTGTCATAATTCTAACCACCCGCTGTCGAAGACCGGCACCCTCCCCGTAATCCCGCTTTGTCGGCGGCCACCGTTGCGACCAAGCGCGTTGCTCCTGGTGCTTGGTGGCACACCCCCAACTGCAGGTCGCTAACCGATACGGTCAGAATCGGCAGCGATCCTGACAGCTTTGCAGGCGCACGCTCCCAATGGCTCGGCAGCACTTCTTGCGTGCTGCCCGATTGGCTGGACCGCCAGACAAACCGCTGATCGGTTTAGTAATGGCAGGGCACGGATTTGATGGCGGTGATCACCTCCTCTTCGGGCACCTCTTCTGCAGTACCAACAAAACGAGTGTTCCGCCGATCCATGAGGATGGCGCGGTCTTCCTGTGCGTTGGCGCGCAGGGCAGCCAACAGGGTACGTCGTTCCGTGTCGTTGAGCGGACGGAAATCCATGGCTCAGACCTCCTCACCTGCGACTCGCCTGGGGACACCAGCGAGGGCGGACTACCGCAGTCCGCGGACCTTCCTCTTCTGCCGTCCCGTCAGGGTTCGCTTTCGATGCTAGCTTGGCAAAGCTCCCGCCGTCTTGCCAGTTCGGCCAGCAGCAGGAAAATTCCCCGATCGACTGGCGGTTCTCCCGCGACTTCGTATGTCTGTTCCCCGTCGTCGTAGAAGAACCGCATCTTCGGGCCGTGAAGCAATGCGCGGATTTCTTGTCCGTTTTCCAGAGGAATAGAAACGCTCAGGTACGAGTTCAGCCCGGCAGCGTCGCTGTCCGAGCAGGCTTCCACATGCAAGGCGCTAAGACGCCGGAACAATTCCTCCAATCCCGCGGCGTGCCATTCGAGCGTTTCCCAAACAGGCAGAAACGGTCGGGCCAGGTCTTCTCCAAGCACCACCTGCACGGGAATGGTACGGTAGTTGCGATCCCCGGCCGCTAAAGCGTACCAGTTGAATCGCATGCCCCGCCATGACCAGCTATTATCGGTGGGTTGCGCGACCATCGGCAGCCAGTTGTCGTCTTGCTCGGCCTCGACAGTCCCTATGCCGAACACGCCTTCTTTTCCGCGCAATAATTTTACCCACTCGCTATCACCTTCGTAATCCCCCCGGCTAGGATGACGCAGACTCCCAGGATGCGTATGGACAACGCCGAGGATGGTCAACTGACGATCGCGCGTTCGCAAAATCCGCGTGGCTACCGCCTGCGCCAGAGTATTGAACCGAACGTGAGCAACCCCAGCTTCCCGATTCGTGCCAGCCGGTAACGCTGCTAAAACAACCGCTTCCGCATCTCGCCGATAACCCAGCAGCACCCAGCCAGTTTCTTCTTCCCCGCGATCGCCGTTACGGTGATCGGCAAACATATCGAACAGCGATTGCAACACGGCAGAACTGACCAGCACCCGTTCGAGACGGCGAAGCGGCATCGCTCTGCCTGGCCCAGGTGGCGGAGCCAGTTGCTCTTGCCCAGGACCTGGCGAGCAAAACTGGCGAATCACTCGCAGCAGTTGCTGCCACATACGCTGCATCAGCCCAATCGTTTCCGACCACATGGGCCTTCGCCCTACCTTGCTCTACAGCACGCCGCTCCACTTGTCGTGGCACAGCGCTTCTGCCAACGTCATCATACCCAGCGCTGGAGTATCTGTCAAAGCCCCGGCTCAGGAGAATTACTCGGCCAGCGAATACAATGCTCCGAGCGGCAATACCTAAAATGTTGCTTGATCCAGACCGCGAGCCAGGCGCTCAGAGCGATAAAAACGGATATCAGCGATGGCAAAACTTTTTCTCCTCATCCTCAAGAATCTTCGGCGCAATCCTGTCCGCGTCAGCTTGACCGGACTTGCGGTTCTCGTGCTGGTTACCATTTATGTGCTCATTCAGTCTGTGCTGACTTTCCTCGATCAGCAAATGGAAGAGAAAACCACCAACATTCGGCTGATTATCACTGAGCGCTTCCGCATTCCCAGTCGTTTTCAGAAAGCCGACTTCGATCGCATCGTTCTGCCCGGCGGAGAGACCTACGCCCGACTGATGCAACTGCCCGGCTTTCTGCCGGAAGCCTGGACACTTTGGCATTTCCTGGCTTTCAGCCTCGATCCCGATCTCAGCCGACGCGATCCGAACCGGTTTTTCTTTGCCATCGCCACCCTGCCGGACAAAATGCCCACGATGATTGATGGCCTGGAAGGAATAAGTCCCGAGTTGTGTGCGAAATTGAAAAATCCCGGTGTTTCGGGAATGGAAAACGCGGGATTATTGTTAGGGCCGAAACGCCTGGCTCGATTGGGGGTGCGGGTTGGCGACCGCCTTCAGGTTTTCTCACTCAGTCACCGCGACCGCACTGGTCAGCCGGTCAAGATGGATTTCATCGTGGTTGGAGTTTTGCCCGAGAACACCCGCTGGGACGAAGCGGCCTTTATTGATTACGATTACGTCGAGCGCGTTCTCACCGACGTCGGGAGCGAACTGGCGGGCCTCATCAACCTGGGATGGTTGACTGTCCGCGACCAGCCTACTGCCCAGGCCGCGTGTGCTATCATCGAGAGCCAGAATCGCAACATCAAATGCGAAACCGCTGCTACTGCCGTCAATCGCTTCTTTGAACCGCTCAAAGATATTTTGTTCGGGGTTCGCTATCTGCTGGTTCCCACTATTCTGGTGGTGATGGCGGTGGTTATTTCCAATGCGATCGGTATCACCGTCCGCGAACGAACCAAAGAGATCGCTGTTTTGAAAGTGCTCGGCTTCAGTCCGGGGCAAATTCTCGTGCTGATTCTCGGCGAAGGTCTGATGCTGGGAATTTGCGGCGGGTTTTTCGGCGTTGCTCTGCCGCATCTTCTGGTCAACTATGTCTTCAAAGGAATTCGACTGCCTTTGGGATTTTTCCCGGTTTTCTTCGTGCCCCTTCGCGCATACTACTGGGGACCCTGGATCGGTGCGGCAACGGCACTGGTGGGTAGCATCTTGCCGGCGATAAACGGCTGTCGAGTGCGTGTGGCCGAAATTTTCAGCCGTGTCAGCTAAAGATGGCCTGGCGCTCTGGGGCGACCTCGCTTCTCCACTAGCAGATGCGAACTTCCCACGAACCGATCGGCGAGATTCTGGGGCCTGATAGATGATCCCGCTTCGCTATAACCTGCGGAATCTGATAGTGCGCTGGCGTGTTACTGCCTTGACGGCTCTCGGTTTCGTGCTGGTGGTGGCCATACTGGTGGTGATGCTGGCGTTTGTTGAAGGTATCAACGAGCTTGCTCGCCGCGCTGGCCGACCGGACAATTTGCTGGTCCTGCGCGAGGGTACGAACGACGAATTGTTCAGCGATATTCTCGACACTGCCGACCTGGCTCGTGTCTGGCTGAACGAGTATGTCGCTACCGACGAAGCCGGCGAACCCTTGTTCAGCGCGGAAATCTATGCCATCGCCACTCAGCAACTGCCGCCCGATCCACGAGACGGTCGCCCGCGCTATCGCTTTTTGCAATTGCGGGGCGTTATGGATCCGCAGCGTGCCGCACGGGTTCACGGCCTGCGTTTGTTGCGCGGACGATGGTTCAGTTCGGTCGGCGATGAGTGCGTTATGGGCGAGGGTATTGCCAATTTGCTGGGCCTGGATGTGGGTAGCACCTTTGACATCCGCGAAGGCTTGACCTGGAAAGTGGTCGGTATATTAGATTCGCGCGGCTCACCGTTTGATTCAGAAACCTGGGCCAAGCGAGAAGTAGTCGGTCAGCAATTTGGTAAAGACAATGTCGAACGGGGCCAGCGGTTTTTCACTTCCATCCTTATTCGACTTCGCGATCCCGCTCTAGCCCAATGGTTTGCCGACACCCTGAAAGACCGTACGGGTTTAGAGCTTAGTGCTATCCCGGAGCCGAAGTATTACGAGCGCATGTCCGAGGCCAACACCCTGTTTCTGGCCGCGGCACTTTTTATTGCGGCCATTATGGCGGTCGGCGGCATGTTCGGCTTGATGAACACCATGTTTGCTGCCGTCAGCCAGCGAACTAAAGATATTGCTGTGCTCCGCATTCTCGGTTACCAGCGCTGGCAAATTCTGCTTTCGTTTCTCATCGAAGCGATGCTGCTGGCACTTCTCGGCGGGCTGACCGGCATGCTCATTGGCAGCCTGTTTCACGGCATAGAACAAAAGAGTTTCATCAGCTCCGGTCAGGGCGGCGGAAAAACTGTTGTCTTTCAGATCACCGTAACGCCTTTTGTGTTGAAGACCGCTTTTTCGTTCACGCTGCTGATGGGATTACTCGGCGGACTAATACCCTCCTGGATAGCCACGCGCCTGCGTCCCTTAGAAGCCTTACGCTAAGACCGGGTTTTCGCCATTCTAATTGGGTGCTTGATTGTGGTGTCGGCTACTTAGATGGTCCCCGACCGATATATCGTTCCAGCCAGGCAAAAACCTCACCATACCAAAGGCGTGAGTTTTGCGGCTTGAGAATCCAGTGGTTTTCATCGGGGAAGTAAATTAGTCGAGTAGGAATTCCTTTCTGCCGCAACGTGTTATAAAACTCAAACCCCTGCGTAACCGGAACGCGATAATCTTTTTCGCCGTGAGAAATAAGTGTGGGCGTACGGAAATGAGCGGAAAACCGTTGCGGCGACTGTGCATCCACACGCTCCATATTTTCCCAGGGAGGAGCACCCAGGGCACGTTCGCGAAACTTCAGGATGTCAGAGGCCATCATGCTATGCCAGTTATAGACGCCGGCGTGGCAAACTAAACATCGGAATCGGTCCGTGTGGCCGTTAATCCAGGCGATCATATAGCCACCATAACTGGCTCCTGCCGCTGCTAATCGCTCTTTATCTATATAGGGTTGTTGCACTAAATAGTCGGTGGCTTTCATAATGTCGGTAAAAGGCTTATTTGCTAAATCCCCGGTAATGGAGTCGGTGAAATCCTGACCAAACCCGCTGGAACCGTGGAAGTTAACACAGGCGACTACATAACCGCGAGAAGCAAACAGGTGCAAGTTCCAGCGAAAATGAAATTCATTGGTGATCGCATTATGTGGCCCACCGTGGACGATCTGCAATAGAGGCCAGCGTTTAGTCCTATCGAATTCGGGAGGATAGACCACCCACATCTGCACGGGCTTATCATCAGCACCTGGGAACCACACGTCTTCAACCTTGCCCAGATTCCAGCTAGTTACGAGTTCCCGATTTAGAGTGTCTAATTGCCGAAGGGTGTGCGTTTCCAGGTTCATGGCAATGAGGGTGGGAGGCAAGCCGAAGTCCGACCGCAAAAACACCAAACGATTCCCGTCCCGTGATAATGCCGCCGACCGATCGCTGTAACCGCTCGTCAGAGGCTCGATATTGCCCTGTTCCAGTCCCACACGGTAAAGTCTAACATAACCCTGATCTTCCGCCTCAAAATATATAAAGCGCGATGCGGGATGCCAGACAGGATTCGAGCAGGAGCGAGCGAATTGGGCTGTGATTTCCCGATGCTGGCGGGTCGAACGGTCGTAAACCATAAGCCTTTGCCGATCCGCATAGAAGTAACGGGTAGTCTGTCGCAGAAAAGCGAGGTACTTACCGTCGGGACTATAGCGGGGTGAGAAATCCTGGCCGAGGTTGTCGGCGGTAATGTTAGTTAGTGTGCGCTTGTTACCTAAAGATAGAATATACAGGTCGGCGTTGAATTCACGGCCAAAGTCCTTGCTACTGTCGGCGACGAAGCAAAGCTCGGAATGGTCGGGAGCAATGTCGAAATCGTCAGCGGAGACGCTTGTGGGGATGAGATGAATGTTCAGTCCTGCGAACAGATTACGGTGCTGCCCGGTGGCAATATCCAGTGCGAACAGTACCGGCACTTTACCATCGGTCAGCCACCGGTCCCAGTAACGAAATAATGCTCCGTCAATGATCGCGGCCTGCGATTTGCGCTCCTTGCGTTCCTTTTCCCGGCGCTTGTGGCTTTCATCGTCCGGTGTATCCGGCCAGGTCCAGACCACGCAGTAGATCATCTTGCTGTCAGGGGACCACTTGATACCAACGGCGTCCGATGGAAACTTAGAAACGACTCGTGCTTCGCCACCATCGGGAGCAATCAGGCATACCTGAGCGATGTCGCCCTGACGTTTGGAAATAAAGGCGATCCATCGCCCATCCGGAGACCAGACGGGATGCGTATCGCTGGCCGGATGCGTGGTGAGTTGACGGGCTGGGTGGCCTTCAGTGCTAAATAAATATAAATCGGTGTTCGACTCGTTTTGTTCCATGTCATAACTGGTAACTTCTGCGACCACCCAGCGTCCGTCGGGAGACAGCGATATCCGGCCAATGCGTTTCACCTGCCAGATATCCTCCACGGTAATGGGACGTTTCCCCGGTCGCTCAGGGATGGTAGCTTTCACCTGCAATTTGCCGGCGACCTTCGGCTTTTCCTGCCCGTATAAGTGCGGGACTAAGCAAACCCATTCACTTAGGGGAATGAGCAAGCATACGATGAGCATTCGTAACCGCATCATTGGCCTCCTTTACTTAGATGCCCCGTGATGGCTCTGTTCAGACCGGCTACGTCCTTTATCACGTTTAGCGAAAAAACCGACCAGGGACAACATTAGACTTGTTGCGATGCAGAGCGCAGATACTACCACTGGGCAGGATCTGTGGCTAACCATCCGCGCAAAAGAAAACTTAGACCGGGGTTCCTGAACCGGCGGCGCAAAAATCACGCACGCACATGAGCAACCGACCTTCCGTACAGGCACTCGCGCTTTATGCCGGATGACGACCGCCAGATATAGTCTCAGCGTAAAACCAAGCCGAACGGAACTTTATCGCGCAGAGTGATAGCGGACTGACGACGCGAGCGCAATCCGTTAGGTTTACCCACGCACCAGGTATCAGACCAAATCCGGCAGCCGGCCAGTGCTGTCGCCGAATTTGTCGAGATGGATATCGAGCTGGTCGAGCAGAACCAGGAACAGGTTCATGAGAGGCGTTTCCTTCGGATAACGTAAATGCCGGCCGGTCTTAATTGCACCGCCGCCTTTACCCACCAGCAAAATAGGAAGGTCGTCGTGATTGTGACGGTTACCGTCGCCGATACCACTGCCGTAAACGATCATGCAGTTGTCCAGCAGTGTGCCATCGCCTTCGGGAATCGCTTTCAGTTTCCCGATGAAGCGAGCGAACTGCTCCATGTGGAAGCGGTTGATGGCGCGAATCTTATCGAGTTTAACCGGGTCGCGGCCGTGGTGCGACAGATCATGGTGTCCGTCGGGGATGTTAATGAACCGGTAACTGCGGTTGCTTCCCTCATTGGCAAAAACCATGGTGGCGATGCGTGTCTGGTCGGTTTGGAATGCCAGCACCAGTAGGTCGCACAGTAACCGGATGTGCTCGGCATATTCGGGAGGAATGCCGTTGGGCCGATTGAAGCCAACGACGTTCTGCTCATTCTCCTTTTCTGCCCGAGCGATGCGCTGTTCGATTTCCCGCACGGCGGTGAAATACTCATCGAGTTTACGCTGGTCGTTGCGACCGAGTTGCCGACGCAGATCGTTGGCCTCCTCAAGGACGAAATCGAGAATGCTCTTTTGCCGTTCTGGCTTGCCCACTCCCCCGATGCCACCGCCACGACCGAATAAGCGATCGAACACCGAGCGGGGATTGATATCCTTGGGCAAAGGCGTGGACTCGCCCCGCCAGGAGATCGTCGAGGAATAAGCGCAACTGTAACCCGAATCGCAATTGCCACTGGTGCGGCTAGGTTCGCAACCAAGCTCTAAGGATGGAAAGCGGGTCTGTTTACCATAATGCCGGGCCGCGACCTGATCGACGGAGATACCCGCTCGAATATCCGCCCCCGCAGTTTTGCGGGCCTGCACGCCGGTCAGAAACGATGCCATGGCTCGTGCATGGTCGCCGGGACCGTCGCCGTTGGGTCGGGCCTTGTCCAGAGTGAGTCCGCTCAGCACCAGCAGGTCATCCTGGAATGGCCGGAGCGGCTCGAGGATATAGGGCAAATCGAAATTTCGCCCGACAGCTTGCGGCGTCCATGCGGGCATGTGGATACCGTTGGGAACGTAAAAGAAGGCCAGCCGTTTCACAGGCTTGGTTTGCGACGGAGCCGCTGACGATGACATCGGCAACATCGCGTCGAGCAAAGGCAGGGCAATCGTCGCTCCCATGCTTTTGAGGACGGTTCGGCGGGAAATTCGTCGGGCCATGGCGGGTCTCCGTTAGGGAGGGCGTAAAGGGTGGGTACAATTCACCATTACTATTATCGAACCACGCAAACGCCCCGTCAAGACATGGTAGTTGCCGGCGATTGCGTAAACGCAATAGCGGGTTTGGCAGCCCAGGCAGTTGCACAAACCGATTGGCTCGGCGAGCGCTCTACTCCCATTATCCTGCGGCTCCAAACCGCAATCCGCGGTTGTCAAGTCAGTTTGGCGAGCGATCGACTCGCATTATCCGGTTGCTGCTCGACATCGCTGTTGCAGAAACCGGCTGGTCGTACCAAAGCGGATGGTTTTGCGGAGAAAATCAGCGCCAGCCGCAAGCCTCTGTGAACTCGGCAGTCGGCGCTGGATAACCATCAACTTCAGTCCCAATAGCACCAGCCGAAAACTTCAGTGTACTCGACACGCTGCACATGCGCGATTCGATCATCCGCATCACCACACAGCCGCAAACTTCAGTGTGTCCGATACCGTCCAGTGCAGGCTGGAGGAGTTTGCCCAATTCGAGCATAGGGGATTCGTATAAGGCGGAAAAGGGAAATTCCGGCTTTGTGCGAACCTTCTTATTCTGGGGGTTTCGAGCAGGAACGGTGTTGCGGCGGATTTAGCGTATTTTTCGGTCGAAATAGCCGATAAGTGTATTGCACGCAGGGAAAGTAGAACAAGCGAGCGGGAAAGATTAGGGAAGCACGAAAAGCGGAGCGAGCAACTCAGGCCGATACCGAGCGACCCATAAGCCTGGGTGGGACTCGCCGCAAGCCAGTCGGGGAAAGGAGAAACTCATGAGAAAGCTGGTTGTGTGGGCGCTGGTGGGGCTGGGCGTTCTGGCTAGCACACACGTGAGCCACGCCGATTGGGGCACCCTCAACTATGGCGGCTATCAGCCTCGCTGGGCATTCTGGACTCGCTTCAATCGCAGCCATTGCACCACCGAGGAAGAGCGCTGGCTCAAGTTCTGGCACGACTACTATGATGCCCTGGAGCATTACTACGGACGGCTGGCGCATATTGACTGGGTAACCTATTACAAGTTCCACGGTTATCAGATCAACGGCGGTGGGGCAGGCATGTGTGGACCTTACGGATACTGTGGTCGGCCTCAATACGCCCCGGTCTTCGTCAGCCCGACGATGCAATGGGCAGTACCGACTACGCCGGCCACTTGTCCCATGCCTGGACCAGCCGGACATTGATACGCTGATGGGTTAGCGCGGCGGAAAAGTTGACGCAGTCCGAACGGATGTGGAAAACAGTATGCGTCAGCAGTCGGGGCGAGCAGTAGGCTCGCCCCCGTTCAGTTGGTTAGCGTACCGATGATGAAACATAGCAGCCTCGCTTCCCTTCGTCAAAGCAAGCCGTAACAGCGTGGGCAGGGCATTTTCCGGCAGACGCGGTGATGTTACGGCGAGCCGCTAATACAGAAAAGCCAAGCCGGGCAGTACCACAAACTTGCCCGTCACGGCTTGCCCAGCGTATCGGGAGTCGGCTTTTTCATTTTTTCCAGAAGCGGGGGCAACTCCTGCACCTCTTCCGGAGAAATCAAGCGGCGCTGGGCACCTATACCACTGCGGAAGAGGGTCGATTCTGCCGATTCACGGGCACCTTTGGGCAGAACATCGTCCAGCGGGCCTGGCATACGTTCGAGTAAATATTCCCAGTTTTCGAGCGAAAGCTGGCCGGGTCGCGGCAACAGGGTGGCAACCAGATTCGTAGCCGGGGTAGCGGTTCCCAGCCCCCAGTGCGTCAGCAAATGCAAGCCCGAACCGACCGGCAACCAGTGTGGCGCTTCTCTCTCAGCCCACAAACGCATGTAATTGATTTCCATGTCCACAATCTCCCGCTGAACCTGATCATTGCGGCCGTAAGGAGTGCGCATCAGCGGACCAACATCCTGCAGCATCAAACCAACCGGCCAGCCCGCCGTCCACGGTGCACCAGCAGCGCTACCCAGACTGAGCAGGAAGGCTCCGTGGTGATCGGTGTAAAACACCTGCCGATAAGCGCTGCCAAGAAGTTTCTGCCAGAGCACTGCCCAGATGGGGAACTGGCCAGCCTCCGGGTGCAAACCGAGCAGCACTGTCCCGTCGCGGGCCGGATGAAACGGTCGCGTCAGCAAATCCCGCCACAAATCGAAGCTCTGCTGATAAGTTTCGATAGCCTGCAGGGTGTGTCCGGCCAGCTTGCGATCGGCCACAAAGGCAAGGCGTCGGGCTTCTTTGGATTTTTCGGTTTGGCCATTGACTGATAACACCATCCACGTATCGAACGGCCCACGGTTGCTGTTCATCTGTTCCAGCGTCCGCCAGGCACGGTACCATCGCAAGGCATCAGGATCACGCGTGGCTTCAGGCGGTAGCTGGCCAGTCTGAAGAAAAGCTGGATAACGCCGGGTCAGCTCCTGCGCCTGTTGCTGGAGCAGTTGCATTTCCTCCGGGGGACGCAGAAGCCCCACCAGTCGCCCGAACCGCACCCATTCTTCGTAAGATTCCGCCCAGGCTTGCTGGGCCTCTTCTGGCCAACCATCTTTGCCCAGATGCCGAGCCTTCATGCCTTTCGCTCGGGCTGGATGAGCACGGAAGAAGTATGGGCTTTTCTTGGTATTCTGATAGAGCCGACTGGTTTCGCTCTGGAACGGGTTTTCCGGGTCGAATGGCGGCAACGGTTCCTGGGCAAAGACGCTCCAGTGGTAAAGGATTTCGTGCGGCTCCTGTTCTTTTTCCAGGTGAGTGTCGGGGTGATACCGAGGTGGCAAATCTACTTCGCGAGGCCAGATCGGGAAAGGCATCTCGTCCGGCTGTTTCAGACGCGAGGCCTGTCCCCCTGTCAGTAAGCGATACCGCCCGACGACGCCCCGGTATTGCCGGCAGAATTGCACAATCGCATCATCCATGGGAGCCTCGGCACCTTCCGCAATGTGCCGGAATCGCCGCAAATACTCTGTGAAGACCGGATAGGTGCGCTTGAATTCCCGCAGGCGGTCCGGGTTTTGTTGCAGCACATCGGGATCCCACAATTCCGGAGGAATGCAACCCAGGTGGAAAAAGCAACGGAAAATGGCAGCTTCGTCGCTGTAAATGATCTTGTGGTGGATCACGTTGCCGATATACCACCGCACATCGGGATTGCCGACCTCTTTGCGAGATTGCGTCTGCGGATCATAGGCCAGCCGCCGCAAAGTGCGCTCACCTTCTGCCAACCAGTTGACACCTTTGGCGACATACAGATACTTGTCTTCGGCAGCGTCAAACTCCACGGCGACGTTGTAAGCCAGGTCCCAGCCCATAAATTCCCACGGGCCTCGGAAATGTGGTTGCAGTTTAGTGATGGCGCGCAAGATCAGTTCCAGGCGGCCCCATTCTTTGCGCGTGAATAAGGCCCGCGATTCCCACCAGAGCAAGCAAACCAGTGGCCCGCGGAAGCTCGTCAAAATGAACCGCGCTGCTGAGCCGCCTAAATCCACCTGCGCCAGATTCGTTTCCGTCAAACTGTGCTGCTCCGCCTTCTTTTCGACCACCTCGCGACGATGCACCAGCATGGCGACAAACAGCACCAGGATCAGCGCAGTGTAAATCAGCTTCCGCCAGCGTGTGCTGGTAAAAGTCTCCTGAATCATGGCCGGCTCCTTTGCTCCAACCAGTCGGAAGTATCAGGCCTATGCAGCAATCTCGCGGGCATTGAGCAGATAATAACCCGCCAGAAGATATGGCAGCACGTAGCCGCCCAGAAGGATCAGGCTCATTACCAGTTCGCCACCCGGGATGTTGAATCCTTCGCTCACATGCAAGGTCCGGTCATACTGGTACAGGTCAGGAACGATATTCGCCACTGCATTAAACAAGTAGCCGTATCCCGTATCTATCTGCCGCATCAATTCAATGCCCCAGTGGTCGGGCAAAGGTGCGGACATGGTCATACCGCGTGCCAGACGGTAGAGCGCTTCTAAGGGGCCACCACCGGGGTTGACGTCCATGCGATGGATGGTGCTTGGACCAAGCTGGCCTAAAAACTGCTGCACCGGTGGGATGCCCAGAAACATGAGCGACCAGCAGAGCAACAGGCTGGCCAGGGCTCCGGTGTAAGTGCTGAAGCAGCTTCCCAGCACAATCACCATCACCGTCATCGCCCAGATGCCTACCAGCCCTTTCATGAAGTTCAGGTACAGGCTGCTTTCGCCAACCACCAGATACAGGTCGTTCGGCCCCATGCCCAGATACTGTCCGAAACTGCGGCAGGAGACACGAACCTGCAACAAGCCTCCCCCTTCTTGCAGTCGCTCGATAATGGCCACCGGAAAATCCACGCTATAAGTGCGCAGGTCGGCGATATGGAGCGGGACCTCGTAAAAACCGTATTTCTTCGCCAGCACCTCCTCCCAATCCTGCCGATACCGCAACTCCTGGGCTTCCTGGCGATATTGAGCTTCGAGGGCGGCATCCCACAACCGGGTGTTGATGAAGCGGATGAGCACCGCCACTCCTCCGGCTCCGCCGCGTTCATAATCGCGAGTCATGCGGTAGATGTCGAACATGAATTCGGCAACCAGCCGACGATTGCGCTGCTGCCAGTTCTTGTCAAACAAATGCGGCGGCAGCTGCCTAAAAGTCCACACTGCCTCCTGGGGTGCCCCACCCCGAATGTGCGAGCGGTAAGTGAATTCCTCTCCGACATCCGTACCGGTGCTCTTACGCTGCCAGTTGCCTTCGTTGTCGAGCTCCTCGAAATGGAGCTCTCCAAGCTGGTATAGCCTCGACCACATCGTGGAAGCTCGCGCCTCAGGAGAAACTTCGCGCAACACATACAAAAATCCAAGATTACCAATGATGAACAGCATCGCGGTCATCAGCACGATCAGGCCGATGATGCGTCCCAGCAGGATTTCCAGCCGCCGAATGGGTTTAGTTACCTGCAAATGGATCGTTTGCCGACGCAGATCATTGGGAATCCCGAAACAGGCCAGCACCGAAGCCGTAATCACCATCAGCAGCATCAACGTTCGATAAAAAATGTCCACGTAGGTCCGCCATTGATCGCGCTGTTCCACCTGGATGAACCAGCTTCCCACCAGAACCAGGAGCAACAACACAGCAAAGCCCCAGAGTGCTTTTTGGCGGATGGATTCGAGGATAACCAGACGGGCCACCGCCCAGATACGCCGCCAGCGACAAACCAGTAACTCCAGGATAAACTCCCAGGCAAAGGCCAGGATAGCCGCTATGGCACTGACCTGCCAGGCGCGAACGGCTATGGTTCGCCACGGGGAATACGTGTCGGGACTGCGGCGAGCCAGGAGCAAAGCGATGGCCGCGGTCAGTAAACCCACTGCAATCAGGCTCAACCACAACCACAGCGTTCGCCGTTTCCAAACTTCTTGCATGGTGAGCTGGCTCAAGTTCCCAGCCAGCCCATGAATGACGAGACTTCCCCGACCAAATGTCCAGCGCAGAATTTCGCCCGCCAGCAGGAACAGCAGAGCGCACACCCCTGCACTATTGAGCCAGCCAGCCCAGGCGGAGCCGAGTCGGTCAAGCGAAGCGTAGGGAGTTTCGATGACCAGAACGCCCAGCATGGCGCTTCTCCTTACCAACTGAATGCTCAGGAATTTGACGAATTGCCGCCGGGAGTAGCACCAGCGGGTACGGCTGCGGGAGTCGGGCGTTCCTGTCGAGGCAGATACCGCCGGCCCGGATGCAGCTGGCTCTCTTTGACGATCCGCAGGAACAGGTCCTCGAGAGTGGTGGTGGGATGTTGCACGCTCTCAACTTCGCCTCCGTGGCGGCGGATGACTTCGGCCAGGTCGCGTTTCAGCTCTTCGGTCAGGCGAACACCGCGTGCCCGCAGTTCAACCAATTCGGCAATCTCCAGCAACTCATCTACCCGCCCCAGCTCTTTCAACTCCCCCTCATAAAGGATGGCGATGCGGTCGCAAACGTCCTGCACATCTTCCAAACGGTGACTGCACATGATCACCGTTTTGCCCTGCGCCTTGAGTTCCAGAATCAGGTCTTTCATCCAGCGGGTACCAATCGGGTCGAGCCCCGACGTTGGCTCGTCCAGGATAACTAATTCCGGATCATTGATGAGCGCTTGGGCCAGGCCGATACGCTGCCGCATACCCTTGGAATACTCGCGGAGGGTACGTTTCTTGTCCCGACTGAGTCCGACTTTTTCGATCAACTCTTCGGCTCGTTTTTTCCGAACCTCAGGGCTGAGATTGAACAGTCGCCCGTAAAAATCCAGCGTTTCCTCCGCTGTCAGAAAACGATACAGGTACGATTCTTCGGGAAGGTAGCCGATGCGTTCGTTCTTGGCGACATCCGTACCCGGCCTGCCGAAGACCAGCGCTTCACCTTCTGTGGGAAACAGTAAGCCGAGCAGCAATTTAATGGTTGTCGTCTTGCCGGAACCGTTCGGGCCGAGCAAGCCAAATACCTCGCCGCGATAGATTTGCAAGTTGAGAGCCCGCAGCGCTTCCTTTTTTCGTCGGCCCCAGAAGTCGAGGTAAACCTTGGTGAGATTGCGGGTTTCGACAATGACTTCGCCGTTCGATGAGTTCGCCACGCTCATAAAAGGTCCCCCGTTTGATGAATTTGATACGCCAGACAAGTCCTGTAAAAGATATGCGCCTTCCGCCTCCGCGTTCTCAAGAGCACGGCGACTTGCGTCTCGCGCTCCCGAAGCGACTGGCTACTCCGCAATTATGAGGTTCTTTGGAGTCCTAAGCTGCCAGATTGTAAAGACCCGACCGCGAAAAATTGATGTACCTTGCAAGCCAGGTCGGGAACGAAGTTCGAGGTTTTCAAGCCGACCCATATCGCCGAGTAGCCAAGCTGGATGAGGCATGGCGTTACCGGAGCAGAGCTTGCGAGTCTGCACGGCGAACGACCAGCGGCAAATCACTTGCCGATCCGCCGCTGCTTGTTTGGCCCGGCAATCATTCGACCCCGCCCTGAAGCACCGCTTTGTTGCTTCGGGGCAATACGTCATGTCTTTGCCGCCGTCTTGGTAGTGTATCTGCCTTCTACCACTCTATTTGATTGCCACGAGGGCTTAGTCCCCGCTCTTGAGCGATGACGTTTCGTTTAACTTACTGTATGGCCTTTTTACTTGCCCAGCAAGAATCGGGGAGCGCCATTCTGCCGAACGCGAACGGGCAAGAGGATTCCTGGAACAACAACCAGCTTCCGAACGACCCATCCAGGGTGCCTGGGGAGATTCTGGCCCGACCAGGTTCATCGTTTTTGGTCGCAGCCAGAACCGCGTGCCACGGAAGTCTGACGCCCCCGCTCTTGAACGATTTTCGCCCGATAGAGCGATTCTCGTTTGGACAACAGCTGAACACGGGAGACCGACTTCCCCCGCTCTCGAATGATTGTCTGTTCGACGGACTGATTGCACCCGATAACGAAAAAACACGCGGAGTTGACGCCCCTTCTTTTCAATGCCTTATCAGTAGTCCTGGTCGCGCCAGAGTCGAAAAGCTTCCAGAGCGTAGAATTGCGGCAAACCAAGCCGGTCGTAGAGCTGGGCGGTGTGGCGGTTACGGTCCTCGGCACGTTGCCAGAATTCTCGCAAATCGCTGCCTGGAAACATAGGGCGATCTTTCTGCGACTGATGCTTGAAGATGGCCAGCTTCTTGCGCTCCATTTCCTCCGGACTGAGAGGAACGGCGCGGTCAATCTCGTGAACTTCCCATTCCTGCCAGGCTCCGCGGTACATCCATACCTCGAACTGCAAGCCGCGATCCCGCAATCGCCGCACTGCCTGGAAAATCGCCTCAGCACACAGGCGATGCGTGCCGTGAGGATCGGAAAGATCGCCGGCCATGTAGATCTGCTCCGGCCGAATCCGTTCCAGCAGTTCCATCACTTCAGCAATGTCCTCTTCGGAAATCGCTTTCTTCTCGATGGTTCCTGTACGGTAGAAAGGCATGTCGAGGAAATGCAACTGCTGCGACGGTATGCCGACACTACGCGCCGCCGCACGGGCTTCGGTTTCACGAATCAGGGCCTTGATTTTCAACACCTCCGGCTCGTCGGGTTGGCCCCCCTTTTTGTTTTCCAGTAAATCGCGGATATGCTGGGAAACCTCTTCGGTGCGGTCGGGAGCAATTCCGAAGTATTTGTTAAAGGCGGCCACGAAATCGGTGAAACGCAGCGCGTCGTGGTCGAACACGGCGATATTGCCGCTGGTCATGTAGGCAATATGCACGGTGTGCCCGTGCTCAACCAGATGGATCAGCGTACCGCCCATGCTGATGACATCGTCGTCCGGATGGGGACTGAAGACGACGACGGTCTTTGGCGTCGGCCCACCTGGATTATCCTCGATGGTAGCCAGCATCTCGTCGAACACCCGCTGATTCAACCGTTGCGCTGGGCCAAATTCGCGCAGCAGTTCGTACAGGTGGTGTTCGCGGAAGTCGTCTTCGGTCAGCAGCAGTAAGGGTTTGTTACTGGTCAGGCTCAGGTGCAGCACGGCGCGGCGGATGAGTTGCGGTGTCCAGTTCACCGGGCCAAACAGCCAGGGTTGACGCACCGCCGTCAGTTCTGCCGCTGCCGCTTCATCCAGGATAAACGTGGCGTCCAGATG
>LJSS01000007.1_pt1 | contig 36143 bp, 47 predicted proteins | sample 890271 | NCBI WGS metagenome assembly LJSS01 (sample SAMN03797534, study PRJNA294671) | hot springs metagenome | isolation source: water from Lobios Hot Spring | place: Spain: Lobios, Galicia | collected 2011-02-08
TATGAGTTTTAAAAATAAGGAAAACAATATGTTTAGCATTTGAACAAACCAAAAGAGGTGTAAGATGTTAGACATAAAAACACTTGAAAACTGGCTATGGGAAGCAGCCTGTAAAATAAGAGGACCTATAGATGCACCAAAGTATAAAGATTACATTTTGCCTCTAATTTTTCTTAAAAGACTTTCGGATGTTTTTGATGAGGAGATTGAAAAACTTGCTGAAGAGTATGGCGACAGGGAGACAACCGAAGCATTCGTTGAACATGACCACACGCTGGTTTGGTTTTATATACCCAAAAATGCACGCTGGCAGGAGATTGTAAAGCAAAGTAAAGGACTTGGAGAATTTTTAACTAACGCTGTAAGAGCAATAGCAAGAGAAAACCCGAAACTTCAAGGAGTGATAGATAGAAAAGACTTTAACGAAACCGCAGCAGGGCAGAGAATCATTAGCGATGAATCCCTGAAAGCTTTAATTGAAGTATTAAGCCGATATAAACTTGGACTAAAAGATGTTGAGCCTGACATTCTTGGGAGAGCATATGAATACTTGCTCAGAAAATTTGCCGAAGGTTCTGGACAGAGCGCCGGGGAGTTCTATACGCCAAAAGAAGTGGCTATTTTAATGGCGAACATAGTAGATCCAAAACCAGGTGAAAGCGTTTATGACCCCTGCCTTGGATCTGGAGGATTACTTATAAAGGTCTTTTTAAAATTTAAAGAAAAGTATGGAGATGACCCCAAAATAAAGCCTTTACAATTTTATGGTCAGGAAATTTTACCTGAAACCTATGCCATGGCAAAGATGAATTCTTTTATCCATAGGATGGAAGCAAACATAGCCCTTGGCGATACTATGAATAACCCTGCTTTTAAAAATCCTGACGGTTCTTTGATGAAGTTTGACATAGTGGTTGCCAATCCTATGTGGAACCAAGGTACTTTCACCCAAAAAACGTATGAAAACGATCCTTACAACCGCTTTATTTACGGCTATCCACCTAATAGTTCAGCTGACTGGGGCTGGGTTCAGCATATGTTTGCTTCGTTAAATGATAAAGGAAGAATGGCAGTGATACTTGATACTAGCGCTGTCTCACGTGGGTCTGGTAATGAGGGATCAAATCGTGAAAGAGATATAAGAAAGGCGTTTGTTGAAAATGATTTTATTGAAGCTGTGATTTTGCTTCCTGAAAATTTGTTTTACAACACCACCTCGGCGGGGATAATCCTGGTTATCAATAAGGATAAAAAACATAAGGAAAAGATATTGCTCATCAATGCATCAAATCTGTTTGAAAAAGGTAGACCTAAAAACTTTTTGCCCGATTATGCCATAGAAAAGATTACTGAGATTTACAGGAGTTTTAAAGAAGAAGAAGGCATAAGCAAGGTTGTAAGTAAAGAAGAAGTTATTAAAAACGACTACAACCTGAGCCCTTCGCATTATGTGTCAAGCAATGGCGAAGATCCTACATTGCCCTTAGACGAGGCGGTAGTGCTGTTAAAGGAAGCTATGGAAGAATTAGAAAAAGCAGAAGAAAAACTTAAAGATGTATTAAAACAATTGGGGTTTGAGATATAAAAAATTTCTAAATTATACTCCGTGCTCCTCTGTAACCTCTGTGGTGAAAAAATATTAACCACAGAGAACACAGAGGGACGCAGAGGAAAAGAAACTAAGATGACAAAAAAGGAGTGATAAACAGATAAAGACCACTATAAAATATTATGAGTTTAAAACAATTGGGGTTTGAGGTATGAACGAAAACACGCTCCAAAACGAAAACTACAAACAAACAGAACTCGGACCACTTCCACAGGAGTGGGAGGTGGTGAGGTTAATAGATTATGTTAAATTAGAAAGAGGAACAGAACCTGGTTCTGATAGTTACAATAGAGATGGGAAAGGTATAAGGTTTATTAGAGTAGTAGATGTTTCTGGTAGTAGGGATAATGTTATTTCTACTACATCATGATAATTATAAAAGTTTGTTCAAAAAATGATATTCTTATTACTTTTGATGGTAGCCCTGGCATTGTTAAAAGAGGTTTAGAAGGTGCGTTTTCCTCAGGAATAAGAAAAGTAGTTTTTTTAAGAAAAAATGAATTATCTGAGAATTTTATTTATTTTGTTTTACAAACAGATATTGTAAAAAATAAAATTAACGAATTTTCTATTGGTGTAACTATCAAACATGCAAGTAAATCTATTCCCCATATTAAAATCCCCCTCCCCCCGCTCCCCGAACAACAACGTATTGCTTACATCCTTTCGAGCATAGATGAACAGATTGAAGCGATGGAGAATAAGAAAAAGGCAATTAAAGAGCTATTTAATTCCTTGCTAAAAAACTTGATGACGGCTAAAATAAGAGTAAATCATTTAAATCTAAAAGATGAAACAGTTAACTAAACATTTAAAATCTCCGTGCCCCTCTGTGCCCTCTGTGGTGAAAAAAAAATAACCACAGAGAACACGGAGAGACACAGAGGAAAAATTAAATGTTGGTGATAAGATATGATTTCTAAAATTGGAACCGAACGCTACAGCGTGCGGGAGCCACTCCTTCGATACGTTTGCGAGATTGGCTGGGAGTATATCAAACCCGAGGATGCGGAAAGATTCAGAGGCGGTAGGTCTGGGCTTATTTTAAGAGAGATTTTTGCCAATCAGATGCTTAAACTCAATCAAGACTTTATTGATAATCATATGATTGATGACCTAATCAAAAGAATAGAAAGACTTTCACCAAGCATTGAAGGTAATCTTCAAGCATGGGAATACCTTAAAGGATTGAAAACGGTTTATGAGTCAAATGAAAATAGGGAAAGAAATGTAAAACTGATAGATGAAAACCCAAAAAATAATGTATACCATGTTACTGATGAATTTAGCTTTACCAATGACAAATATACCAATCGTTATGATGTAGTTTTCTTTATCAATGGAATTCCTTTGTTTTTTGCCGAAACAAAAGCAGCCCATAAGTTAGATGGAATTGCTGAGGCATTAGAGCAAGTAAAACGATACCACAAAGAAACACCCGAGGCGATGACCGTTTTTCAGGTTTATATATTGACCCATCTGATACAGTTTTATTATTCTGCAACATGGAATTTTCCGCAAAGTCCATATTTAGCTGGAAAACAGAAAAAGGAGAAAAGGAGTTTGAGAAATTAGTAAAAGAGTTTTTTAATAAGAAAAAGGTTACTCAGACAGTTTTAGATTACATTTTATTCACTAGAAAAGACGACGAACTGCAAAAAGTGGTTTTACGACCTCATCAAATGAGAGCAATTAACAAGGTAGTAGATAGAGCCAGAGATAAAAAGAAAACAAGGGGTCTTATCTGGCATACGCAGGGTTCAGGGAAAACCTATTCAATGATTGTTGCGGCAAAAAAGATTATGGAAAGTCCAGAATTTGAAAATCCTACTGTTATTATGCTTGTGGATAGAAAACGAGCTGGAAAGCCAGTTATTTAGTAATTTAAAGTCAGTTGGTTTTGAACATGTAAGTGTTGCAGAATCCAAAGAACACTTAAGGCAAATGCTTAGGGAAGACAAACGGGGCTTGATTGTCACGATGATTCACAAGTTTGAAGGAATGCCCGCCAACATAAACAAACATAAACACAAGAAAAAATATTTTTGTTCTCGTTGATGAAGCCCACAGAACCACAGGTGGCGATCTGGGCAATTACCTGATGGGAGTACTTCCCAATGCCACCTATATAGGTTTTACAGGTACACCCATTGATAAAACAAGTCATGGCAAAGGGACCTTTGAAATCTTTGGCAGAGACGACCTACCTCATGGCTATCTTGATAAGTACGGCATTGCAGAGTCCATTGAAGACGGAACAACAGTAAAACTTCATTATGCTCTGGCATTAAACGAACTCCTTCCAGATAAAGAAACCTTAGAAAAAGAATTTTTAAACCTTAAAGAAGCTGAAGGGATAAGCGATATAGAGTTGCTTAACAAAGTGCTCGACAAAGCGGTAACCCTTAAAAATATGCTCAAAAGCCCGGAGAGAATCAAAAAGGTTACCGAATATATAGTTAATCACTACAAAAACAATGTTGAACCCTTAGGATATAAAGCATTTATCGTTGCAGTGGATCGGGAAGCCTGTGCTTTATATAAAGAAGATTATATAAAGAAGAATTGGATAAACATTTACCAAAAGAGTACTCAGAAGTGGTTATCAATCGTGCCCAAAATGATTCTGATTTACTGGCTAAATATCACCTCTCTGAAGAGAAAGAAAAGCAGATAAGAAAAGCCTTTATAAAACCTGATCAATTACCAAAAATACTTATCGTAACAGAAAAACTTTTAACAGGATTTGACGCACCCATTTTATACTGCATGTACCTTGACAAACCTATGAGAGACCATGTGCTTTTGCAAACCATTGCACGGGTAAACCGACCTTATGAAGATGAGCAGGGAATAAAAAAGCCCTGCGGTTTGGTAATCGATTTTATAGGCATATTTGACAAATTAGAAAAAGCACTCTCTTTTGATTCGAAAGATATCTCCGATGTTGTAAAAGATATCAATGTCCTCAAAGATAGGTTTGCAGAAATGATGGAAATTGCAAGAAAAGAATATCTCTCAATCATTGAGGGGAAAAAGGCAGACAAAACCATTGAAGCCATTTTTACCCATTTTATGGATGAAGGGAGGAGAAAAGAGTTTTACAAGTTTTATGACGAGCTTTCGGATATGTATGAAATTATCTCTCCCGATGCCTTCTTAAGACCTTATCTGGAGGATTACGATACCCTTTCGAGGATGTCAAGAATTATAAAAGATGCATACGAACCCCATTTATTGATTGATAAAGAATTTGCACGTAAAACTGCAAAGTTAGTACAAGAACATACAGGTATAGGAAAGATAAAGGCTTAGCTTGATATTTACGAGATCAATGAAGAAACTCTAAGGAAATTAGAGCAAAGCCCTGTTTCAGATACCGAAAAAATATTCAATTTATTAAAAAGCATAGAAAAGGAGATCATAGAACATGCAAAGGATAATCCATACTTAATATCCATTGGAGAAAGAGTCGAAGCGATTGCATCAAGTTTTAAACAGCGACAAAAAGATACAAAAGAAACTCTTGAAAGTCTAAAAAGCATAGTTGCAGAAATTAATCTGGCTAAAAAAGAGAGAATCGAAAAAACATGTCACCGGATGTTTTCACAATTTACTGGATTTTAAAAAATGAAAAAATTGAGCAGGCTGAAGATATTGCAAGACAAGCAGAAAAGTTATTTAATGAGTACCCGCACTGGAAAATAAGCGAAGAACAGGAGAGAGAGCTAAAGAAGAAATTATATAAAATTATCATGCAGGCAATCAGAAACTCTTCTAAGCAGATTACAGATCTCGGAAAAAATTCTAACCATATTAAAAGGGAACTTATGAAATGATAACAATAGCTGATTTTAAGAAAGAGGTTCTGGATTGGGCTGAAGAAATAGGAGTTTATCCAAAGGAAATACATGTAAGAAAGATGTCAAGAAAATGGGCGAGTTGTTCAAGTAAAGGCAGATTGACCTTCTCTTATGAATTGCTTACCAGACCTAAGGAAGAAAGGGCAATAGTAATTGTGCATGAACTTCTACACTTAAAATATCCTTCACATAACAAGTTTTTTAATGCCTTACTTTCGGCATATCTTGCCAAGAAAGGAATTGCGAAGACGAAACAGCCTTTTATGGTGCCCTTGGTGTCAATGATAGTGCCGTTAAAGTCTTAGGCGATGAGACCTTAAGAAAAATTGGCATCGAATTAACTGAAATGATAAGAAAAAGCGTTACCATCTTTGAGAAAACTCTTAAAACTGGTCAAAGAAATTGACGAAGGTTTGTGGAAGGTTTAATTTTACCAGCTTAAATTAGGAGAGGTGTATTTATATAACAATACTTTTTAATGAGGCGCGGATCTTTGCTTTAACTATCTCCTTCGCTATAAGTTTTAATTTTTTACTTTCTTCATATCGAAGGAGTTCCGCCGGTTGATAAACTTGCAGTCTCAGTCTCCTTAAATTCCGTTTCCCATTTAAATTTGAGCATTACAACTCCTCTATCATCTTTTTTAGATTTTCTTTTAATGAAGGAAGTTGTTCCTTGATTATGGTCCAAATGATTTTCAAATCAACCACAAAATATCCATGTATAACTACATTTCTTAAACCAACCACTCTTTTCCATGGTATTTCTGAATATTTACTGCGGATATCATCCGGAATTTTTGATGCTGCTTCTCCGATAATTTCAAGATTTCTCAGGACAGCATCTACTACAATATCCTGATTTGAAAATTCTTCAAAACTCTTTATTCCACTCGTATACCGCTCTATCTTCTCTACTGAAAAAAGCATATCTTGAACAAAAATTTTAAAATCTCTTTTAGACATATACAATATCCTTTTTGATTGATTCCCATAAAATAGGTTTCCTTATGAGAGCATCCTTTGTGAGAATATCTACCCTTCTACCTAAGAGATTTTCAAGTTCTTCCTTCAAATCCACAAATTCCCAACCTATCGGCTCTTCAAATTCTATGTAAATATCAATATCACTTGATTTATTCTCTTCACCTCTCGCATAAGACCCAAAAATTCCAATCTCTTTTATCTTATACTTTTCTTTTATCACTTCTTTGTACTCTGAAATCTTCCCTTTTATTTCCTCAATCTTCATAGCTCACCTTCCAAACCTAATCCTTTAAAAAACTTCTTTTAACTTTCCTGTTAATTCCTGCTCTTGCTTTAATAACTTTAAACAATGTACTTATACTCGTGAACTTCAACCTTTTTCCTCAGCTTATCCGCTGCCTTCCAATTTATCTAGTTAGAAAAGGAATCTTTAACTTTCTTTAAAAGATCATCGGGCACGTAAAAGTTGTCTCTAACCTGTCCGTTTCCTAAGATCACAAACTTTTGGATAGTTAACTCTTCAAGAGCCATTGGACCTCTGGCGTGTATTTTATCGGTGGATATTCCCATTTCCGCACCTAGACCAAATTCGTTACCATCGGTAAACCTTGTAGACGCGTTGACATAAACCGCTGCGGAATCAACAAGCTTTAAAAACCTCATAGCTTTTGTGTAGTTTTCCGTAACTATGGCATCGGAATGTTTAGATCCGTACTTTTCTATAAACTCTATAGCTTCCTCTAAGCTATCTACCGTTTTAACTGCCAGTATAAGATCTAAAAACTCCTCGTAATAGTCTTCTTCTGTAGCTAAACGCGCTTGCACAAAGCTTAACCTAGGGTCTTCTTTTATAGCTTCCAAACTGCTTTGATCACATCTTAACTCAACACCTGCTTTACCTAAGAGATAAGCTATCCTCTTCCACAGGTCCTTTAGATGTTTTCTATGTATTATTAAGTTCTCTACCGCATTACAAACGGAAGGTCTTTGCACTTTGGCGTTATACACTATATGAATAGCCTTTTCAGGGTCCGCTTCTTCATCCACGTATATATTACAAACTCCTTTGTAGTGTTTAATAACTGGTATCCTGGCGTTTTCCGCTACCGCTTTTATGAGACTTTCTCCACCCCTAGGTATGGCTACATCCACCTGTCCTTCCATCTTTAAAATTTCCCAAACAATTTCCCTTTCCGGTCTATCTATAAACTGGATGGCTTCTTCGGGAAATCCTTCCTCTCTGCAAGCTTGCTTTAGTATGTTTACCAATGCTCTGTTGGAATTTATGGTTTCCTTTCCACCTCTTAGTATAACCGCATTGGAAGACTTCATACAAAGAGATGCCGCTTCTATAGTTACGTTAGGTCTGGATTCGTAAACGATAAATATCACTCCCAAAGGTACCCTCATCCTACCAACTTGTAAACCGTTGGGCAAAGTCCACATACGTGTTATCTCACCTACAGGATCCGCAAGCTTTGCCACATCTTGCAAAACCTTAGCCATAGATTCTATTCTCTTGTCGTTGAGCACCAGTCTGTCTATCATCGCACTAGAGAGCCCAAGATTTTTGGCATACTCTACATCTTTGGCGTTTTCTTGCTTTAAGTACTCTTTGTTTTCTATTAGAAGTTGCGCAGACCTGAGGAGAGTTCTATTTTTTACATCGGTGGTAATGTTTACCAAATCCTTTAATACGCTTCTTGCCTTGATAACCTTTTCTTTTGCATACTCCAAGGTACTCATAAGATTTATAATTTATCACATTGTATAATTTCAAAAAACCAAAAGAGGTGAAGAAAGAGATGATGGACGTGTTTTTCATTGAGAGAGATCCTTATGCTCCCATAAGGCATTGCTATCCCGTCTCTAAGGTGCTCTATCACACAAAGAGTGAGTATCAAGAGATTATGGTTATCGAATCTCCTAGTTTTGGAAAGGTTTTGGTGCTCGATGGTGTTGCCCAATGCGATGAAAGGTTCGAATACATCTATCACGAGTTTATGGCTCACGTTCCATTATGCGCTCATCCAAACCCAGAAAATGTTTTAATCATCGGTGGTGGAGACGGTGGCGTACTTAGGGAAGTGCTTAAACATTCAAGTGTCAAGCGTGCGGTACTGGTGGATATAGATAAAGAAGTAATCGAAACATCTAAAAAGTTCTTTCCTACAATGTCTGTAGCCTTTGAAGATCCCAGAGCCATCATCTTGAACGAAGATGGTTATAAGTACATTCAAGATTATGAAAATGAGTTTGATGTAATAATAGTGGACTCTACGGATCCTGTAGGATTTGCGCATGTGCTGACAACGGAAGAATTTTTCAAGTATGTCTTTAGAGCCCTAAAAGAAGATGGCATATACGTAGGACAAACGGAGTCATTACACTACCACCTAGAGATAGTAAGAAGGATACAAAAAGCGCTTAAAAAGGTCTTCCCCATAGTGGATTTATACACCGCAGTTATACCAGGATACGCAGGTTACTGGTGGACCATGTCTGTAGCATCCAAAAAATACCAAGTAAGGGAACCTGTCAAAGAAATAAACTTTCCTACTAAGCTATACAGCGCGGATATGCACAGACATGCCTTTTTACCTATGAATTTTTACGAAAAAATACTATCCGGTGAGTACAATCCATAAAAGCTTGTGTTATAATAGAAGTTTTATGAAATTTTGTAAGGAGCAGGGAAGATGAAAACATACAGAATCAGACCTGAGGATGTTGTGAGAGAGTGGTATTTGGTGGATGCAAAAAATAAAACCTTAGGGAGATTAGCTTCAGAAATAGCGAAGATACTCAGAGGTAAACACAAACCTTACTATCAACCCGATGTAGACTGTGGAGACTTTGTTGTGGTTATAAACACAAAGGATGTGCGCGTAACAGGAAAGAAACTTGAGGACAAAAAATACTATTTCCACAGTAACTATCCAGGTGGCTTAAAGGAAAGAACGCTCAAATGGATGTTAGAAAACAAGCCCGAACAAGTTTTAACTTTGGCGGTAAAGAGGATGCTTCCCAAAAATAGATTGGGACATAGGATGTTAAAAAGATTGAAAGTCTATGCAGGAGGTGAACATCCACACCAAGCCCAAAAACTTAAGGTATTGGAGGTTAAAGCATGACTAAAACACTTAAGGATTTTCAAATATTGCCCGAAAATTCCTATTATGGTACGGGAAGAAGGAAGGAAAGCATAGCTCGTGTGTGGTTACTTAGAAACACAGACAAGCAAATAGTGAAATCTAAAAGCACTGGAAATGAGTACACGCTAAAAGATTTTGTTCAAAGGGAAACGCTATACTATAAAGTGTTGCAGCCTTTGAAGTTAGCTGGATTGGAAGGCAAGTTTGGAATATACGCTACCGTTGAAGGTGGTGGTATATCTGGACAAGCGGAAGCCATAATGTATGGGATAGCAAAAGCTTTATTAAAGTACAACCCAGATTTAAGACCTACTTTGAAAAAAGCTGGACTCTTGACCAGAGATGCAAGGGAGAAGGAAAGGAAGAAGTACGGTCTCATGAAAGCTCGCAAAGGCTATAGATGGAGCAAACGTTAAAGGTTTGTGTTTTTGGTGCCACTGGATACACTGGCATTGAACTTTTAAGGATACTAAAAAAGCATCCCTATTTAAAAGTTACCTCTCTTATATCTCAAACTTACAAAGGTAAAAGAGTAGGCGATGTGCTGCCCTTTCTTGATTTAGACTTAACTTTCGAAGAAGCCCCTTCTGAAGATTTCCATGTAGCTTTTTTATGCTTACCCCATGAAGCATCATTGGAAATTGTACCTAAGCTATTAAAGGAAGGGAAAAGAGTTATAGATTTGTCGGGAGCTTACAGAATAAAAAATCCAAGCCTTTATCCCGATTATTACGGTTTTCAGCATCCGTACACAAAAGAGCTGGAAAGGGCGGTTTATGGATTACCTGAAGTGTTTAGAGACCAAATAAAAAATGCCCAGCTTGTGGCAAATCCTGGATGCTATCCTACCGCTACACTGTTAGGTATCTATCCTGTGCTTAAAGAAGGTTTAAATGTGAAAAAGATATTTGTAGAAGGTATATCGGGCGTATCGGGTGCAGGTAGAAAGACCGCCCAAAAGTTCCACTTTCCCGAAATGACAGAGAATGCCTTTGCTTACTCTGTAGGAAAACACAGACACACACCAGAAATGGAAGATGTGATAAAAAGGCTAACAGGTAAAGACATTTACGTAAGATTTACCCCCAAGGTGGTCCCTATGTCCAGAGGTATGATATGCAGTATAGTTTTTGAGTGTGAGAAGTTAAACTTATTTGATTTGTACATGGAAACTTACAAAGATGAACCTTTTGTAAGAGTGGTAAAAGAGCCACCTATGACAAAATACGTAAGTGGTACCAACAACTGTATGATTTATCCCTATTACGATGAAAGGGTGGAAAGTGCTGTAATAATGAGTGTTATAGATAACTTAGGCAAAGGTGCATCGTCACAAGCTGTGCAAAATATGAATATAATGTTTTCCATAGAGGAATCTACCGCTTTGGACTACCTACCTGTATTCCCTTAGTGGTGTTACTTCTTTACTCCTATAGCCTTTACGTCGGAGACTATACATATCCCACCGTATTTTTTTAGCAACTGTTCCAGTTTTGGTAGGATTCTTTCTATCAGCTCATCTTCACCAACTGTAAATAGGTAGCTGTTTTTAAATACATCCGTTAGCTCATCACCTGCCATTATACCCCTCTCACCTTTTCCAATAGCATCTTTTATTATGGTGTAACCGGTGATTCCTTCCTTTTCTAAAACTTCGGTGAGCTTATTAAGATGTAGGTGGTCGATAACAACATCCAATTTCTTCATTTTTTTCCTCCAACTACTCTATAAATTTTAATATAGACAGTGTAAAGGTTACCTACCTATGTTGTTTGCCTTGCTTTGCAAGTCATCCAATGTTCTTACAAGGTTTGAATAAACTTCGTGTGCTCTGTGCGTTTGTATCAGTTTAACCATTTCCACGATGGCGTTAACGTTTGAACTCTCCAAAGCACCCTGTAATATACGATACCCTTGAGCTTGCACCGCTACTCCGGTAAATAGATTGTTTCCTTGTTTTTGGATATTTTCTAAGTTTACTATAGCTAACCTTCCTATTTGTTCATTGTTTACAAATACCGTACCATCGTGAGAAACCTTTAACTCTCCCTCAACCCTAATGGGCTGATCACCTTCCATTAAAACCCTCATCCCCATATGGTTTACCAGGTACCCTTGATTATCTATGCGAAAGTTTCCATCACGTGTGTAAAAGGTATTGGTACCATTGCTCAACACAAAGTATCCTTGCCCTTCTATAGCCAAATCCAAAGGATTACCCGTTTGTCTTATAGCTCCTTGGGATACATCTGTGTAAACCCTTTCCACTATAGGATATATAAAGTTGTTCGCTGGATCTTCTGGGCTTTGTGTTCTCTCTTGGTTATAGGGTGTAACCCATGAACTTGCCAAAAGTAAATCCCTTTTAAAACCATTGGTGTTAACATTAGCTAAATTGTTAGTTATGTTATCTAAGGCTCTTTGCTGTAGTAACATACCGCTCGAAAGTATATAGATACCTTGATAATCTAAAGCCATATTTCCTCCCTATTTTAAGATCCAGTTAAAAATATATCCCAATAGGAAACCTATCACAAGACTTAAAACTACCAGCAATCCTAAAGGCATGGTGGGCAAATGATAGTAAATCCCACCGATAACAGGTGTCAATACGAGTTCTACAGGTTGCAGGTTCAAGAAAATCAATGTACCAAAGAGACCTGCTATGAGGAAAACAAAAAGGAAAAAGATAACAAATCTCATACTTTTAGCCTCTCACATAGATCTTCACAAAGTTTTAAGGCATGCATGGATGGGGATTCTTTGGCTATGCCTTTCCAAGCTATATCGTAGGCTGTACCATGCGCTGGTGAGGTTCTTGGAAAAGGTAAACCCAAAGTTAAGTTTACCCCTTCATTGAAAGAAAGTAGTTTAAAAGGTATCAATCCTTGATCATGATACATACATAAAAATATACTGTACTTTTCCAAATTGAGAAAGGCAGCATCTGGAGGAAGAGGACCTTCCACCTTGTAACCTTGCTCCTTTAAAAAGTTTACAGCAGGTAAGATTGTTTCCATATCTTCCTTGCCTATCTCTCCACCTTCTCCTGCATGGGGATTAAGTCCCAAAATGCCTATGGAAGGGTCTTCTCTAAAGAGTCTTTTATACTCCCTCACAACAAACTCAACCTTTTTAATTATCTTCTCAGTGCTCAAGCTCTTTATGGCTTCCAACAAAGGCACATGTGTAGACATAAGAACCACCTTCACCTTAGGTGAGTACATCATCATAGCATACTCTTTAGTTTGAACCGCATGCGCTAGATACTCCGTCTGACCCTCGTAAGAAAAGCCCACAAGCTTTGCCCAGAACTTACCAATAGGCATGGTTAGAATGCCACAAATTTGCCCTAAAACCGCATCCACCACAGCCCGTGCTAGGTAAGCTACAGCCACCTTTCCTGAAGTGATGGATGGTAAAGGTTTATCTGTTTCGGAAATGTTTAAATCTACCAAGTACACACCTGGAATAGTAATTTCCGACACGTTGTATACAATTTCGTACTCTAAGGATCCATTTAGCTCGTAAAGCGCTCTGTCTATTATTTTCTTTTCACCGTATATTACGTAAGCCTTGCTTTTATCAAAAAACTTAGAAAGTTTAACTATTAACTCAGGTCCTACTCCCGCAGGATCCCCTATGGTTATACCTATCTTTACCACCTAAGCTCGCTCCTTTTAGCGTACGTTTGAGGTTTCGCTTGGAAAAAGTCCGTTTTTGTATCGTTTATAGACCTAAACTGATCTATCCATTTCATGGGATTTTCTGTGACTTCAGGATAGAGCACATCGTAGCCTATCTGAGATAACCTAAGGTTGCACAAGTACTTTATATACCTGTCTATTAACGTATCGTTAATACCAAGGATCTGGTTCTGTGTTACGTATTTTCCCCATTCTATCTCCTTTGATGTGGCAAATTTGAAAAATTCGTAAACCCATTTGTTAATTTCAGGAGTAAAAAGATTAGGCTGTTCTTGTTTTAGTGTGTTTATTATGTTTCTAAACAAACTCACATGAGTTAACTCATCCCTGTTTATGTACCTTATCTGCTGGACAGTATTTAGCATCTTTCCTTGTCTTCCTAAGGTGTAAAAGAAGGCAAATCCAGAGTAAAAGTATAAGCTTTCCAATACGTAGTTGCCAAAAACAGCTTTTAAAAAATTCTCCTCCGTGGGTTTTCTTATAAACTCGTTGTAAAGATCCGCTATAACCTTGTTGCGCTCCATTAAAACTTGGTCTTCTCGCCAGTAGTTGTAAATCTCATCCGCTTTGGTGGGATCCACTACACTTTCCAAAATGAATTGATAAGAGTAAGAATGCAAGCCTTCTTGAAACTCTTGAGCGGTAATAGCCATTACAAGCTCGGGGGATGTTAGGTACCTGGCAAACTCTTTTAGCATGTTCACTTGGTAGCTGTCAAGTACTATCAAAAAGGAAAGCACGAGCTCATAAGCTCTTTTTTCGTGAGGGGAAAGCTCTCTTTCGTACTGTTTCTTGTCTTCTTGCATAGGTATCTCTTCAGGAATCCAGAAGTTGGTAAATCCCATAGTTTTATAGAGATCAAAAGCCCACTGATACTTTACGTTGTTGAGTTCCATTATGTTGGTAGAGTTTCCAAATACAATCTTTCTCTTGCTGGCTTCTCTATCACCTAAAGGGTTGAATATGATGTTTCTTTCCATGTGTAACCTCCTTTATGTGGAGCAGCTTTCACACTCTTGTATTTCCGTTAAAGACCTGGATCTGGTGTAGTATACGGTCTTTAAACCAAGTTCCCATGCAAGAGTGTAGAGGTTAGAAAGTGTGGGTCCGTCGATGTTTTCCGGATCTATAAATAGGTTTAGCGATTGGGCTTGATCTATCCATTTTTGCCTGGCAGCTGCTGCCTTTATAGTCCACTGATGGTCTATATTGTATGCGGATTTGTAGTGCCAAAAGTACTTGTCTATTTCTGGTGGTACCTGTGGCAATATACCCGACATATTTTCCTCTTTGTAAAATTTGGCAAATATGGGATCCGTTGCTTGTGTAGCGCCCACTATCAGTGAAGTGGAACCTGTAGGCATAACCGCTAAAAGGTAAGCGTTTCTTATCCCTTTTTCCTTTACTTCTTTTGCTAGAGATATCCAATCTAAGTTGTTTCCATTCTTTATGCTTTCTTCATGGCAAACTTGGGCAGGTCTTCCAAAGAATATACCTTTTGACCAGTCGGATCCTTCAAAAAGTGGATACTTACCGCGCTCGAGTGCAAGCTCCGAAGACGCTTTTATTACGTAGTAAGCTATTCTTTCAAACAAACTATCGGCAAACCTTATATGATCTTCAGATTCCCAGTTTATACCGTTTTTTACCAAACAGTAATGGTAGTTGGAAACACCTATACCTATGGCTCTATACTTTTTGTTGGTGTATTGAGCTTCAGGGATAGCGTAGTAGTTTATGGATATAACATTGTCCAACATCCTAACAAGTATAGGTACAGTTTTTTCGAGCTCTTCTTTGGTGTAAACTTTACCAAGGTTTATAGACCCTAGATTACAAACCACCACATCACCCGATTTTTTCTTAAGCACTATCGTTCCATCATCCAATAGATCTTGCTCTATAACGGTAGTTGTAGACATATTTTGAACTATTTCATGACATAGGTTGGAAGAGTAAACCATACCGCAATGTTTATTGGGATTAAGTTTATTAGCGGTATCTCTGTAGAATATGTAAGGCTCTCCTGTTTCGAAAATAACCGATAGCAGTCTCTTCCAAAGTTCAAAAGAGTTTATAGTCTTTTTTGCGTAATTGGGCAGTTCTTTTTCCAGTCTTTCGTATTCTCTTTTAAACTCTTCTCCATACAGGTCCTCTAAGTTCTTGCCATCCTTTACGTTTTTCGTGTAGTATGGATCAAAGAGTGTCCAGTCCTTTTTCTCCTTTAGTCTTTCCATAAAGATATCAGGGATTGATACAGCAGGGTGTATATCGTGAGCTTTTTTCCTTTCATCACCTACGTTAGTCTTTACTTCCAAAAAGTCCAGTATGTCTTTGTGCCATATATCCAAAGTGATAGATGCGGAACCCTTCCTCATCCCAAGCTGATCTACATAAACCATAACATCGTTTATTATCTTCACTACAGGTAAAACACCTGAAGATGCACCTTTGAACTTCCTTATGGGCGCCCCGCTTGCTCTTATCTTACCCAGATATATCCCCAATCCCCCTGCAAACTTAGATATCATACCCGCCTTTGTAACGTTATCAAAAATGTCGTATAAATCATCTTCTACGGTAAGCACAAAGCAAGAGGATAGCTGAGTATGGGTTCTTCTTGCGTTCATAAGTGTAGGTGTTGCCAAAGAAACTAAATGCTGGGATAGCACATCGTAAAATTTTTTAGCCCAGTAAACTTTATCTTCTTCCACGGTAGCTAGTGTCATTGATATGAGCATGTACATCTCTTGGGGTAGTTCAATAGGATTTCCTTCCTCGTCCTTCACTAAATACCTATCATAGAGAACCTTTATACCGGTGTAATTGAAAAGAAGGTCTCTATCCGGTTTTATGTAGTGTGCGAGCTCATCGATCTCTTCCTTCGTGTACTTTTCCAATAGGTAACTTCCGTATATCTCTCGCTCTGTGTAAGTCTTTATGAGATCGTAAAAACTCTCTGGGTTGTAAGGTTTGTACTTTCCATTGATTTTATCTTTTACTTTATAACCTCTTATGTGTCCAACGTCTTTGTATAGATCGTAAAGGAGTAACCTAGCAGCCACGTAAGACCAATCTGGATTCTCAGGACTTATCTTTTCTGCAGCAGTCCTTATTAAAAGGCTCTGTATCTCTTTTGTGGTTATGCCTTCCCTAAACTGTATGTGTGCGTCAGCTTCAAGTTCCAAGGGATCCACCTGTAAACCCTTGCATGCAAAATCGATAACGATACGTATCTTGGATATGTCCATCTTTTCTTTCTTACCAAGGCGTTTTGTCACATACATTTTTTATTCCTCCAAGTTTATTAAGTATACACGTAGGGCTACTCATTTAAAAGTAACAAATGTCCTTGATGGAGCATACAAAAGCGCATCCGCCTAATAAATATACTGATATTCCGTAGGATTTTATAAAAGCCATATACTTATGAAAGTCTTAGCTTTACTATACTTTCTACATGATAAGTCTGTGGGAAGTTATCTAAGAGCTTTATTGATTCTATGGTGTATCCACCTTTTGTTAGCACCTTTAGATCTCTTGCTAAGGTGGAAGGGTTGCAAGATATGTACACTATATTGGTTGGCTTATTTTGCAGTATAAGTTTAGCTTCTCCATCGGAAAGTCCACCTCTTGGAGGATCTACCACTAGCAAATCCAAAACCTCACCTGCATGTCTTTTAAGTGTTTGAAAGGATGGTTCGTTATAAAAGGTCACGTTATCTATGCTGTTCATTTTAGCGGAATATTGGGCATCCTTAATTGCCGTTCTGTTACTGTCGCTAGCAATGAGATACTCTACATTTTTCGAAAGCTTTAGGCTAAAAAACCCTACACCGCAGTACAGTTCCATTGCTTTCCTGTACTTGTGATTGGCAACTTCATGTAAGATACTATCCCATAGGGTGTAGTTAACTTGAAAAAAGGATTCTTGGCTAACCCTGTATGTTGTATCATCAACTTTTACGTATGTGAACTCCCTACCTAAAACGTACCTTTTGTATAGCCCGTTGCTCATAGCGCTATATACACCTAAACCCACAACGCTCTTGGGAAGGATGTCTTGGTGGTATTTCTTTAACTTTTCCTTTTCAATGTGAGTTGGACTAACAAGTTTGATTAAAATCTCATCCTCTGTTGGTGAGTATATAACGTGTATCTCCTGTAAAGAACTTAATTTTTTTGATAGTTCCTTTAACGCTGGTATCGCTTTGTTTATAGCGGGATGCAGAAGCAAACACTCTTCTATATTCACTATTTCGTGGCTTCCCCATCTGAAAAACCCAAGGAAACCGCTACTTACTTTGAATTGAGCCCTTACTCTGTAGTTAAACTCCTGAGGTGAACCCAAAACTCCTATGATGGGATAGTCTTTGATTTTACCTAATCTTTCTAAGCTATCCTTCAGTATCGATACCTTAGAATCTAACTGAGATTGATAGTCCATATGCTGGATTTGACAGCCTCCACACAACTGGTAATACTTGCAAGGTGCGGATCTTCTATGGGAAGAGGGGATAACAACCTCATCGACTAAGGCTTCTATGTAATCTTTTTTTTCTTTTATTACCTTCGCTTTTACGTACTCTGAAGGAGCTGCATATCTGACAAGCACCTTTTTACCATCTATTTCTGACAGTCCATATCCGCCGTATACGATGTTTTTTATGAAGAGCTCTCTGTCTAAATTCATTTCAGGTGTTTTACTTTTTCAAAGTCCTCTTCTGAAAGTATATCTATGTACCAACCGCTCACCTTGTTGGCAAGCTTTACATTAACTCCATGTTTTCCTATGGCTAAGGATAGTTTATCTTTTGGCACAGCTACTTCCGCTTTCTTTTTCTCCGGTATAATTCTTATTTTAGTGACCACGGCTGGTGCCAAACTCCTTTTTATGAACTCTTCTACATCATCTGACCACTTTATTAGATCTATTTTTTCCCCACCGAGTTCTTCAGACACAGGCGCTATACGCATACCTTTGACTCCTACAATCACTCCTACGGGATCCATTTTCATGTCCTTAGCAAAAACCACCACTTTGGCTTTTTCTCCAGGCTCTCTGGCTATAGCTTTTATCTCTATTTCGCCCTCCTTAATCTCAGGAATGTAAATTTCCAAAAGCCTTCTTAGGAACTTTGGATGAGTTCTAGATAAAATGGCTTGGTACTGTCTACCTACCTTTTTCACCTCCAACAGTAACGCTTTCAGTCGTTGACCAACTTTGTAGGTTTCCTTGGGTATCTGTTCTCTCTTAGGTAACGTTGCCATCACTTTCCCAAGATCTACCAGCACATCGCCATTGTCCAAAATTTTTCTGACAATACCAACAACTATCTGACCCTCCATTTCCACAAGTTCTAGGTATCCTCGTTCCTCTTCCACTTTTTCCAGTTCCTTTAAGAACTCTTCCTTTGCAGCGTAGGCAGCAATTCTGTTTATGTCCTCGGTAGATATATCCAGTGGAACCGTTACTTTCTCTGAATTTTTTTTATCTATAACGTAGATCTTTATCCCGTCGCCCTCAAGATGGACCTCTAAAGGTTGCTTTATGTTTTTATCTTTTTTTATAGCCAGAACTATGGCATTTTTTAGCGCTTTTTCCACACTCCACTCTGGTATATCTTTCTCTTTTGCAACTTGCTCAATAAGCTTTTTCAGGTTCTTTACCATTTCTCTAACTCCAAATTTGCTTTAGCTATTGCAGATATAGGTATGTGATAGATGCCCTCTTTCTCTCTTACCTTAAGTATGTCTTGCTCTACGTTATCTATGTAACCCTTTAGCTCTCTTTTACCAGCTATAGGTTCCTTTAATATTACCCTAACTAGGCGCCCCTTAAAAAAACTAAAGTGCTGTGGTTTTGTAAGTTCTCTGGTAAGTCCAGGAGAGGATACCTCTAAGAGATAGGATGTAGGAATTATATCTTCAACATCCAACAGTGCAGAGACTCTCTTGCTCACCTCTTCACAATCACCTATGGTTATTCCTCCATCCTTGTCTATAATTATCCGTAACACCCACCCTCTCTCAGGTTTAAATTCCACATCGAACAGTTTAAAACCTAAGTTGTTTATTATTGGCTCTATTAAAGTCCTAACCTTTTCGACAACTTCTTTATCATTTATGTGCATAAAAAAAATTATAAACCTATCTCTTTCAACTTTCTCCAGAGAGTTGTTCTGTGCATACCAAGCATCTTTGCTGCTAATGTCTTATTAAAACCCGTCTGTTTTAAAACTTGCAGTATTTTTTCTCTGTCATCGGAAAGGTTTCTGTAGTTTATACTTTCATCCAAGTACTCTACTATGTCTTCTTCCTTTATATAATGACCTTCACAGATGATTAGAGCCCTTTCTACGATATTTTCCAATTCTCTAACGTTTCCAGGGAATTTGTAATTTAATAAGAGCTTTACTGCATCCGGTGAAAATCCCTTTATCCTTTTATTGTAAATACGTGAATATTTTTCCAAAAAGTGCTTTAGAAGTATCGGTATATCTTCACTTCTTTCCCTTAAGGGTGGAAGCTTCAAGTTCACAACGTTAAGTCTGTAGTATAAATCTTCTCTAAACTCACCTTTCTTGATGAGCTCCTTTAAGTTTTTATTTGTGGCAGCTATTATCCTTATATTCACCCTCCTCGTTTTTGTGTCCCCTAGACGTTCGAATTCCCCATTTTGCACTAAGTTGAGTATTTTCGCTTGCAAATATATAGGCATGTCTCCTATTTCATCTAAAAAGAGCGTTCCTTCATCCGCTATTTCCACTTTACCGGGTTTGTCCTTTATGGCTCCAGTGAATGCTCCTTTTACGTATCCAAAGAGTTCCACCTCCAAAAGATTCTCAGGTATAGCTGCACAGTTTACCTTTACAAAAGGTCCGTTCCTGCGTGGTGAGTTGTAGTGGATATACTTAGCTAACAGGCTCTTGCCCGTTCCCGTTTCACCTTCTATTAAAACGTTGACAGGATACTCAGCGACAGATTTAGCTTTATCCAAAACTCTTTTAAACACGGGGCTTTTTGTTATAAGGCTCTCTTCTTGTCCTATGTTGCACGTTACAATCTCTGGCAGTATGTGTATAGATAGAACATAACCATTACCCGAACCCAAGGGTGACAAAAGTACAGAAGCTTTTTGCTTTCCGCAGGGTGTATTCACATAAACATCGAACCTCTTACCCTCAGGTTTAAGATCCTCTATAGACAGACCTATTAGATCCTTTATACTCAAACCGGTAATTTCCCTTTCTTCCATGCATAGCATCTTCTTGGCTATATTGTTGTATCTTACTATTTCTCCTTGCGCAGAAAGAACAACGATAGCTTCCACTATGGAGTTTAAAACCACCTCTGTAAACTCTTTCTGCTTCCTTACCTCTTCCATATAGAAGATGACATTACTTACGTCCCTGAAAACCTCCAAAACACCTTTAAGTTCACTACCTTCGAATACGGGGCTCATACTCCAGCATACGTGTTTTCCGTTTTTTAAAGTAACATCGTATATCTGTACCCCCTCCCTTTCCTCCTCAACTAGTTGGTAAGGACAAGACTGACAAGAAGAAAACAGACCTTTACATGTAGCTCCAATCTCCAGAGAATTTCCTAAAATTTGCTTTGCCTTTTTGCTAGCATAAACGATCCTGAAGTTTTTATCTATGAAGAGAACTCCATCAAGGAGATTTTCAAAGCTTTCCAAGCCCATAAGTTAATTATAAGTTCCAATCGGTGGGTACCTTAGACATCATTTTAAGGCTTTCTTCAAAGGATGACATGTACTTCATAGCGGTTATCATAGAACCCTTAAATTTCAACCTTTTTGTAATCATGGCAGCTTTTGGTCCCATATCCCCGGTGGCTAATTTCTTCCAGTTGTCCAGAGTAGCCCAGAGTTCAAAATCGTAATTTCTTCCATTTGCACACTTGGCCTCCTTCGCTAAGCCGTTTTCCACCAGTATATGTACAGCTTCGTCTTCTCTCCCATCTATAAAGTACTTTATCGTCGCACTGAAATCCTTTAGGTCGTTTTTTAGTTTTTCGTTTCTGTTCCATCCCTGCATGTAAGCTTTTATCCAATCCTCTGACAGAAATTTGTACATTCCATCCTCCAAAAAGTAAAAAAAGGGGGACCAGCAAGGACCCCTACTCTTGAGCCTCTTTTAGAGCCTTGAAAACTTCATTAAAAGAAACTTCGTCGTTATTTACAAAAGCACCTACGTTACCCATCACACATACAGAGTACTTTGGACCCGTAAGAGCCCAACCATGAAGGGGTGTCCATTCTTGCCCGGAAAAGGCTGTGTAACCTTGTGTCTGCATCTCAGCCATCATAGTATTTGCAGCACACATCATAGCAGCCATTGCGGCATGTTCTTCAGAAATATTTCCTTTGTAAGCCAAAAGTTTCCCATCTTGAGAAAACTCCCCAGCAGCCCAAACACCTTTGACAGACATTAATTTGTCTAAGTTTGCCATGATAAACACCTCCTTTTAGATGTATTTGGATAAAGCTTCAAAAGTTTTATCAAAGTCAGCTTTGTCGAGTTCTACAAATACACCTACATTGCCCATAATGCACGCTGCATATTTACCACCCGCGACGGCAAAACCTACTACAGGATAAAATCCACCTTGATTGGTATATGCGCTCCAACCTTTTGCTTGCATACTTCCCATCAGCTTATTGGCAGCACACATCATAGCTGCAATTTCTGCAGACTTTTCGTCCATATCGCCATAGTATGCCACCAGCTTGCCATCATCGGTAAACTCACCTGCTGCAATAGCACCAGGTAGAGACATAAGCTCCTTAAGTTTACTCAACGTAGCCATGCTACACCTCCTTAAAAGATTTTCATTTTTAAATGTTGCAAAAACCGTGCCACGTTCGCATTTTTGTAAAATCCTTATTAAACAAAGTTTTCTCGATTGGGTGCTTTCGTTCAATGTGTAGCATGTTGCAACAGTGTTGCATCAAGACACAACACTCTTAAAACCTTGAAAAATATTGATGTGTGTATAATTTCTTTTTGTATGATTAGAAAGGTGGTAAAATACCCAGATCCCGTATTGAAAACACCTACCAAAAAGGTAGAAGTCATAAATGAAGACATAAAAGCCCTTGTTAAAGATATGTTTGAAACCATGTACCACGAAGAAGGTGTAGGGCTTGCAGCAAACCAAATAGGCGTACCTTTAAGTATAATGGTTATAGATACTACACCAAGAAAAGAATCACCGCCAGTTAAAGCTGTTTTAATAAACCCCCAAATGATACACATGGAAGGAAAGGTAACCTATAGAGAAGGTTGTTTATCCTTTCCAGGGCTTTCTGTAGAAGTACCCAGAAACAGTAAGGTTATTGTAAAAGCCTTAGACCTTGAAGGAAAAGAGGTCGAGTATACTTTCGAAGGCTTCCCAGCCATAGTGTTCCAGCATGAGTTTGACCATCTAAATGGAATAACATTTATAGATAGGTTAAGTGGTTTGAAAAGAAGGTTAGCTCTCGAAAGGTACTCTAAACTACAGAAAGTATGAAGGTAGAAGTTTTAAAGTTTTATCCCTTTGAGGTTAGTATAAAAAAACCCAGGATTCTCGCTTACGCGGATGTAGAAATAGAAGGTATGATGATTATAAAAGGAGTCAAGCTTTTTGAAAGTAAACACGGTGGATACTTTGTGCAAGTTCCAGAATGCTTAAGTATGAAATCTAGAGTTTTACTTGAGAGTATAAGACGTGCAGTGGTAGACACATTTAAAAGTGTCCGTAGCTCAGATGGATAGAGCGAGGGTCTCCGAAGCCCTAGGTCGGGGGTTCAAGTCCCCCCGGACACGCCATTCTTTAGCACATCTCATTTAAAATTTTGTCGTTACTGAAAGAGCTTTATAAAATGTATTGACATTTTATATAAACATACTAAATTTACTTATATAAGATCTTATAAAGGAGGTGGAAGCCATGAGGAGAGGATTGATGGTTTGGAACCCATTTGCAGAACTTGAAAGAATAAGAAGAGAGTTTGACAGGTTGCTGGAAAAGTTTACACCTACGGTGGGAGTTGAAAAGGTATTCAGTCCTGCTATAGAAGTCTACGAAACGGACAAGGAAATCGTAGTTAAAGCTGAACTACCAGGAGTCAAAAAGGAAGATGTAGAAGTGACCATTAAAGATAATACCCTGTACATAAAGGGGGAAAAGAAAGAGGAAAGGGAAGAAAAGACAGAAGCACTACACGTGGTAGAAAGAGTATATGGAAAGTTCGAAAGAGCGATAGGCTTGCCAGAGGACGTGAAGCTGGAAGACATCAAAGCGGAGTATAAAGACGGTGTATTGGAAATAAAACTACCTAAAGTAGAAACCACCAAAGAAACTAAGATAGAAATAAAGTAATCAAAAGTGCCCCGTGGGGGGCTCTCTTTTTATCATAGCCCCTAGCTTACTTAGCTTTTCTTCCATTCTTTCGTATCCTCTATCCAAGTGATATATGTCCCTTATTATGGTTGTACCCTCTGCCACTAAACCAGCCAGCACCAAACTGGCAGAAGCCCTGAGATCCGTAGAAAATACTTCAGCACCATAAAGTTTATCCACTCCTTTTACTATGGCTGTTTTCCCTTTTACAGTTATGTTAGCACCCATCCTTTGAAGTTCTCCCACATGCTGAAACCTATTTTCGAAAATATTCTCCGTTATTTCCGATACACCACTGCACAAGCTGAGCATAGCCATAAACTGAGCTTGCATATCCGTAGGAAATCCAGGATACTCAGCAGTGGAAACACTTAAGCTATTTATCCTTCCAGAGGATCTTACTCTGAGTTCATCCTTTCCCAGTATCTCAATTATTGCTCCAGCATCTTTTAACTTTTCTATTACACTTCCTAAATGCTCAAGCCTCACACCCTCTAATGTAACGTCTCCGTTTGTAATAAAGCCTGCTACCATAAATGTTCCAGCTTCGATTCTATCAGGTATTACCGTATGCTCAAAACCTTTTATATCAGGATTCCCTATTATTATAGCGGTTCTGTCGTATATTTCGATTTCAACTCCCATCTTTTTTAAAACATCCACAAGATCCATAACTTCTGGCTCTAAAGCTATGTTCCTTAGGATGCTTCTCTTTGGACACCTACTTAAAAACATCAGCGCATTTTCTGTACCTGTAACTGTTATCACATCAAAGGTGTACTCAACAGGATTTATTTTGTCCACCTCTATGTGTATATAGCCATGTTTTACTTTTATCCTAGAACCAGCTTTTTCAAAAACTTTTAGGTGTTGGTCTATGCCTCTGACCCCTATGGAACAACCACCGGGCATAGCGACAATCGCTTTGCCAAACCTTGCCAACAGTGGACCTGCTGACAGTATAGATGCCCTCATCTTTCTCACTAAACTTTCTGGTGCATAAAGATTGTTAACTTTGGATGCAGATACAACAACTTTATTACCCTCTTGTTTTACAGATGCTCCAAAGTTTTCAAGTAATTCTAAGGTTGTTTTCACATCCAAAAGTTTAGGAACATTATTTACTACACAAAGATCTTCTGTTAGTAAAGTAGCCATCAATATGGGAAGTGCTGCGTTCTTTGCACCGGATATGTCAATTTTACCCTTTAAAGGTTTACCACCCTCCACTAAAAGGTAATCAGAAGTATATGATATTGTACTTTTCATCCTTCTTTATTATTATCTTAACTACAACACCATCCTTGTTGTAGTACAACTCAACACCATTATCCTCTTCGCTTTCCACAGGAGAATCGTCAGAGTATATAACAACGATCTTATCCTGATCTTCCAAGACTTTTGGATAGGTCATATCCTCACCACCACGCAAGTTAGGGCTTCTTTTACACCTTCTAAGGAGTGTATTTTATTTATAACCAATCTTCCGAGCTCATCTTGGTTTCTTACCTCGGTAAACACTATTATGTCATAGGGACCGGTTACCACGTCCGCTGTCTTTACACCTTCAAAGGTAGAAAGTGCAAGCATAATGGATGGGATTTCTCTAGGATCAGCCTTTATTAGTATGTAAGCTTTTATCGAGTACTCAGACTCAAGTTCCATTATTTCCGTTATGGACATCGGGTATCCTTCTTGTTTCGTTTCCATCTGCTACCTCCTGAAGGAATATTTTAAACAATGGTTTGGATAACTCGGGGTTTCTTTTTATTTCCTCGATCAACTTATGTATAGTGTGCCTCACTTTCCAACTTTTTTCCATCTCGTCTTTCCATTCTTGTCTGAGCCTTATGATGTCGTTCTCTATGCCGATGAGATCAAGCCATCTTATAAACTTACTTACCTCATCCCAGATGATTATTTCCGCTTTCTCTTTCTCCTTAAAACGTTCCATTAAGTTCTTCTGAGCTATCTCTTTTAGATCATCTACGTCATACAAAAAAACATCCTCTATATCGTTTATACTGGGGTCTATATTTCTTGGCACGGAGATATCCACAATAAAAACTGGTTTATATTTTCTCTTCTTCATGACTTTTTCGTAGGAATCTTTCGTCAATATGTAGTTCTTTGATGCTGTGGAACATAGAATCACATCGTACTCGTGTATGTAGTCTAAGAGATTTTCAAACCTAAGAGCGTTCCCCTGTAGCTTTTTAGCGATTTCTACAGCTTTTTCGTACGTCCTATTGGTTATGAAGATATGGGCTTGAAGCTTCTTTAAGTAACTTGCAGCTAATTCTGCCATTTCACCTGCACCTATCAATAAAACCTTGATACCTCTTAGGTTACCAAAGATTTTTTTGATGAGTTCCACCGCTACGTAACTTACTGAAACCGCATTTTTGCTTATACCGGTTTCCGTCCTTACCCTTTTTGCACATTTTAAGGCTCTCTCAAAGACTCTATTCATTATTTTCCCAGTGGTTCCAATTTCCTTGGCTATATAAAAAGCTTCTTTAAATTGCGATGTTATCTGTGATTCACCTACAACCATGGAATCCAAACTGGAAGCAACTCTAAATATATGAGCTATAGCGTCTTTACCCTCTAAAAAGAAGGAGTATTTTTTTATGCTAGGATCTAAACCTTTTAGTTCTATGAGTGTTTTTACCAGTTTATACAGACTATCGTAGTCATCCTCCACACCGTATAACTCCACCCTGTTGCACGTAGAGATTAGAACTAGTTCTTCTATTCTACAAGCGGATCTCAAAATAGGTAATATTTGTCTTGCTTCGTCTTTACTACAAGCTAGTCCTTCTCTATATTCCACCGGTGCCTTCTTAAAGTTCAGTCCCCATACAAATATGTTTTTTGTCATTCAGAAATAATATAATGCTTTTCAAATTAGCTTTGCAAGAATGTAAGGTATTTACTTAAAAAGCGATACCTTTTCGAAGACAGATTTTACGTAGTTCCAGTTATTTGCATTTATACCGTTGTAAGCTTTTACAGCCAAAATCCAATTTCCATAAGTTTTATAGTTTTCATAGAGTATTCTCGCTCCAATCTCTATATTGGTTGGTATATGGTAAAGCTGATCGGGATCCTGTATATTGTACTCCTTCATAAGTTTTATATTGTGTTGATAGTTGACCTGCATAAGTCCTCTATCTTCTGTTCCATCTTTGTTTCTGTTGTAAGCCTTAGGATTAAAGGCACTTTCTTGTTGAATTATCGCCAAGATTAGTTCTTCTGGCACACCGTATTTTTGGGAAGCTTTTTTAACTTCCGCCAATATACCACCATCTACACGTGTCTTAGATGCATCTTTCAGGTCAAGTGTATTTACCTCATAATCACCTTCTATAGTCTCATCTAATACCTCTTTGAAGTTGTTGGCTATATGTTTGCTATTGGTTATCTTTAAGGGAAGATACTCACCTTCTATTCTCATTTTTCTTACTCCTACATTCGGAACATATCCCAAATATTTCCAACCTATGATTCAAAGGTAAAAAATCGTATTCTTTACATACCTCTTCCTGAAGCTCTTCTATTTCATCCCTATTGAATTCTATTATCTTTCCACACTCTATACAAACCAAATGTTCATGGTGAGGCTTACCCACAATAAATTCGTAGATGGTTCGGTTGTTTAACTTTATGACTTCTCTTATTGCCCCAAACTCTTGCAAAAGTTTAACGGTTCTGTACATTGTAGACCTGGATGCTACTTTCCTGTTTCTTTGGCTTATCCAATCTACCAGCTCTTCTATTTCAAAGTGGGAGCCATACTTAGCAATTAAATCTATTATGTCAAATCTGCTTTTGGTTATCTTGTATCCTCTCTGTTTCAAATAAGTTTCAAACTGGTCCTTTAATTTTTCAATCTGCACCTGCATACGTAATTTAATATAAAACAAATGAGTTTCATTTTCAATAAATTCTACTTCTGATTGCAGACTCACAATCCAAAGATCTTTCTTAAAAATCTTCCAGATAGCATCAATAAGAATATAAATACCATGCTTATTACTACCGCGCTACCTGGGGGTACATCGAAAATAGCAGAAGTAGCTACACCAAAAAGAGTGGATAAGAGTGAAAATGATACAGAAAACAGTACTGTAGATAAAAAAGAGTTAGCCAACAACAGTGAAGCCATAGGGGGTATAGATATAAATGAAGTGGAAAGTATTAGACCTACAGCTTTTATGGAAAGCACTATGTTTGCAGAAGCTAAAGCAATCAATAAGTAATTAATAAGACTAACAGGTATCCCTCTAAGCCTTGCCACTTCTTCGTTGAACAGTATGGTGATAATCTTTTTGTAGTTGGTAACAAAAAATGCCAAAGTCAAAAAGGAAACGATGGACGCACCTATAAACTCTATATTGGAAACCAACAGAATACTTCCAAATAGGTATGAGAAAATGTTTGTTCCAAGGGTATCCCAAACACTCAAAATTATAATGGCGATAGCCACACCAAAAGAATATACGAGAGAAATCAATGTATCCGCAGGTAGACCTCTCTTTTGTATAAGATACTCCATAGCTAAACCAAGTATTACCGTATATATAAGGGTAAACGTATAAGGTTCCAAACCGGAAACTATGGATATAGCTATTCCCCCAAATGCTGCGTGTGCTAAACCAGCACCTATCATAGACAGTCTTCTTATGAGCAAGTAAACACCTATAACCGAAGAGGATACACTGATAAAAAAAGCGGTCAGTATACCTTTCCACATAAAAGGGAGCAAATCAATGAAGCCCATACACTTCCTTTATAATGCTTTTGAATTCTTTGGTGGATGTTACTTTACACTCTTGCATTCCCATGCACAATACTCTATCAGCAAGTCTTAATACAAATCCTATATCGTGAGAAACGACTATTATGGTTCTTTTTCCTTTGAAATCTTTAAGGATCGTTTCTATATGTTCTTGAGCATGTATATCCAATCCTGTTGTAGGTTCATCCAATATTAATAAATCTGGGTTGCTCATGAGAGCTAAAGCCAGAAGGACTTTCTGTTTTTCACCTCCAGAGAGCTTTACAAAAGGACGTTTCAGCAAACCTTCTAAATGGAGATATGTTATAGCCCATCCTACTTTTTCACCTTCCGAAAAGGACTTAAAGATTTCTTGAACGTTTCCAGTGAAAAACTTATCCACACTAATATGCTGCGGAACGTAACCGATCTTGTTCCATTCTTTAAAGTGTTCCAATTTTTTACCAAACAGATATATAAGTCCCTTTGTAGGTTTAAGAAATCCAAGCAAAAGCTTCAGAAGTGTTGTTTTACCACTTCCGTTTGGACCCAATATGGCAAAGAGTTCCCCTCTATCTACATAAAAACTTAAGTCTCTTATTAATGGTTCGTCCTTTCTATAATGAAAGTTCACATTCTCAAACTCTATCACTGACATTGAAGACCTTTCTTTAGAGATTCGAGATTCCTTTTCATTATACTGAAGTAGTCATCATCCAATTTTTCCGGGAAGAGGGATGTGTTTAGTAACAAGATTTGAGCGTTTACTTCCTTAGCTAATTTCTCAGCTACGGCTCTGTCCTGACCAGGTTCGATAAATATGGCACTTACCTTCTTGCTTTTGAGTATATCTATCAGTTTTTTCATATCGGATGGTCTTGGTTCCTCTTCTGCGTGCATACCCCTTATTCCTGCAGCCTCCAAACCGTAGTCCCTAGCTAAGTAGCTTGCAGACAAGTGAGTGGTTGCAATTACCTTAACTTTGCACCTAGATAAAACATTCTGATATTGTTTATCCAGTTCGCTTAGTTCTTTTATATATTTATCGAATTTTGCTTTGTAGTGGTACTCCTTTTGACTATCTATAGAAACCAACTGTTTGTATATATTTGATACTAAAGCCATGTAAGATTTCGGAGATACCCATATATGAGGATCTGGGGTCCCTTTGAACTTTATTAGACCGATGTCTTTATAAAGAGGTATGAGCTTATTCTTGCTGACTTGCTTTTCTATCTGCCTTTCCCAGTTCTCCAAAGCAAGTAAAAATACGTAGTCTGCCTTTTTGAGCTTTAGCAAGTCTTTGGGCTTGAGTTCGTGATGGTGGTCTGAGGGTGTATTTATGAGAACATCCACATTGTGAACGCCTTCAGCCATATATTTGAGTGGATAGTATATAGGATAAGTTGTGGCGATGATTTTAAACTTCTGTTCACTAAATCCCAAGAAGGGTATGAAAACGCATGTAAGTATGATTAACAAGGTAGTAAGCATTTTTGTACCTCTTCTCATTTGATTTTAATTTTAACATACGTGTTATTGAATTAAACTTTATTAATGTGAGAGCTTCAAAGAGAAAACTAAAAGTAAAATTCAAAAAGAAAAAGATAAAGAGGAACTTACTAAACTATTACGAACTACAGTTTATAGAACAGTTCAAGTTACTAACCTTACCTCTATTTGTTCTTCACATTGCTATATTTATAGGCACTATTGGTTATATGATTATCTCCGATGTGTACACAGGAAAAGCAAATTTTATAGACGCCTTTTATATGACTATAATAACTATAGGCACCATAGGATTCGGTGAGATAGCACCAGCTACAGATACACCATTGGGTAGGATATTCACGTCCTTTCTTGCTCTTGCTGGCATAGGTATATTTACTACTTCTGTAACTGTGGTGATAAGAGCTGTAGTAAGTGGAAATATAATAGAACTTTATAAAATCGTAGCTATGTTAAAGGATATACAAAACTTGCACGGTCACATTATAGTCTGTGGCTACAACAAAACTTCAGCTTGGCTTGTAAGTACGCTAAAAGAAAGGAAGTTAGATTTTGTAGTAGTTGATGACAGAGCGTCAGCGTTAGAGTATATGCAAAAGCATAACATTAGATATTTTATTTCCGAAGATCCAATAAAGAAATCTACCCTAGAATCCGCAGGTATCAAGAGGGCTAAAGCCTTAATCGCCAACCTTGAGGATGATGCTAGAAACATAGCATTAATAGTAACGGCACGTTTGATCGTTCCTTCAAAGGAATCGCTTACCATATACACCTTTGCTTCCACAGATGGAACTGCGGAAAAAATGGAAGAGCTTGGAGCAAACAAAGCTTTGGTTCCCAACAAGATTTTAGCGACAAGGTTATCTTCTTACATATTCCACACTGGATCTGGATATATCGCTGACCTCTTGGACAAAATAGCCTTTGGTGAAGTGAGCGACGTAGATATAATAGAGTACAAAGTGGAAAAGCTTTCACCACTCATAGGTAAGAAACTAAAAGAAATGGATCTACGCAGCAAGTACCAAGTAACTGTTATAGCGATTAGGAAAGAGGACGGCTACGTAGATATAAACATAACAGGAGAAACACAGATAGAAGAAGGAGACACGTTGATAGTCTTTGGAAGCACTAAAAGTTTGAGAAACCTGGAAAGAATATACGCAGAGGTAGTACGATGAAATATAAAAAGATTCTGACGGACTTTTTTATGCTTATGGCGTTTACTACTACCCTTAGCTTTGTGTTCAATCCCAACCCTTACGAACTGGTTATATCCACCTTTGCCAATTTGTCCGCAACGATCTTGAAACTAGGAGAGGGAAGGATTCTTTCCACGGAAATGACGGCTGCAAGTTTTGTGGCAGATGTGCATCTTATTCCTGCGCTCTTTATATACTTTTGGCTAGGAGATGTACCAGAAGCTGTGAGTTTAGCGGTAGGAGCTGTAGCGGCTAACATAGTATCTATAATCTTAGCTATAATAGAAGCCATACTGGCATCCTTCTATGAAGAAGAGTAACTAAGCTCATACATCTGATATTTGCATTATCAATAGGTTTAGGTTTGGCTACCTTTCTATGAATCCTTTAGTGGAATTCATGAAGGCTTTAGAAGCTTTGAAAGAAGGTAAACCTTTTCCAAATGGCGCGTTACTCTTTTTTTCGACCTATTGGAAACAAAGGTAGAAAACAATGCCATAGTAGAAGGTAAAAGAAAGATCGTTGGTGTCATGCAAAAGGATTCTAAAAAGTTCGCAGAAACGGGAGGCTGGGGATTTGAAGGTTTTAAGGGTGATACAAAAGAACGCGTAGTCAAAGATCCTGTCCAATCATGCTTTAATTGCCATGCATCTCAAAAAGCTCAGGATTATGTATTTTCAAAATATAGACCGTAGAAATTTCTGAGAACTGGAGCACATAGATGGATCTATTCTATCTTTGTGCTCCTTTGAAGAAAGGTAAGGTTGGGAATTAAACCCCAACCCTTTGAGGTTCTTGTTGTTTTAGCTCTTCCTTTTTGCAATCGTTCTTTATCTCCACACCGTGAAGCTTTAGAACTTCCACAAATTCCTCACAGGAGATGGTTTCTTTCTCGAGGAGCTTTTTAACCACAGACCTTATGGCATCCGCATAAGTGCTGATAATCGCCTTTGTTTCTTCATAGGCGTTTGTAAGGATGTTCTTCACCTCTTCGTCTATATCTTTCAATAGATCCTCACTTACGTCGATGGATGTAGTCATTCCACCTAGGAAAGGATTTGCGATTCTCCTTATGGCTACGGGTCCTACTCTGTCGCTCATTCCCCACATAGAAACCATTCGGTAAGCTAAGTCCGTCGCTCTCTGTAGGTCGTTTTCCGCTCCCGTAGTGATACCGTCTTTACCGTAGAATATCTCTTCTGCAGCTCTTCCACCCATAAGAACCATTATCCTTCCAAGAAGGTCCTGTTTGTCATACATATGCTTATCGTCTATAGGTAGCTGCTGTGTAACACCTAACGCCATGCCCCTAGGTATTATGGAGACTTTATGAAGCGCATCTGAGCCAGGAACCATTAGGCTCATTATGGCGTGTCCTGCTTCGTGATAAGCTATTTTTTCCTTTTCTTTTGCGGATATTACCATACCTTTACGTTCAAGCCCCATGGTGACTCTATCTATCGCTTCTTCGATGTCCTGCATCTCTATAAAGGATTTGTTCTTTCTTGCGGCAAGTAGTGCTGCTTCGTTGAGTATATTCTCAAGGTCCGCTCCAGTGAATCCTGGAGTAGCCCTTGCAACGATCTCTAAATCAACGTTGGGAGCTAGTTTTTTATCTCTGGCATGTACTTTGAGTATTTGGTACCTTCCGTTTAAATCAGGTCTTGGAATGTATATCTGCCTATCGAATCTACCTGGTCTGAGCAATGCAGGATCCAGTATATCCGGTCTGTTTGTAGCCGCTATGATTATTATCCCCTCGGATGTATCGAAGCCGTCCATCTCAACGAGTAACTGGTTGAGTGTCTGTTCCCTTTCGTCGTGTCCGCCACCTAAGTTTATAGCACCTCTAGACCTTCCCACCGCATCGATTTCGTCTATAAAAACTATACAAGGGGCGTTCTTTTTGGCTGTTTCAAAAAGGTCTCTAACCCTTGCAGCACCTACACCCACAAACATTTCTACAAAGTCAGAACCTGATATGGAAATGAATGGAACGTGAGCTTCACCAGCTATAGCTTTTGCCAAAAGGGTTTTACCAACACCGGGCTCGCCGTAGAAGAGCACACCTTTGGGAGGTCTCCCACCTAATTTTTGAAACTTTACTGGGTCCTTAAGGTACTCGATGATCTCCTTTACCTCCTCTTTTACCTCTTCCATACCGGCAACATCATCAAGCTTAAATTTGGGCTTTTCGTCTATGTAAACTTTGGCTCTGCTTTTACCAAAGGAAAAAGCACCTCTATATGAACCACCCCCGCTGCTTATCTGACGCATCATGTATATCCATATACCTATAAATAGTAGAATGGGAAGCCAAGACACTAAGAAAGTAACAAGCCACGTATTACCTTCTGGAACAGCAACATCCACTTTAACACCCTTTTCTAACATTTTGTCCACTATGTTGGAACCTGTAGGTATACCAATCTCTAACTTCTGACCATCCTCTGTAACACCTATTACAACGTTATCTTTTACCTTAGCTTCCTTTATTTTTCCTTCTTCTACCAATTGCATAAATGTATTCAATGATGTTCTTACCGCCCTTTCTCCTCTTTCGCCACTAAACATATTAAAGGCTAAAATCATAAAACCTATAATAAGTAACCAAATAAATATGTTCTTCATCCACTGCATAACAACCTCCTTACTTTTACTCTAAGATATCCTGACTATTTATATTTTCAAGTGCAAATGATTTTCTTTTAGCGATTTCCCTCCTTATCTGTTCTATCTTTTTAAAGTCTTTTATGTGGTGTAGTTTGTTGAGAACAAACCTCTGGTACTCCTTGGGTAGCTTTATAAAGGATTTTCTGTCCATGTCTTTTAACATTTGATTTACTAAATCGTCCAGAATGAACTTTTCGGACTTTAAAACTTCCCTCATTCGAAGGATCGTTTCCTCAAGGTTTGGATTTATCATTTTCAATTCAGGTATAACTTTATGCCTTATTCTGTTCCTTGCCAATCTTAGGTCGTAGTTTGAAAAATCCTCCACCCAGTCGTAGTTGCAATATTTTAGAAACTGAACGATCTCCTCCCTTTTGACATAGTACAGAGGTCTTACTACGTCACCTTCCCTCTCTTCAAAACCCAAAAGTCCTTCTAAACCGCAGCCACGTGTTATCCATAAAATCACCGTTTCCACTAAGTCATTCAAATGGTGAGCGGTGGCAATCAGATCAAAGCCTTCACTTTCTTTAATTCTTCTTAAGATTTGGTATCTTTGCTTTCTTGCAACAAGTTCCACGTTTTCTCTCTTTGCCAAACTCTTTATGTCCACCCTTTCAACGTGTATAGGCACACCTAGATCTTTGGCAAAGTTTACACAGAACTCTTCATCCCTATATGACTCCTGCCCTCTCAACATGTGGTTTACATGAACCAGCAAAACTTTATTAATCCTTAGAAAGTTCCTCAGTTCCAACAAACAAAGGGTGAGCGCTACCGAATCTGCTCCTCCAGAAAAGGCAACCACAATGGAACTGTTAGGTGGGATAAGTTTTTTTTCCCTTTGTAGTTTTACAATCTTTCTAGTTACCTTATACTTTGCTTTGCAGTCTTTTTTTAACATCTTCGTAAAAGAGCACTTCTACACCTTTATTTTTAAAGTCTTCTAACAAATCTAAAGCTTCCCTAAATTTGCCTTCCTTTTCAAGCAGGTATATGTACACGTCCAAAGAGTTAATATGAATATTGCCGTTGTTTGTTTTCAGGTGATCCTTGTAATCTTCAAAGAGATCCAGGTCCATCTTTGAGTAAGTTTTAGCTTTCTCAAAATCCTTAATATTTTGCGCTAGTAAAACCAGGTCGTTAAGTATTAAATGAGCTTCGTACGGTGTGCCTTCTTGCTTTAATGCCTCCAAGTATAGCCAATGGGCGAAATGGAAATCTCTTTCTAAGAAAGCCATCTGCGCTATGGATCCCAAAAAGGTTCTCTTAGTGTATAGAACGTTCTCCACGTCTTCCGAATCGAAATGTTTTGCTCTGAAGGGAAACTTTATATCCTTGATGCTCTTTAAGGAGAAGTAGTATTTGACTTTTTTTTGTTTCTCGTGTGGAATGCTTTCGAACCAATCCCACAGGTCTAAGGCTTTGAGAAGTCCTTTTCTTTCTCTAAATATCCTAAAAACTTTGCCAATCATACTCTGCAAGTATTCCTTCTTTTACGTCAACGATTCTGTTGTTCTCATCCACGTATACAAGTTGAGGCTTAAAGTTTTTCAATTTTTGGTCCTCTATGAGTGCATAAGAAGCTATTATTATAATGTCTGTGGGCATACCCATCCGTGCCGCAGCTCCGTTTAGTCTAACCTCTCCCGATCCTGCGGGTGCTGGTATCACGTAGGTGCTAAAGCGGTTTCCGTTACTAACGTTATAGACTTCTATCTTTTCAAAAGGTAAGAGGTTGGCAGCTTCCATCAAAGCCTCATCCAAAGATAAACTACCTTCATAGTGAAGCTCCGAACCTGTTATCCTCGCCCTGTGTATCTTTGACTTTAATAGAAACCTATACATAGTCTAATAAAGATAATGGAAACAACTCAATTGTGCAATAGTGCCGATCATATTATAAAGCTATAGCTAAGTACTGATATCAAACATATATAATTGCCATTTTAATGGACATTTATTCCACTAAACTGGCTTTGTAGTAAACGGAAACTATAAGTTGTGAGATGTGAGTTGTGAGGTGTAATTCGTTCTCTTCAAATCCACAGCACGCCAGAAAGATAGAAGCCTATTAACATTACGGAGTTTCAAACATCAGTCAAAACTCCCGTTAAAAGGTTCTAGTTTAAAAAACCTGTAATCAAGATTTGCAACGATATTTCTAAGCCCCTTAGGCATTTTTTGTCTTTTAGATTTTTCCTTTGTGAGTTAACTATTTCTTTTGCCTGTTTATA
>LJSS01000010.1_pt1 | contig 33579 bp, 40 predicted proteins | sample 890271 | NCBI WGS metagenome assembly LJSS01 (sample SAMN03797534, study PRJNA294671) | hot springs metagenome | isolation source: water from Lobios Hot Spring | place: Spain: Lobios, Galicia | collected 2011-02-08
CAAGCTGCCTAAGGAGGCGCAGGATGAGGTGATTATCCACGAGCTTCTCCACATCCCCAAATCCTTCAGCGGAGGTCTACTGGCACATAGCAAACTATCTCGTTAAATTAAAACAAGCATATCGCTTATTCTATTCTTGGTGCTTGGTATGTTATTAATGAGATATCCTTTGTTTTTGCTTTTATTGCCAAAGGGGGCTGGTTTATTATCTCTACGTGTATAGAAGCATAGAGTAACCCCCATACATCCCAGTTTATCGAGGCCTTTAACAGCCTCATAAATGTATCCGGGGGTGAAACATTGTTTAGCTATATAACCCCATCCCGAGGCCTTGACGAGCTTCTCTGTTTTATCATCCCATACCTTTAAAACAACATCTTCATAGCTAAACCTAATATAGTTGTTTGTGAAGATAACCAATATGGATAGAAGCCCCTTAGTAGGGATTTTGACTCTGCACACCATTTACCCTCAATATCCCATACAAGCTCCTCAACCATCGAATCTTCACCGCTCTCCCTATAAACAACCATATCACCATACCTTATCTCCCCATTTCTCTGGGAAAAATCATAGACAAGAGGCGTGTCTGATTTGATACTTCTAAGGGCTTTAAGAGCGTCCTCAAGGTCTAAAACACCCAAAGGAGGCTCAACAACGAGGTTCTCAAAACACCCTCAACAGTTAAACGAACACAAATAATGCGGGTGGGGCTTAAGACGGCGCTGTCTAAAATACCGCCCCTCACGAAAACCCCATACCCTACGAAATAATGCCTTCTAAGCATGGTGAATAACGCCTTGATTCTCGAGGCGGGCATGGCTATACGGAGCGGCTTAACCTCAACCCTCATAACAGCATCCATCTCAATCTGCTCAAGAAACATATCCAAGTTGGTCATGGCTAAACCATCTTACCAAAGTATTTAGCTGACTTAGGCCAACAGTGGGAAGATACCTATAAACCCCCTCTTCATAAGAACGCAGGTCTTTAAAAGAACTGAAGCCATGTTTAACAACATTCACAAACTCTATTCGCTTAAACCCCCTTATCATCACCAAACACAGACTATCGCCTGTTACATCACGTGTGTGAACTGTTGTGGAGACGGAATGGAGATAATGGGACCGAGCTTAAAAGGGCACGCTTGATATTATATCGTGATTCTCTTCATGCGGCATGTTTTTCCCTCTTTAAAGTGTTTGAAGAGCTTCTCTATCCTATTCCTCTACAAAAATCTCAAACCTATAAAGCTGTCATATACTCTAGGGCAGTATACACCTCGACCTCTTGGCTCTTCTATTACACTTGCAGCTTGGGAACAACATTATGCTATTCATACAGAAATAATCAAAGACCTGCCTCTAAACATACCTAATATCGTGGCATTATCAATCTATCTATTCGATGAAGGCTATTAATACTTATATACCATGCTACCAATCACATGGTTATGCAGTTTTATGAAATACTGTATGACGGGGGTCACGCCGCGCATCCAACCCCGTTCGAAGGTTTTCTCATCATCGGAGATGAAAATATTACTCTATCCTCAAGAGATCATAGCATAAGGATTACATTTTCATACAACCAGATCGAGAGCATTAAGGAAGAGATCTCATACTACACCTCAATTTGGCGTATACTTGGGTGGACTTTTATCGGTGCAATTGCATTTCTCATTACCATGGGATATATCGGAATGTGGATAGGTATGTTAATAGGAGCAATTATCGGCTATGCCCATAAAGAAAAGAAACAGGCCTTACAAATAATAGTTGCCGAAAATAAATTGAAACAAAATGTCAAGATCTCAAGCCAGTACCTACCCCAAATACAAAAAGAACTATATTATAGGATGAGAACCTAATCCCATGATACTGTCCGGACGAGTTATTTTTAGAGGCCGGGCTTCGATTTCCGTTTGCTTGAATGCCGTTACTTGGATCTCAAGCGGCTTCAAGCGTAATAAGAAAGTTTTGAGGCGTTTGTTGTCACGGGGGCATATGTTTCATGGTGGCTGTAGGAGGGGTGAGAGGTTTTTCATATGCCTAGAGGATATCATAAGCACGAGGGATACATCTAGTGAACCCGAACCCTTCCTAAATCTATTCACGCGATATATTATCACGCGAAAAGGAAACGGACTGTGAGCAAGGAAAGTTAAACTATTAGCTCCCCGTTATTGAGTTATGCATTACTCGGTTCTGCCAAAGACGGCTCAAGGTGATGGTGGCGATGAACAAAGGAGAACTTTTTCTATTGGTGGATTGGGGAGAAGGGGGGTTTTAGGGTTTCTAGGTGGAGTCGTTATCGGTGTATTGACGGCTGAAGGTGTGGAAAGGCTGTACTTTCAGCCCATGATTGAGGAGAGCTTGAGGAAAGAATTGCTTCTCTGTATGGACAGTTATATTGAGGCAAGTAACAAGCTTGACAGATTAGCTTCTGCTTTAAAGGATAAAAATGTTGAGTTAGAGGAAATGGCTAATAGGGTAGAGGAGCTTGAGCTGAAGCTAGGGAATCTCAATAAACTTGAATCTGAGTCATATCTCGCATTGGTCCAAAGCGAAAGCGACGTTGACGCTGCTATAGATGGAATGAATAAAATACTCAACAGATACCAAAACTTAGTTGGGGAAGAAAATTTGGCTTTCGAAAGGAAAACAGTCGAGATAATGGAGAATCTGAGAAAAACGAAAACTGACCTTGCTAGCACCTTAGAAGACCTAGCCCGTTATAAAACCAGAACCGTCGAACTTCAAAAAATAAAGGACCGTCTAGAAGAAGATTTGAAACTAGTTATGCAGTTTGCGAGAGGCCCATCGCCCTCAGAGTTTTTCGGCGCAAATATGCGGACAGGTCTCGACGCGTGGAGCAAAAAGAGAGAAGATGAGCTAATTCTTCAAACATTGTCTGCAGGAGAGATGGAGCTTAATGTGATTAGGATAGTTATCGATGTGTGGAAATATGCGCAACCATATGAGCACTTACCAAATGATGCCCTTAGTGCTATAATGAAGGTGAGGAGACAAAACGATCCACCTGCAATGGTAGGTGTCGCACCTTGGTTGAATATTTCTGCTAAGTGGTGAAGATTGGTGGCCGGCTCGAATCTTGTGTCACACCACTATGCTACCGGGCTATGGATGAATGCCCTTTTAACGGGAGATGCCAGAGTAGGCGGCTCCAGAAGAACTTCTAAAGAATTCTTAGAGCAGGTTTTTTCCGTGAGGGAAAAATATATCCCATAATTTTAATGGCCACAACCCAGTAGCCCTTCTTATTTTATCTTGATGCCTAGGGCTAGTACTAAGGCTCTTGGTATCTCTTTTGGGATTGGTTGACCTGTAGCACATGCCGTAAGAATCTCAGCTATTAAAACTGCTTGATCTTGCGACTGGTCTAGGATGTCCATGAGAAATTCTGTGAGCTTATCTTTTCCCTCCAATATTTTGTCTACAAGCCCCGGTATGAGAGCCTGGGCGACTTCCAGCATTGAGGCCATACGCAGTTTCTCTTTTATTTCTTGGTAGGCCGCTTCTGTGTCCAGCCTAACTTTTACTTTCCTTAGTTTGTTTTTCACGTTTTCCGGTAAACTCTCGAAAATTTTGGGATGTGTCAGCAGTATCAGTGTTTTGTAGTCAACACCAACTACTGCTGTATACGCTATTTCATACAGAGTACGGAATGGTCTATAACTTTTTTCTATACCGATTGCATTACTGTTTTTACGTAAATACCTACCACGTGTAAGCACAAGCAGATGCGGTCTTCTTCGAATGTAGTTTAATATTTGGTCGACAGAACGTTTTTTTCTCACAGCATATTCTAAGTCAGTGACATCCGGGTCCCCATTGAAATGTCGCATTATTATCGCTGTTGGCAGGGCACCCGCCATTATCTGTGCCTCATCAAGGAGAAAAACGGTTCCGGGCATGTCTCGCCATCTTTTGGCCAGTTCACTGAGGAGGATGACCTCTGGTTCAATAGGTTCCCTTTTTGTCCCTGTCAACATGTTGACAGGCTTGGCTTGTTTGGGTCGGATACCCATGCAACCCACTATTGAAGAAATCTTAGACTTTAACCAGGATATTCTTTCTCTTACCCCTGTGTTTATCCTTGACACTCCTCCGGAAATCCTTCCCACAGCATAGGCCAGCCCGGACACGGAGTTCGTTACTGAGAGTATTGTTAAGCTGACCGTGAATGATACAGTAAATATGTGGAGGAGGCTGTAGCCCAATCTTGACGGAGAGTGAGCTAGTCCACATTCCGGGGACAGGTTTAGGAGGAGAATAAGCGGAGTCACGGGATATGTTGGCGTTGTCATGATAGGGGGCATAGGGGTGTCAACCTTGTCGATGATCGCCTTCACTGCTCCGCAATAGAGGAGAAAACTTTCAGCCATCGCTGCGTCTACGAAAGCTGATGCAATTCCTGCTAGGACGGGGATAAGGATGTATGTGCTGAGGCGTTTGTTCGCTGTTTTCCTTTGACGGACGCCTTTTGATTGCAAGGCGTCCAATAATATAATTGGACATGGATATAAGAGGATAAACTACTAGCCTTGGATGAATAATGCTGCGGCATCCGTCTTTCTTGAGTATATATAGTCAATTTGTAAAAAACCAAAGCTTTGGGGAATTTAGGTCGGGAGAAATATTCAGTTCAGCCTATAATACCCCGGGTTCCATGACTTTAAGCACAGAATTTTCGGGAATTTGAGGTAAAAGCGTTGGTGTAGTTGATTTCGTAGGCTGTTTTTATATGGATCGATATGGGGTGTCCTTGGTATGGTATTTTTTGAAACCCTTCGACTGGGCGGATTTCAATTGTTGCTTAGCATCTTGATTCGGTATTAAAGCACTATTTCGCCAAAACTCTGGCTCTCCAAACCCTGGAAAGTGTCCATATGGTCATCGAAAGCAAATCTCGCCAGCACGTTTTCTATTCTCATTTCCTGAAAATTGCGGCCTTTAACGGACAAGAGTTAGCCATGTACGGTCAGACTTTTTACGACCTCTCAGTTTAATCCCTCTGCATCGGAGAGAAAGAGCTAATCAGCTCCTAGAGACAATGTCTAATTCCCGCCTGACAGCTGACGGTCTCCGCCTACTTGGCTAAGTTTGCTGCTCAGAGTCGCCAAACTGCGCCGCCTCTGTCAGCCTTTATAGGTTTGGTTAAATCTTCTATGGCCCACATGATGTGCTCATTAATCCTCAGCGGAAGCAGATGGAGCGTCTGGTGCAGCCACACAAGTCCGCTGCCCTTCATGACGCCCATCACGTATGTCGACATGACGAATACTGCGTCACCTATGATTGTTTCGACTGCGAGCAGGTAGATCACGTCGTTGTGGACACAGCCACGTATCTTGCTCACCACACGCACCGCCCCGTGCCCGATTCCCGCTATCTCCTCCACCTCCTTGGGCGGCTTGTAGAAGACGAGCATCCTCCTCGAGCGGTCGTATTCCAATGTGTAGAACCTGTTGAATAGTGTTGTCTCCTCAGTTGTGAACTCTATACCGTAACGCGCAAAGCCTTTGGCAAGAGCTGGGCCATCGTCACGGAATTGGTCTTGCGAGGGGCCGTCATATTGTCCGATGCGGATAAAAAGCATGTATAGGATATCTCCAAGCTGGTAATCAGTCATCCTTATCTTCTTGTAGGTTTTCCCGCATTCGCTGCAACGCACCTTGAAGTATGTGTCGAACCTGACGATGCGGCCGCCCTTGATTATGAACTGTCGCGGCACAATTCTGTATTGGATGATGTGACCATACATGGGATAAAGTTTATCGTGTACCCAAAGGTAAGTGATGCAAATAAACGGTGGGCTGCAGAAAAAAATGATACCAGCAACGTCGGTGAGGCCGAGGTAATAAAGGATCGCATATAACGCTACTGGTATTGGTACGCCTACCAGCTTGAGATACCAAGGCTCACGCTTAGTTATTATGATAGTGCTCAATCCGCCCTCACCCCGCTGTATTCCCTCGATTCCCGATCGGCTCCATCTTGTCTAGTCCATGCACCTGAGTTATCGTATATGTGCAGCGCGGAATGGTCGAGAACATGTGCTCCAAGTTCTCTATCAAGTACCCGTACGGGAATACGAAGACCATTCCAGTCCAAGTCCATGATTAATGGTGAACAGCTATTAACGGCAGGGATGTGTTGACGAAGCTCAACGCCGTGAAAGTCATCGTGTGGAAGACTTTTTTCAAAGAATACACCGGCCTTAGCTCCCTCAGGTACTTTCCCGCGATAATTGGGGAAAGGTGTTTGGATGAGAACACGATTACATATTACGGCTATGAAAAGATCGGCAAAACAATCTAGGGCCTCTGAAAAGTGTGTGTTGTTACTCATTAGCAATCAGCTCCTGAAACATCTTAAGTAGAAGGTTGCCTGCAGCGGTTTTTCTCGGTTTTCCATCAGCTATTTTAAGCAGGCCATATTTGCAGAAAAGTTTCCCGTACTGCATGTCTTTCCAGTTGTCGCAAAAACGTACCACTATGTCGCATGGGATTTTTTCGAGGGTTTCTGCTACTTCTTTGTCCTGTGCTTTCTTGATGGCAATTCTCCGGGCAGCTAGAGCGATTCCTACCTTATACCCAATCCTCTCCTTCTCATTCTTTTCCTCTTTGACTTCTTCATCCTTTTCTGAGATTGCGTCTTTCGTTTCAGCTGCAGCGTCTGTTGTGCGGGTTGAATTGGCTGTTTCTATGGCTGGCTGACCATGTTTACCCAGGCATTTGCCATCGGTAGTCAACACCCTTCCGCATGTCGCACAGTAGCTTAATGGACCCGTTTTCTCCCCCTCTTTCCCTTCGGAAGAATTGAGCTCATGCCGCCACATCTCGAAAACGTAGCCTTCCACGATTACTCTGGCCTCGTCCTGTCTCGATAGAGAGCTCATTCTACTTGGTATGAGTAACCTTATGTAGGCTTCTCCCCTCTCGAGGTTTTTTATAATTTCTTTTATGCTAAGTGGTGCTGTTTGTGAAAGTATCCGCATGTCATCTTCTGACCTTGTGTTGAAGACTACCCACCTGTAAAATGACTGTCTGATCCCATCGGCTATATCCGAGAGCTTCTGTGTAACAAGTATGAGGGCGAGGCCATGGCTTCTACCAGTTCTGGCGATGTTCTCTAAAATGCTTCTGCTACCTGCATCTCTACCACCTCTAAGCAGTATGGGTTTGGCGACAATGTAGGCCTCGTCTATCACTGTAACTATAGGCTGCTTGTTGACGAAGGCTAGAGGGCCCCTTCGAGCCATGATTTTGGCGAGCTTCCTCAGCATGAACTCTAAAACGATGGCCCTATTCTTCTCAGACATGTCGGAGATGTTGAGAACGATTAGCTTAGGCCTACCTTCAAGTAGAGGTGAATAAATTTCCGCCAACGAGACTCCTGCTGACCTGAAGACAGTGTTGAGGTCATGGAGCTTGTCATATATGCCCTCTATTGCATCCCTCGTCTGCGGCCCGTACTTGACCCTGCCCTTCATAACGTCTTTACTAAGCTTCTCTATCCTACCGAGGAGATTTTCGTAGGTAAGTGTTCCTCTGGTTATTCTTATTTCAGCGTGGGCCGTTCTTATGAAGTGGGCCTGCTTGGAACCGACTTCCTCGATGACCGATATGCTGTCCATCAGGTCCTCGACCATTTGGCTATCCGTCTCGTTTTCCACCACTGGTTTGAACGGGTCTATGCCAGTTCGAGAAACCATGTAAATTTCTGCATGGCCTGTGTCGACGAAGCCATTGGCGTGGAGCGATTTGGTCAAATCTCCCTTGACGTCGAACAGGATTACGGAGTAGTATTTAATGAGCTGGGTCAAGAGGCTGTATGTCGTGGTTGTTTTGCCTGTTCCGCTTTCGCCAGCAATAATCATGTGCGGGTTAAACTCACCGCCCTCGACGGTGGGAGCGTATCTTACCTTGATGCTTCCAGGAACTTTTCTGACGACAATGCGTGTTCTCAACTGTACATTATCTGAGCCTGTTCTGACAGGCTGCTCAACGAGTCTCACAACTTTGGATACGGTGCCCAAGACAGCCGACTGAGCCTTTTTGTCCGTCTTGAAATCCTCCTTTATCTTCCTTATTGTGAGCCACTGCTCCATCAAGGCCACAGCGGAGGCCAAAGCGGATACCATGGGTATACAGGGTAGGTTGCCTAGGACTATGGCGAAGGCCATGTTATACTCCAATACGGCGAAGAGCTTTGCTAGAATCATGTCGAGTACCAGGCTTATGATAAAGTAATATGCTCCGAGGCTGTGTAATGTCGACACTATATCGTTGACAAAGGTGAACGGCCCTCCCCCAGGGGTTGAAGCTATCCAAGCCAGCACGCCAGCGAAGAACACCCTACCGACTATTAGTGTGCCGACGTTTCTTACAGGCTTCTTATCAGGTGAGTTCCCATCCCTTGCCTTGTATAACAGTAGGAATGCTATGAAGTAGTTAGCGATAAGAATTGTTAGCCCAAGGCTTGTTAGCATAGTTACCATCAACACCACCTAAGCGCATAAACTAAGATGCCTACAATGGCCCAAAAGCTGGCTGCAGTTGCAGGTGTCCGAGGCTTGTATTCGAAAGTGGTCCAGCGCACAACCAAACCTGCGTTCGCGTAAAACACCGTCCTCATAGATGTCTCAAGCACCACATCCTCTGGAGTCTCTACGTTACTGCTTGTGTTGTGTGTGGCATACCGAATTTTTTGCGCAGTTTCAGAGAGAGTATTACAACCTGAGTTCTCGATTAGCATTGCTCCGTTTCTGCAAGTTTTCCAGTATCTAATGCCTCCTTTACTGTTCTGGACGTGGTCTATAATCGGCATGAGGGTTGATGTCTTCAGTCTCCCAATTGCTCCCCTAGCGAGGCTGATTGCATGGAACGCCCTCTTACAGCTCCTATGTAGCTCGGGTGTTTTCATGGGATTCTCAAGACCCCCATCCCGGAATCATTATAGATAAATTTTCGGGACGAAAATGTGACGACATAAATTGACTGACAATTAGAATTGTCGTGGAGAAACGAATTTTTGATGAATTAGGCTAACTGATAATACATCTCCGCCGTCGTCAAGATCTCGTCAAATTTTCGTACCAAAAATTTATGTAGGTATTTTTGGAGATGTTACCGGTCGACCCATAAAAACAGGGTCACCGGTCCACATGAGCAGCCGATGCAGCCCATTCGGGGGGTGAAGGCTAACCCAGCCACGAAAATGGCTGGGCTGGCGCGGCTGGAAGCCGTGCAGCGGAGCACGGTTGACCGGCTCGGCGAGATGGTCGAGCACCATCTTGTCCGGGCTGGTGGCTAGGGGATGGGTGCCGGCAATCCTGTCCCCAAGCCTTCCCGACACTCATGTGGGCTACCCGAAGCCGGCGAGCATGGGTAGAGGCGTTGAGAGAGGGCACCCCAGCCTCCATGAACACCCGAGCTAGATAGGAGCGACCGGGATGCCCCCATAGGGTGGGGTAGCTTGCCCCTTATAGGGTTTTTCCGGTTGACCTCTCCGTCCAGTGGCCGCCTCTATGGCGGTTACTCTGGTGCCTCTTGGGGAGAACCGATGGCTGCTGGGCTGACTTCGCCGTTGCTTGTAACAGGTGTTTGAGGCCGGTCCCGGAGTAGCTCCCGCTACCGGTGGGAGTCGCTCCCATGCCGCCCGGTCTGGTCCTATACGGGCCCCGGGTAAGGTCGGGGATGAACCCGGAGGCTACCTGACCGACATCGGCCAGCTTGGTGTCGGTTTGGGTGTGGTCTGGGGGACTAGCGGCATTGGGGCATTTGGCGCGTCCGGGAAAAGCGGGAGCGGCTATGTGGCACCCCCTAGGGTGGCTGGGGACATCATTCTAATTGTTAAAACCTTCTCCCAACGCTCCTTGGGGTTCTCCGCGCCGGGCTGAAGCCATGCACCCCGACCCAACATGAAGAGGGTCAAAGACATGGCTACATGTCCGGACAAGGGGGAGAAGGTTGGCTGACTCTCCCCGCCATCCTGAGCCCAACCCGGGAAGCTCTTCCCGGCTACGCCCGCTAATGAACGGGCGGGGGCTCAAAACATGCCCCCCGAAGATGCCGGGAAAGCTCGCCCGGGATGGGCTCCGGGACAGTTGAAGACAGGCGGGGGGAGACGCCCTCGATGGCCCGTCGAGGAGCGAGGTGAGGAGCATGGAGAGATGTTGTATCTCTTGATTGATGGTGGAGCCATAGGTGTGCAGATAGCCGAAGCCATCCGCAGCATCGTGCTGCTGATATTCGATGTCCTGACACCAATCATCAACATCCTCGGAGTAGGCATGATAGCCGTCGGCCTTCTACTGGGCTTGGGCCTTAGGCAAGAGTTCATAGGATTCCGCTTAGCCATAGGCGGAGCCCTAGCACTGGTCACCGTCCACCTGATAGTCCCACTACTGCTTTCATACGTTTGATGACCCAAACTGTTAACCTGCTACACTGATGAATGCTGATGCCGCCTGCCAGCCAAACACTCTCTATTTTTCTTCCCTTTCTCGCCTGAATGAAGGCGACCGCCTCTTAGTACGTGAGGCGGCGGGGAGTGGTTGGCTGGCGCTAGGCCCTGCTCCAGCCCATGTGTCCAGCCGCCTTGATGCCCGAGCGTGCCTAGCATGACGGGTGTCTGGGGATGTCTGGGCTTGCGTGGCATGACAGACATCTCTGTGGCGCATGGGTCAAGAAGCTCCGGACGTGCCTTGCATAGCGGAGTCGGGGCAGGGCCTTTGAGGCTGAGACCTGTCCATGTGTCTTGACAAAGCATGCCTGAGCGTGCCTCGCATGGCAGGCATGTGGAGATGTGTAGAACGTGCATAGAATGGCTACACATCTCCCTAGACACTCTGGACAGGGTAGATGACGTGCAGAAGATGCTGAAAGACGTTCAGCAACAATGCCTTGGAGCAGAGCTTTTCTCGTGGGGAACCATTGCGCTTCTTTCATGGGTTTTCCGCGGTAGCATTGTGGAGATGCTCAGTGGATCCGGCCTCGAGTCCTGTGACGGAGATAAATGACATAGTGCCCACAATGAGGTTTACCTCCACGCTACTCTTCGCGGCCTTATCTAGGGCTTGGAGATTTTCTCGGCCGTCATAGGCCGCCTCCCCTATCCATGGGGAGGGAATATGTGTCTCCAAGCCCCCCGAAACCCCTGGATCCCGGGGGTAAGGTCGTCTGGATGGCCAGGGACTCTGCGGATGGGCGGGTCCGACCCATCCGTGGAAACACTGCCCATCGGCCGCGAATGGTGTGGGGGTGCGTGGATGTCTAGCAGCTTGCTGATGCCAGCGTTGATTACGATAGCGCTTGTCTACGGGATACAGTTCGTCTACGAGGGGCGTTTGTTTGAAGGCGTTCTGCTGATGGTCGTGGGCATCTTAGGAGGGTTCTATGGAGAGTATCTGCTGCAGAAATGGCTCTCGACATACTGCGACTACTGTGGAAGCAGGATGAGGAGAGACGTAGGCGGACTATACTACTGCGACAGGTGCAGACGGTTCCAAGAGAGGCCTCGACGGGTCTAAGAGGGTGCAGGCATGTCATGGGCTAGAGTGATAGCGACTCTAGTGATTATCTTCGGGTTCATAGGCTACGCATACTACGCCGCTGTCACCGCAGCTCAGAAGCTCTACGAGAGAGGTGTTCTCAAGGAGCCTCCGGTGCCGATGCTAGACGTTAGGGCGATAGCCATACAGGTAGCTCAGTACACCGCAATAGCAGTAACCCTGCTGATAATAGCCATTGTAGCCAAGAGACTCGTAGAATCGAAGAGACTTCTGGGAATTGTCCCAGTCAAAGACTTTCAGAGACATCTGCTGATTGTCGGTCCAACGGGGAGCGGAAAGACCAACACAGCTAAGCAGGCTATATCATTAGGTATCCAAAAAGGCGTGAAGGTCGTTATCCTCGACTGGAAAGCCCTCCCTCTCCGCACACCTCTCCAGTCCCAGCTCGGCCCCGCCGCAGCGGGGCTTCTCGTGAGGCTGGGAGGGCCCAGAGAGGAGAGTACGTCGGTTTCGTCAAGGGAGCCACTGTGATTAGGAAAACCAACATCTGGGATATGGGTGGTCGCACGGCTCGGGAGAGGGCTGCGCTTGCCACTGAGATGCTCAGGGAAATCACAAGAGACATCGCCGACGTCTCTTCAGCCTCGTCAGCTCTCCTACTCAGGGAGTTGATAAAGCTCTACGATAGGGGTGTGCCGAAGACCATGGATGTCGTCGGAAGACTCGAAGAATTCTTCAGGAACGCTATGGCTGAGAGAAGGCTTGCGGAGGCTAACATGGCTGCGGCTCTGTTGAGGAGGCTGATGTGGCTTGTCATCGATGAGGAGAGGTCGGCGGTAAACCTGAGAGGGTCGGAGCAGGTGGTTGTCTACGACCTGAGTCAGCTCAGCTCATCATACCTTAAGACGATGTATGCTCTAGCGGTCCTCACGAAGACATACTACGAAGCCATGGGCAACGGATTGACGAACAGGCTGAGGATTCTTCTGGTGGCTGAGGAGTGCCAGAACTACATACGTGGCAGGCGTTTCGATGAGCCGGCGACAATAGGAGAGCGGCTGGTTAACGAGATGAGGTCATTCGGAGTTGGAGTTCTGATGGTGTCCCCCGACCCGGTACAGATACCTTGGCACATGGCTAGTGATGTCGCGGCGGTGATAGCCATAGGGCTTCAGGCCTTACCAGACAGCATCAGGGACGTATTCAGGATATACGATGTAAGACAGGCGAGGAGGATGATGACTGGGAAGAAAGCCTACATCTACTACAACGGCAGAATCAAGACGACTAGGCCTCCCAAGAAGCCTCCTATGACGTTAGACCTGAAGACCCCTATGGCTACGATAAAAGAGGAAAAGGCTGAGACATCTCGAGAAGACAAGCTAAATGTTGTGGAAAAAGAAACCGAAGAACTACTGCAAACACAGGATAAAAAAGCTGAACCTCTGAGGCTGGAGGAAGATGAGCTTCAAGAGTGGGAGGCCCCGCAAGGGCGTCATTACATCAGAAAAACCAGACATAATAATGTCTCATATGCAGAGACGCCCCGGGAAAGCCGAGAAAACAGCTGAAGAGCAGCCACAGCAAGCTGAGGAAGGCTTCCCACTTCACGGACACATCGTCAAAGAAGTATACGGCGAAAATGAGAGCAAGCTGCTGTGCATTAGATGCGGCGTTACTGTCAGCATCACAGACGTCCCCACATTAGCCGGTAAACCATGCATAGAGTCGGAGCGGGCTTCTAAGAAATGTGGCTGCGGCAGAGCCGCCGAAGACGTTCTGCCGGCATATGACCCAACAACGATGTCGTTCAAAGATTTCCACCTATGCGCGTCATGTGCAGCTGATTACCTCTCCATCCTCAAGAGGTCTGGGCCTTCTCTCGGAAGGATGAAGGGTAGGATACCTGCGAACAGCTACTGGTTCAACCTCTACAACACCGTCTTCCAAGAGCTCGCTGGGGCATACCCATGCCCAGCTTGTGACAAGTTCTATGACAGCCTCTACATGGTTATCAAGCACTTCGGCGAGAACCACTTGGACAAGGCCTTCGCCAAACCGAGGGAGATAATCATAGACGGGTTTGAGGCGGTGGCAACTTGGCAGTACATCTGGTGCAAGAGGTGTCTGAGGTTCTTCGAGAACGAGAAGCATTTCCGACATCATCTAAGGCTTCACGAGAGGAGTCGGTGAGGCTTGTGGACAGTTCTATGGAGGTTAGAGCAGATGGTCAAGGTAGTCGAGTTGATTGAAGAGATGGAGCTGCTGCCGAAGCTGAAGAAATTCTTCCCGCACAACACATCGCGTAGATATCAGGCGTCCATAGCGAACAGCATCTACGAGAGCCTAGGCTCCAGCAAGCTGATGCTGCTGGAAGGCCCTACGGGGCTGGGGAAGAGGCCGTGAAAAATGTCCACATGTGTCCCGTATGGCTTGAATCAAGGAGTGTTTGATAGACTGTTTGTGAGCTGGTCACGCCTCCTACACAGCTCCTGTCTGGGCCGCGGTCAAGACATACGCCTCTGAGAACCGTCTGCGAGTTCTATGGCTCACCCGGACGGCTTCCCAAGTAGCCCATATCGCCAGCGAGATAGGATGCATGCCCATCTACGGCCGTCGGCTTCTCTGCATCCATGAGACGGTTAGCAAGGTTGAGCAGAGACGGTTCAACGCGGCTTGTAGAGTCGTACGACTGTCAGGACGCTGCCCATACTATCCCGGAAAGCCTAGCCAAATCACGGCGAAGACTGTGGGAGAGATTAAGGATACTGGTAGGAAGACGGTCACGTGTCCCTACGAGCTTCAGCTGACATCGATGCCATACTCGACGGCGCTGGTGGCCACCCACAAGCAGCTGCCTGTGGTTTCCTGGCTTTTGGCAAAATGGCGTTGGAGCAGGGAGAGAACCCTGCTGGTGCTCGACGAGTTCCAGAACATCTTGAAGACTGTTCTCGACCTCTCAAAAGACGCCATAAGCTTGGCAACGCTCCGGAGAGCGGCCGCGGAGGCAGCAAGGTATGGCTTCAGGGATGTCTCCAGCAGTCTTTCAGATGCTTATCAGAGATACGTGGCGGTTGACGTTGACGAGGCTGAGGTAGACGACCTGCTGCCAAGCTTCGAAGAGCTGTTCGAGGCAGGGCAGGAGATACAGGCTAGGAAACTCGAGGAGAATGTTGTACCCGCCAGCTACGTGTTGAGCGTCGCAGACTTTAAGGCTGCTCTCGGCCAGCAGAAGCCCCTCCTAGTCAGGGAGGGTGAACGGGTTTGGCTGGAGGCGCTAGCAGACCCACGCGAGGAGCTTGAAAAAATTCTCGAAGGCTGGAGAACGGTCATAGCCATGACGGCCACGATGGATGCGGAACTCCTTGAACGCATGGCTTCAACCCAAGTGACGCTGTTGCGAGCAGGGTGGCCCTTCGACGATAATCTGAGGGCATACATTGTCAGCGGCCTTACGACGAGATACAGGGACAGGGATGTGGAGCTCTTCGAAGATGTCCGATGGCTTATAGAACAATCTCATGGAATGAAGACTCTCGTCTTCCTACCAAGCTATGAATTCGCTTCAACGATTCAGAAGAAGCTTGGCGACGCAGTCGCCGAGCAACGGGGGATGACGCAGGAAGAGGTGGAAGCCGCAGCCGCCGAATTCGCGGAGGGTGGAAAGACGCTTTTAGCCGTCTTCGGAGGAAGGCTGGCAGAGGGCATCGACCTGCCAGCAGACATTGTTCTGCTGGTTGGCATACCTTTCGCGAAACCATCACCGCGAACAAGGAAGCTCGAGGACAAGCTTGAGGACGTCTTCAGGAGCCGGAGCCTCTCCCGGCTACATGGACTAGTTTTACCAGCCCTCTTCTCCGCCGTTCAGGCGGCTGGGAGGGCTGTCAGAGGACCCGCTGACAGGGCGCTGGTTCTGCTCGTCGACGATAGATACCGCCGTTTGACTCGGCACTTTCCCAGATGGTTCGGGGAGCTGGTCGCAGATAAGCCGGTCAAGCTATCAGACGTCCCCATTATATTGGATGAGTGGTTGTCATGGATGAGGAGCGTTTGAGACACGTTCTCGAACGCGTCCGCGGACAGAACATCAACTACGTCAAGCTCAGAGGACTTGTCAGCCGATTCATGACTCTCAACCCCGAGGCAGACCCAGAAGCCATAGATTGGACAGCCGTCTACGACGACTCCCTGAGCTACGACGAACTCGTCGAAGCATTTGAAAGAGAGTATCCCATGTATAGGTGGCGTGAGCAGGCCATAGCCGATGAAAGACAAGTAGAGGAGATGGTGGTGAACCATGTCCTCGCACAGGTCGAGGACCTCTCGGAAGAAGCTCTCAGAAGCCTGCTGAAAGCTCTTGAGGAACGTGTTCAGGTTGCGAGAGGCGACGCAGTAACGGATGAGCAGGAGAAGCCAGCGGAGGTCAAACGGCCTCAAGCGACGCAGACAGAGCCAAAGACTCTTCCTAAGATAACTTTGCGGCTTCTCGCCAAGTATCCGTTTCTTCAGGAGGCGAGAAAGGTTGTCAGTGGGATTGGCTTCAACCAGCTGCCCGAAGAGATAGTGAACAGGGGCAGGGATAGGCTGCTGGAGGCTCTTGAGAGGGGTGAGCTCGGGGTAATACCTCGACTCGACAACCCATGGAAAGAGCTTCTCTCCTTCCCTGTCTCCAAGGCGATTGCTTCGACGATAGCTGACAACTGGTTGATGAGAAGATGGGCACTCGCCGAATCGGCTAGGGTGGAGCGGCTGCTTCATTCAGAGGATACAGCGACTTTCGAGTTCATTGTTGGACGGCTGCTGAATGTGCAAAAGGATGACGATGAATACATGATAAGGTTCACCGACTATCTTCGGCTGGCTCAAGACCTCACACGAGAGCTATCATGGAAGCTTGTGAACCAGAAGCTCAGCAGGGGCTGGGTTTACCTGACGAGGACGAGGTTGACGAGGCTTCTACGGCAGTACCTCTACCAAGAGCTGGTGAAGAGCTTTGAGACAACACCCAAGCTCGCCAAACCTCCCGAGAAAATAGCTCAAGCGATGGCCGAGGTCGTGGAGAAGCTTCAGACGATAAAGGCTGGCTGGAAGGCTGTAAAGCCTTCTGGGAAGATGCCACCGTGCATGAACGCCATAATGGAGAGACTGGCTGATGCAGGACATACGGAGAACTTCGTATACGCCGCCTACTTGGTCAATACGGGATACAGCATCGAGGAAATCGTTGATGTCTTTAGGAAGAGAGCTGACTTCGACGAGAGGATAGCACGGTATCAGATAGAGCACATCGCAGGCCTCAAGGGAAGCCGCATAAAATACAGACCACCATCATGCCAACGAATGCGAGAACTAGGACTATGCATAAAGAACGGGGAGCTATGCCCAAGAAACATAAGAAACCCACTAGACTACTGAAGACCACCTAAACACCCCCTATTTTTTTAAAAATCCCCGACAGGAGGCCCTTTCCGCTGGAACATGTTCTCCGGCGGGAGGGGTTATTACTCCTGTCGGGGAGTCTCCGGCGGCCCTAGGCCTCCCGGGAGAGCCATGACCGTTAATGGTCGTGGTGGACCCTGCCACCGGGGTAAAGGTGGCGACTCGTCTCCCGAGAACCATATAGACGACTCGGGGGCGTCCATCGCTGGCCCGGCGGTGGGCGACAAGGGCGAGGGCGCCAAAGGGGGGTTGGAAAGGAAGGCGCTGGAGCTTTACAGGAGGCTTGAGCGGCTTTTACTGCCGAGGTTTGAGGGTGCATGTATTGACTTCCATCGGGAAAGGCCGGCGATGGTCTTCATACCGGAAGAGGAGGTGATAGCTCAGGTTGAGAATGGACAGCTTCTGACGTTTCTGACAGACAATAAAATCAAGAGAGTTCTGGTGGATGCGCTATGGCCGACGAATGTAGAGGTTCTTATGAAGCTTATCGAAGACGGGATGGAGGTCTGGGTGCTGACAAGGCCTTCGGCTCTTCATGGATGGAGGAGGAAGAGTTCAGGGAAGCCTAAGGGTCTCGTTGAATGGCTGATGCTTCATCAGCCAGATGTCTTAAAGGGCTTCAAGACCGAGATAAAGAACGATGTTTACGATGCTGTTCTGCTGAGATACGTAAAGCCGAAGTACCTGAGACGGGTGACTAGGGAGTTTCTGATGTGCTGGCCAAGGATGGTGTTCTTCCGAAATGCTAGAAAAAACCATCAGAGGCTTCTTGACCAGCTGAGTGCATTGCCGCTACCAAAAGAAGAGAATACGACGAGGCTACAGCCATTCGAAAAGTTTCTGAAGACAGAGGCAAATCGTTTCGTTGACATGGTGAGGACACAATATACAGCGATTGATGAATTATTCACCGAACTCGGTGTCTCAGACGTTATATCACAAGCTTATACATGCGAGGTCTTCCTAGAGATAGATGAAACAAGAGGATTCAACGAGAACAGAAGAAAATTCGGACTAATCCCCAAAAAACATCAAGACAAGTTAATATACGATGGGCAGGCAAAGCACGCATTAGTACAGCTGACTTCAAAGAAGCTCGGTATAATTCCAAAGACCGAGGAGGAACGCAGAAGGTTTTCCATGGAACTCGGAAAAACACTCGGCGCGATTTATCGGTGGAAGAAGACATACAGACGGGAAACCCAGAGGCTGGCGGGCATACCGGCCCAACAACAGGGATAAAACCCAGAGGCCATGGTATGCCTGACCGGCTCTTTTAGGACAGCCAGACTGCTCCATAAGGTTTTATAGCATACCGCTCTCTGGGTTTCCTAGATGTTGTTTTGGTGGTTGCCTGCCAGCCGACCATCCCCAATTTTTTCCCTTTTGTTATATATGAGTTTGCATGCCTTGATTAGAGATTTACCAAATATACGCCTCCGTCTACATACAACTAATGGTTTGATTAATCATTTTTTAGGATTACCAGGAACTGGAAAAACATCGATAGCAAGAGAGTTGGTTAAGAGGATAAGGGACAGGATCAAGCGGCTGAAGAGCTGTGTTAGAGAGGGACCTATACAGGCGACTAGTTTAGCAGACTCGGTAATATATTGAGTATGATAACATAGTGTTGAAGATTGAGGAGAGGGGAGGCAAGAAATATGCGACACTATGGTATAGGGGGAGGAAAAAATAATTAAGAAGACTATGGTCTTCATAGAAGTTTTAAAACCTTCTGAACCTGAGGATGAGCTCGCCGTCGGACAGGGTGAACTCGAAAGAGGATAGGTGTGCTATTTTTTCCCGGAGAGCGGGCGGCAAATAGATGCGGTTGTATCTATCGGGTTCGAAGAGGTATTTGACGTCGTCTATGATGACGGTTACCTCGTTTTTCTTCGCCTTTTTGAGAAGCTTCGCGGGGACGGTTATTCTGCCGTGCTGCTTAACCGTTCTGCCCAGCTTTTTCGAGATGGCGGCCGGGGCCGCGATGCTCAACCCGCCCGCTATAGAGGGGATGATGTAGACGACGTCTCCGTCCTTTAACTTGGTGTTGACGCCTTCGAGAAACCGTATGTCCTCGTTGTTGACGAAAACGTTCACAAAGCTTCTTATCGCCCCGTTTTCGTTGAACAAATGCTTCTGAAGCGCGGTGTAGCGGCTTACAAGCTTGTTTAGAACCTCTCCAACAGTCGAGCCGTCCAGCTCAACCATATCCCGGCCATCAGCATACTGGCGAAGCGGCGTCGGAAGATACACCTTAACAGCCATGTGTCTATCTCATCTTTTTACTGCTGTTCCATTAATATACATATCGTCTCATCTTTACTCGATGACGACTTCTTCTTGGAGGAATTTTTTCTCGCCGTTGTTTTGGACGGCTCTCCAGCTGGCGTATTCGAGGACTTTTTCATGGTTTACGGAGAGTATGAGGTATGACCATGGGGGGAGTGCGTATTCGAGGTCGTAGGCTGAGGGGCGGGCGGCTACGTTGGGATGGGAGTGGTAGACGCCCACGATAGTCATCCCTTTTTCCTCGGCTGTCTTCTCTGCGCGGTAGTATTCCATGGGGTCTATCCGGTATCTTACTCTTCTGTCGTGTTCGTGGATGTTTTGGACGGGGTAGATGTCGAGGACAAGCCGGCTGCCGAGGTCGCCGAACATGAGGCCCGCGGTTTCATAGGGATAGCCTTCTATGCATCTCTTGGCTATCTCCTCGAAGACCCGCCGCTTAACCACCAGCTTCATCTCTCCGAGTCACCGTAGCCGTCGGGCAGAACCACCACCACGACTCCTTCATCCAGCTCCTCAATCAGCTCAACAGCAGCCCTTAAAGCTGCTCCGCCGGAGTATCCTGAGAGAAGGCCCTCGGACCTGGCGAGTCTTCGGCTGGTTTCCGCCGCGTCCTCGGTGCGGATGAAGTATCTGTTGTCGGCTATGTCTTCGCGGTATAGGCTGGGTCTCAGGGCTGAAGCCATGTGTTTGAGGCCCTCTATTCCGTGGAACTCGTCCTCCGGCTGCACCTCAACCACTTTTATCCGCGGGTTTTTCTCTTTGAGGAACCTCGCAGTGCCTTGTAGAGTTCCCGAGGTGCCGACGCCTGCAACAAAGTGAGTGATTTTTCCTCCTGTCTGCATCCAGACCTCGGGCCCCGTTGATTCATAGTGTGCACGGGGGTTGGCGGGGTTGCTGTACTGGTCTGCGTAGAAATATTTCTCGGGCTCCTGTTCATACATTTCCCTGACTTTTTGGATGGCTCCGTCGATGCCTTCCAACGCGTCGGTCAAGATGACCTGTGCGCCGAAGGCCTTCATTTTGCGGAGTTTGATGGGTGAGATGTTTGCGGGTGAGACCATGACGGCACGGTAGCCGAGCGAGGCGGCGAGCATGCTGTAGGACACTCCCATGTTGCCCGATGTCGCGTCGAGGATGCTTTTACCCGGTGAGAGATGTCCGGACCTTATGCCGTCTAAGAGGATGCTGAGCGCGGGCCTATCCTTCACCGAGCCCCCGGGGTTGAACATCTCACATTTGGCGTATAGCTTGACGCCGGGTTTCTCGAAAGACCTGAGCCTGAGGAGAGGGGTTTTGCCCACCAGCTGCCACAGACCCTCTGACTCTGTTCGGAGAAGCTCCGCGCCGACCACCGTCATATTTTGCCGCCTAAACCGTCGTCTTCTCCTTCTTCTCCATCCACTTCTTCTGAAACTCCTCCACAGCCCTATCCGTCTCCCAACACCCGATCATCGCCTTCTCAGCCAGCCATGAGAGGAAAATGTTGCGGAGAACCTCGGCGTCGCTGCTCCCCATCTTATTCCGCAGGAAGCTTACGCATTTGTACTGCTCGTCAGACAACGTTACCAGTATGTGCTTGACCATGGGCTACCACTTATTGCGTTATTATCATATACTTAGTAGCATTTAAAACTTAAACAGCCGCCTGAGGAGTCGTTACCGCAAGCTTTCTCATAGCGGTTCTCAGATGACGTGAGACAGTTGACTTGGAGACGCCGAGCCTTGTGGCTATTTCTCCGAGGCTTGTTTCACGGGATGGTGAAAAATACCCCATCATGAAGGCGGTGTAGAGAACCTGCTGCTGCTTCGGCGTCAAGACCGCTCGGAGGTTGAAGACTTTCCTGTTCAAAACCTCGACATCAAGTCCTCTCTCACGCATCTGGTCGAGGATTTTCCGGGAGACGAGGCGGCCCGGTGTAAGGAATGTGAAGACTACGCCGACGCCTCTGATGAACATGATGTTTAGGGGGATGGCTGAGTTGTTTGAGAGGGTTTGGCACGCTATGCAACTGGGGGAATCGACCCAGACGAACCTGCGGCCCATCGTATAGACTATTGAGTCGGGTATGTGGAGAAGCTCCTGGGAAACGGGTTTGGAGAGCTGTATAAGATGACTTGACAGCCTGTCCCCGACCCTGATGCTCCTGAAAGAGCCTTCAACACCCCTCTGAAAAAGGGTCTGCACCACTCTACAGGTGCTGTTTCGGACAACGACCGTCAGCTGATGAGGCGAAGCTTTCACAGACAGTCTAACACTAATCTATAAATTAAGTTTGATTGTTATGCAACGGTGTTGCATAATGAACTTTTTACACGTAGCCACCTATTATAAGACATGAACAGGATGTTGCTTTTAGCAGTTATCGCCACTTTGTTCGCGTTGGCGGCTCCTGCTTCGGCTATCGTCTACGCTCCCGGTGTTCCAGGCAATCCTCCGCCGAACGCTGTGCCCAACAAGTCGTTTACTCTCATCGCGTCAGAGGCTGATGTGGTTATAGATGATGGAGTGGTGTTTTGGGCGTTTGTTTTCAACGGCACCTCGCCGGGGCCCTTGATAGTTGTTGATGAGGGAGATGTTGTCGAGATTGTTGTCAAGAACGTTGGCCAGTATACTCATGGCTTATCGTTCCACGCGGCCAACACACAGACCTCGAAGTTTGTCGGCAACATAGCGCCGGGCGGAGAAGGTAGGCTGGTCTTCAAAGCCGATTTCCCAGGTGTCTACATGTATCACTGCGCACCCGGAGGGCATGGAATATTGACGCACACGCTCGCCGGCATGTATGGCATGGTTGTTGTTGAACCGAAGAAGGGTAGCTATCTGCTGGAGAAGCAGCTGGGCCGCGAGCCCGACATCAAAGTCTACCTTATACAGCACGAGGTCTACATGAATGGACGCGACTTCTACGACGGAAAACCCGTCTACGTGATGTTCAACGGCCGTGTTTTCCGCTACGTAACCGAGCCTATACAGGCGAGGCCCGGCGACTACATCCGCTTCTACTTCCTCAACGTGGGGCCCAGCCTCGTCTCCAGCTTCCACGCTGTCGGAGGCATTTGGGAGTATGTTTACAAGGGAGGTAACCCTGACAACGTCGAGGTTGGGCTGCAGACAGTCAACGCAGCTCCGACAGAGTCCTACGTGATTGAATGGCGTGTCCCCGCTGAGGGTAATTTCCTCATCGTGTCACATGCCTTCGGCACACAGGCCATCAAGGGAGCTGTGGGCATAGTCGCGGCATCAGCAAACGCGACGCCTGCGCCCGTCATCCTCCCCAACGGCCCCGTTGCACAGCCTCCAGCGAATCCGAAGAGGGTTGTCGCACCCTTTGAGCCAACATCCCCAGACGAGTCCAAGACCTTCCTGCCCGGTGAAAAAGTGATGATACAGATTGTGGGTAACAGCTTCTACCCCAAGATAGCCCGTGTCCCCGTAGGCTCAACGATAACTTGGGTTAACGAGGATGTTCTCAGCATCGGCTCCGGTGAGATAACTGGGCAGCACAACGTAGCCGCCGTCAAGGGCCCTGTCTCCTTCGCCTCACAGCTTCTGAAAAACGCGGAGCAGTTCAGCTTCAAAATCGAGAAAGAAGGCGAATACAACTACATCTGCGGAATTCATCCATACATGAAAGGCACGTTGGTCGCCTACGCGGCCGCCGGGCTGCCTTCCTCGGCGGGCCAGGGAATCGGCTTCACCTTCGACCTCACCGCGTTCATCGTCTTCTTCGGAGGCCTCGGCGCACTTAGCCTACTGGTCTACGTCGGCGAAAAAACATCCAAGAAAACATGAAAACCGCCAAGCTAATTCCCCTCTATTTGTTAGTCATCGCGACAGCCTTTCTTCTCTCCTTCTTTATCTCTCAGCGGGAGACGCCTAATATGCAGCCAGATGTCTTGATGAGCGGCAGGGCCCTACCACGCTTCACATTAACAAACATATACGGGGAAAGAGTAGCTCTCGAATCTTTCCAAGGGAAGGTTGTGTTGATTTTCTTCGGATACGCCAACTGTCCCGATGTCTGTCCACAGGTTTTGAGAAAATATGCGGAGCTTGAGCAGCTTCTCGGCCCAAAAGCATCAGACGTAGCCTTGATCTTCATCACCACCGACCCTTTCCGCGACTCGCCCGAAACCCTCGCACGCCTCGTCGAGAAATACAGCAGCAGGATAGTTGCTTTGACCGGTGACTGGGATGAGTTGGCCGAGGTGTGGCAAAAATATCACATCAGGCCTCTCGAAAAAGAAGAGCAAGCCGCTTTCATAGCCCATTCCGCCCTCATATACATCGGAGACAGAAACCTCGTGCTCCGAAAAATCCTCACACCAGAGATGCCCGCTGAAGACATGCTGGAGCAGATTCTACCACTACTCTAGAGAACAACGAGCTTAACTATCTTCAAAGTTCTTCTTATCTAATTTGTTCTTTCCCACCGATTAAGATGCGGCCCTGTCTTCTCATGATGCTATGAGGCTTTTTCTAACCCTCTGACAACATATTCTAAGTCCTCTAGTGAGATTGGCGGCAGCACACCTATGAGGTATTCCAGCCCTCCATCCCAGTAAATCGCCATGGGTTGCGGGCCAAAGATACGGTTTCTTTCTTCGTCACCAAAAGGTGCTTTGGGAATTATTCGTGCATATCCATTTCCGACTTTAATCACGTATTCGTTGACGGCTGTGTTGTTCGACTGTTGTAGATATTCTTCGCTTAGTGGGAATGGATTAGGTGATATCTCAATCGCTAGCTCTGAGTATCTGTAGTCTTTCTCACCTTTAGCACTGTAGAGAACCATGGCAACTAATGGGCAACACTTATAGTAAATTGCGCTCAGGGTCAAGTTTTTGGGAAGACGAGCAGGTAGCACAACCTCATAACCATGTGACTTCATTACTTGGATAAACTCATCTAACGACACCTCCTTTGCTTGTGACATAAACGCTTCATAGAGAGGCGGTTCAAAACGTGCTTTTTCCCCTCCATTATTTGTTGACAGGAAAAATTGTGATAACGTTGTTGATAATAGTAGAAACGCGGCCAATACTAGAGGTATAGTGTACCTCCTCACCTTATCCACCACCATAGGCCTTGAACTCACAACTATAGTTACAGTCACCACGGTGTTAGAAATATGTTTTGTGCAAGTTTCGACCGATGAGTTTTCTTTATCTCCTCCAAATCTTTGGGAGTATTCTTGTCTACGTGTGTCGCAGTCTAGCTTGTTACCAATAAGAGTAGGTTTGACATAAAAGCCTAGGTTATATCCAATTCACAAGATTCTGGCTGTGATTGGGTAGGTTTTACCTCTTTTTTAGAGGACCGCGAACCTTCCGGTCTTCAAGGCTCTCCTCATTAGACGTTTTTCTGCGAAAACTGACAACACGGCGGCGACGATGGTCGCGGCCACGGCGCCCACTAACATCTGCGTCTCAGGTAGGTAGAAGAGGCCTGTGGCCGACGCCACTATGGGGTGGAGGATGTAGAAGAAAGGTGAAGCCGAGACAACGGCGGCCGCTTCAGGGGGAAGCAGATGAACCGGGATTGCTCCGCTGCTGAAAGGCACGACAAACTGCAGGATGTTCGTCACTATCCACGGTGATTTTACGGAGAGGAGGAGGGTGGAGACTATTGATGAGAAGAAGAGGAAGAAGATGAATGCGATGGCGAGGTAGGCTGCGAAGTGCAGGGGTTTTGCGATGGAGACATCGGCTCCGAAGAAAAGCGACGAGAGAAGGAGAAGGGCCAATCCACCCAAGGCTATGTCCGCCGCTGTAATTATCGTTCTGCTGACCAGATGTATGCTGATGGGTGTCTTGGTTAGGACAAGCTGCTCAACCACACCCATCTGGGCCTCGAGAGGAAGCGAGGTCGCGTTCCACATAAACGAGGAGACGAAGATGAAGACGAAGAAGCCGTAGGAAATTGTTTTCATCACAGCCGGGTCGTTCAGAAAAGAGGGTGCATACATCAATATGGCGAGAAAAAAGAAAATTATCCAGAAAGGCCACTGCAGCAAGTCGGCGAGAATCCATGTTCTCTGGCGGCTGTAGATGGTTAGCCCACGGGCCAGCTCCGCAGCTATTTTACCAGCTAACCCCGACTTTTCTCGCATAGTGGTTTTCACCGTAGCGGTAGACCGCGAGCCCCGCGACGAGGTAGAGCATCATCAGCAGGAGTATTGGGAGCTGTGTGGGTGAAAGGCTGGTCATCACAGCTGCGCGTGCTGTTTCGACTACGTGGTGGAATGGGAGAACCATGCCTATGAGCTGTAGAACAGGTGGAAGAAGAGTTATCGGATATGCGAAGCCCGAGGTAGCGGCCACCACAGCCGCAACAGTGTTAGCCACAGGCTCAGGTTCTTTCGCCACAATAGTCACCACACCCACCACAAGGTTTACACCGACAACAGGTAGCAGGGCGAAAAAAGTCACAGCAGCCGCGAGAAGAAAACCCGGTAATTTAGAGAGGCCGTAGACGATGTATGTTCCGACAAAGCCTGCGAAAAGAAACGCCAGCAGAGAGGTTAGAACGTTTGCGAGAGAATGAGCCGCCAGAATAGCAACCGGGCTTACGGGCGCGGCCATCACGTATTCAAGCCTGCCGCTGGACATACCTCTCCTAAAATACCATGCCGTCGAAGAGGTTAAGACGATTGAAACAGTCATCACGCCGAAGCCTATCACTTGGTAGAGCCACCTCTCCGGCGCCGCCTCACCGGTGAGAACAGTTCCCATGCCATATGTCAGCGTCGAGAAGAACAGCGGGAAAACGGCGACAAAAACAAGGGCCCCCACTTCTCGCAAATAGGATTTGAGCTCGGCCTCGAATACCGCCGTGAATTGGCTGAATGTCTTCATCCCGTGACCACCTGCGCAAACACTTCCTCGAGGCTCGGCTCATGCACTTTGACGTAGCCTATGCGGATGTCCCGTGACCTGAGCTCGTCAAGTATTTCGACTAGTGTGTCGCTGGGTGAGTATGATAGCATCTTTATCACCTTGTTTCCTCTTTCGCCGTTTTCGACGGGGTAGCTGATGTCTAGGGGGCTGTTGCCGATTATCTCGACCTCTACGATGTATGAGAGGTTGAGTCTCTCCTTCAGCTCTCTCGGTGTGCCAAACGCCGCTACCTTTCCCTTGTTTATCAACGCCACTTCTTCGGAGAGTGTCTCAACTTCCCACATGTTGTGGCTTGTCAGGAGAACTGTTTTGCCTTGGCGGGCGAGGTCTGATATGAGTGCCCTGATTTTCTTGGCTGAGAGCGGGTCGAGTCCGATGGTTGGCTCATCGAGGAAAACGGTTTCCGGGTCGTTGATGAGCGCTTTCGCTATGCTGAGCTTGGCTTTCATCCCGAGGCTGTATTCCTCGTAAAACCTGTAGCCATCTCCGCCGAGGCCAACGGTTTCGAGAAGCTCCGCCGCACGCCGCCCCGCTTCACCTTTGCTAAACCCATAGAGACGCCCATAGTAGACAAGGTTCTCAAACCCTGTTAAGCGCGGGTAGAAACCCTTGTCAGGGGCCAGCACGAGCCCAATAACTTCACGAACCCTGTCAGCCTCCTTGACCACGTCGAAGCCGTTGACCCACGCCTGCCCAGCGTCAGGAATGAGTAGAGTTGTCAAAATCTTGATGGTGGTTGTTTTGCCGGCGCCGTTAGGCCCTACAAGCCCGAAAACAGAGCCTCGGCGAACCCTCAGCGAAACACCGTCAACAGCTTTGACAACCTGTTTACGTTGGGAGAAAAACCCTCCCCTCGTCTCATAAGTCTTGACCAAGCCCTCACAGACAACAGAGTGCATCCAGCCGTTCAAAACCCTCCTCGATAAAAAACTCTTCCAACCATCATCAAGTAAAAGAGGCTGAGACAACCTTTTTCAAAGCTTTTCTGAGAAGCTCCATGTAGGATGGCGGTGTTATCTCCAAGTCTTTCGCGAGCTTGCTGAGGGTTACGGGCCGTGGGTTATCGAAGTATCCGTTGAGGTATGAGTGGAGAAGCACCTGCTCCTGTCTCGGCGTGAGAAAACGTTTTGCATGAATTCTCCGAATGTCTTCAACCCTGAAGCGGACACCTCTGCTCCTCAAACCGTCGACAATCTCCTGAACCTCTTTCTCATCCTGCACAAGCAGCCGAAAAACCAGCGAACCCTTCTCCACACGTATCCCAAGCACATGCATATAGGAAAGCCCAAGACTGCTGCATGGACATTGGATAGACTCAACCAAGCCGACTCCAGAGTTTTTACCCATGGCTCGGAAACGGGCCTTAACCACATAGGGATGAGAAGAGACACGGGTTGACAATATCTTCGCATCAACAAGTGACCTAAACCTCACAAAGGCGCTGGCTCCAGAGCCTTTGAAAACAGGCCTGCAGCTCACAATCTCCACATCCGAACTCTCTTTCACCAACTCAGAAATCCAGGGACAGATGACATGGACGCGTAAAAGCGCCTCAAACAACTCAACCACCTAATGTATTAGGTGATTAATTAACTGAAACCCCGCCGCAACGCCGTAGACTAAAATTCCGGTAGCCGAAAAAATCAATCAATGAAAACCACTTACATCGTTGTAGGACTCATTGTTTCAGGGTTTTTGCTTGGGTTTGTCACAGCCCTCTTCTGGACTCCGACTGTTTTTCCCAACATCTTCGGCGCTGCACAGCAAGCCAATGTGAGAGAATACACCATAGTCATCGAGCCCGCGGACATTGAGCTTGCGCCGGGAGTTGTCTGGCATGCTTGGACCTATAACGGAACCATTCCCGGGCCGACGCTATACGCCAAGGTAGGTGACCTGATTAGGGTAAGGGCCATCAACAGGCTCAACCTAACCCACAGCCTGCATCCACACCTGCCCTACTACGACCTCCAGCACGACGGCAGTCAAATCAACATAATCACAGGCGTTGGCAAAGGCTCCATGATTCCACCGGGAGGAGAATGGGTGTATGAATGGCCCGCGACCAAGGCAGGCATCTGGTATTATCACTGCCACTCGGCGGACGGTGGGCTGAGAATCGTGGACCACATGCTGATGGGGCTCTACGGCGCTATTATAGTCGACGAGATAGATGAGCCGCCTTCGCGGAACTTCATCGTCTTCATGGCGGAGACCCCCGCTGTGAGAGGCGCCATAGTGGGCTCGGGGCAGAGGCCCTTCTACATCATGAATGGCATGGGTGTACCGGGCGGTGAGCCGGAGCTTGAGAAAGTCTTTGCCGGCAAGAGCACGGTATATCCGGGGCTGAAGGGTCTTGAAGGCGTAGCGCAGCTTTTCAACAAGTCGATGCCGGTCTTCAAAGCAAAGCTAGGCGAAAGACTTAGGTTCCACATCATCAACATCGGCGACCTCTACCACAGCTTCCACGCCCATGTGGGGGACCATCGCAGCCAATACGTGCTAGGCGGAAGAAGCTGGCCCGCGCAAGTTGTTCCACTTGTCCCAGGGGCGGCAGACACCATAATCCTCGTCTACAACAAGCCAGGTGTCTTTCTCTTCCACTGCCACGTCGTCAGCCACGCCGACGCAGGCATGATAGGCCTAATCATCATAGAAGAATAATGAAGAAAATAGCCATAGCTGCCGCAGCCTTAGCGTTTTTTGCAGTAATAACAATACCTCTTTTCTCTCGAATAGATGCAAGGCCCTCGTCCACTGCTGGAAACATATCAGTATTTTTGCATGCTTCATCCGTGGATGAATGGAGTGGTTGAGGTGCTGCGTTGAGGCGAAGGGTTTTCCTGCTGGGTGCAGTCGCGTTGTCTGCAGGGGCCTTCGGCTTCCTCATGTTAGGCAACAGGTTTGTAGGCAGCGGTGATGACGTTGTTGGGCGGCGTTGTAGCTACTGCGGCATGGAGATAAGGGATAGGAGGTTTGCGGCTGTGCTTGTCGTCAACGGTGAGAAACTGTTCTACGACGATGTTGGATGCATGATGATACATTATCTCTCAGTCGAGGGGATTATCCCGCCTGTCAGCAACACGCCTGTGCTGGGAAAGGTGGAAAAAATCCATGTCTACGACTTTGTCACATCTGAGGAGGTTGACGGATTTGCTGCATGGTATGTTTTGGGGTCGCGTGTCGAGACGCCTATGAGACACGGTGTAATCGCTTTCAAATCTTTCTCGGATGCAGTGGAGTTTACGAGACGCGAAGGCGGAGAAGTTGTTGGATGGGATGGGGCCCTGCAAACCTTCCTCGGCGGGGACATGCACACGGACATGGAGCATGAGGGTCATGACTACTCGCATGCTTTCCACATCCCGCTCACAACAGTCGACGGAAAAACGGTGACTGTCTCGGAAATACTTAGGCAGGGCAAACCCGTTCTCCTCGTCTTCTTCGCAACATGGTGCCCCACATGCAGCAAAAACACATCCACCCTCTCAGCAGCATACAGAAAATTCCGCGGCAAAGCCCTTGTCCTTCTCTCCAGCTTCGACCCACGAGACACCTCTGAAAAAATAAACCAATTCCTCAAAATCCATGGAGCCAGCGAAGAATGGATAGTGACGCAGCCAAACCTCGACTTCCTCGTCTCCCTCCGCGTAATCACTCAGGAGACAATCTTCGCCATCACACCAAATGGGGAGATAGTCTATGAGAAGCGGTTCGGAACCTTGACAGAAGATGACTGGCTCAGTGTCGTTGAGAAGCTTTCAGCTTGACGAGGTTTGTTCGACCGCGGCGAGTGACCTCGACAACTTCTCTCCGGCGGAGCGAAGCAACTAAACGATGCGTCTTGATACGTGAAATTCCAAGAACACGTGATATATCTCTCTGCTCGACGACACCGTTGCTGCGCCTCAGCAAATCAACCACAGCCCTCTCCTCTGCTGTGAGACCAGCCAACACGGGCACGTCTCTTGCCGACAAATACAGCACTATAGGCAACATTATGAGGAGCAGTGCTGCAACCAACAGAGGCAGATAAACCCACCACATCATACCCCACATAGACATCCCCATCATCTCCCGCATCATCCCACCCATCGCGACATCATGCTGCCAAACACTCACCAACACAACGGACAGGAGCAGGGCCCCAGCCACTATCGAGAAAACCCACAGAAAACGGTTGGAAACCAACCTATCCCGAGAAAAATAGGCTCCACGTTTTAAGTGTTTCAAAGCGTTTCAGGACCGTTTCAAGATGATTTTAAAAACGCTCAGAAAATACTGTAGACATGAGAAGCGTTGTTTTGACGGTTGTTTTGCTGGCTTCAGCCATGTTGGCCGCCTTAGTGGCTGCCTATGCATGGATGCAGCAGCCTCCAGCCATGTTTCTCCAACGGTCCCCACCTAGCTACTGGTATGGTGTAGGGATGCATGGCGGCATGATGGGTGGATGTCCATGCACAGGCGGCTATGGTGGGCCAGCTCCTCCATCGGGTCAAAGAATATCTATGCAACAGGCTGTCGAGATATTTGAGAGGTATGTAACGGGCCTTGGACAGGGCTTCAAGCTGAAAGAGGTGATGGAGTTTCAGCGAAACTTCTACGCCATCGTCGTCGAGACGGACACGGGGATAGGTGCCTTCGAGCTACTCGTGAACCCCTACACAGGTGCAGTCTATCCGGAGCCGGGGCCCAACATGATGTGGAACACAAAATACGGAATGCATCAGGGCATGATGGGGCCCTACATCCAGCCAACCGCGGACATGCCCATAACCCCTGAGCAGGCTGAGGAGATTGCCCTCAACTATTTGAGAAACATTTTCCGGGGAGCCGTCGAGGTAGAGCATCCGACAAAGTTCTACGGCTACTACACCATGGACTATAAAGTCGATGGAAAAGTCGACGGCATGCTGAGCGTCAACGGGTTCACCGGACAGGTCTGGTACCATGGCTGGCATGGCCAGTTTATTCAAGAAACCGAGATGGAGGAGGAGTAGCGTGTCAGAGACTGCGAAACCTGTGGCTGCGTTTGTTGTCTCGCTGGTGGCAGGTGTCCTGATTCTGGTTGGAGGGTTGTTCGGTGTTGTTGGGTGGATGGCTTGGGGATGGGTGTGGGGCGGAGGATGGAGGATGATGGGCCCCATGATGGGGTGGTGGATACCCATGTGGCTGTCAACCTTCTCAGTCCTCGGACTCGTCTCAGGAATAGTCATAGTTGCCAGCGCGTTGATGCTTCAAAACCGTCCATCGGAGGCAAAGACATGGGGCACCCTCATACTGGTCTTCTCAGTGGTCAGCCTGTTTGGAATGGGAGGGTTCATCATAGGAGCCATACTCGGCATAATCGGCGGAATACTAGCTCTGACATGGAAGAGTGTCTAAAATGAGGGGAAAAATCATCGGGTTATTGGTTTTCGCGGTGTCTGCAGTCTTGGTGACGATGGCTGTCAACAGCTGGACCGTGAACACATCCACATCTGAGGCGGCTGTCCAGCTGACAATCTACAGGACCGAGCAGTGTCCATGCTGCAAAGAATACGAAGCATACCTCAGAAATAGTGGGATACACTTCCGCAGCGTGGTTGTTAGCGGCGTCGAGCTGGAGAACGTCAGGAAAAAGCTAGGCGTCCCCCGGGAGCTTTACAGCTGTCACACAGCATCGGCCATGCAATACTTCGTAGAGGGCCACACACCTGTCGAAGCCCTGAAAAAGCTGCTCGAGGAGAAGCCGTCGCTGAAAGGCATAGCTGTTCCGGGGATGCCTCCGGGTTCGCCTGGAATGGGAGGCGTCAAGACAGAGCCCTTGAAAATATACGCGTTAAAACCCGATGGCAACATCGTTGTCTGGATGATGTCGTAGAACACTCCCGAGCTGGTTGAATAGACAGCCGGCTCGATTTCCATCGACAACTCATACACATCTCGAAACATGTTTCAACAAAGGTGGAGTCCAAAGGGCGGATAGCCGGCGCCCTTTAGCTATATATACCGTTGGGAATTGTTTGTTTGGGGCTCTGGGTCTGATCGATATGAGCGATTTCGAGGGTCAGCCGTCGAAGATGTCGGATGAGGAGCTCCTGTGGCTGGTGCGTCACAAGGTGCGGAAGGCGATTATCCTCGCGGTCGGTGAGGAGGGCCGGATTGGTGCGACGGCTTTGAAGCAGAAGCTCGGGATAAGCACGGGCTCGCTCTACTACAACCTGCGGCAGATGAGTCAACTCATCACACAGGATGATAAGAAAAACTATATTCTCACCGAGGATGGGCTAAGGATATACAGGGTCCTCACCGCGAAAAACGACTCGGAAGCGGCTCCGAAACTGTCTAAGACGGCTGAACTCGTCTCCTCCGTGTTCTTTCCCATGTGGCTTTTCTCACCGATTTATGAGAGCAGAGTAGTGGCCTCGGTGCTGGGCCCCCTGTCTCTCTTTGTTCTCGTCTTCGTGGCGCTCGCTGGAAGACATGAGCTGTTCATGCTAAACATTAGACAAGCGGTTCCTGTGAACCATTTCAGCTTCGCGTTGTCTCTCGGCTTCACCTATCTCTCCGGATTCCTCGTTCTCACATTTTTCAGCTACCTGTTTTCGGGAAGATTCCGCTCAGCCTCGTCTGCGCTTAGACAGATTCAGAACTCACGGGTGAGAACAGCTCTTGTAGAAGCGGGAAAGCTTCTCTCATCCTTCTCAGTGGCCCTGCTGCCGATGGGGCTTGTCCCAGGCCTCTCGATGGTTGACAGAGTTTTCCAGACATCGATTCTCAGCAACATATTTGTGCGGGATACGCTTGTCGTTCTCTCTCAGACGATGTCGATATTCCTAATTAGCGCTGCCGTTGCTTATGCGAAAAAAATGAGGTGGCAGACCTCTATGGGGGTTGCGCTGGCCTACTTCTATCTATCCCATTTAATTAGCTATGTCAGCCTGCCCCAAGTATGAAGAAGGCGACGACGATGCCGTAGATGCCGAGAGCTTCTGCGAAAGCGGAGATGATGATGGCCGTCGTCCTCACCTCAGGTCTCTCAGCAGTGGCGGCTAAGCCCGCTGAACCGGCTCGAGCCAAACCGAAACCTGAAGAAGCTACGGCGGCTGCGAACGCTATGGCTGCGGCGAAGGTCTTTTGCCCGATGTCGCTCAAGGCCGCGCCTGCTTCAACTGCAGACGCAGAGCCAAGAGCGAGAAGACCGAGAAGCAGCGCCAGCGGCAGTGCCAGTAAACCATTCCTCATCATAGGTGCTTCGTTTTGCGATGTCCAGTGCATTATTTAACCCTGAATTCTTTTGCTTATGCTCCTGTCCCTCACATGCTTAGCTTCGACGTTGTTTATATTAGCCGGCTGTTTTCTTTTTCGTTGGTTGATTAGCTATCGAAGGGCTCCTGACTTGGAGGAGCGTGTGAGGAGTTT